>Ga0070741_10007390_pt1 | contig 22747 bp, 19 predicted proteins | sample Coa_R1_4_FD_66440 | JGI IMG/M metagenome (GOLD analysis project Ga0070741, IMG submission 66440) | Surface soil microbial communities from Centralia Pennsylvania, which are recovering from an underground coalmine fire - Coalmine... | ecosystem: Environmental > Terrestrial > Soil > Unclassified ... | reverse complement strand
CCAGCGCGATCGAGCGCTTCGCGCAGTTGCAGAAGGAATGGACGTCGATCAAGGCGGATGCCGAGAAAGCGCTGCAGTAGCGCAGGCCTTCGGGCCTGCGTCGACGTCTAACGCACTATGAAAACCGTGATTGCGATCCTCGTCGCCACGATCGCCGTTGCCGCGCAGGACCAGGTTGAAAAGCCGGGCAACGGCGTCACCATGCCGCAGGTCGTCAAGACCGTGAAGGCGCAGTACACCCAGGAAGCGCGCGACGCGCACATCGAAGGGCGCGTCACCGTTGACGCCGTCGTGCTGGCCGACGGAACGGTCGGTCAGGTGAAGCTCGAGAAGTCGCTCGATCCGACCTACGGCCTGGATCAAGCCGCCCTCGACGCGACGAAACAGTGGACGTTCAAGCCCGGGACGAAGGACGGCAAGCCGATCGCCGTCCAGGTCGCCATCGAACACACCTTTACGCTGAAGTAGGCCCGGTCCTGTCGTGATCCGGCAGCGCCGATCGTAGGCCGGGTCCTGTTGGACCCGGCGTCCGCCTCCGAGTAAACCAAATCCCCCTTGCGTCCGTCATATGCGCTTGAGCAATATGTTGCTATGCGACATATGACCGGGATGCTGGACCGCGAGCTGAAAAAGGGGAGCGCCGAACTGCTGATTCTATCGTTGCTCGAAGCGCAGCCGCGCCACGGGTACGACCTGAGCAAGCTGATCGAGACGCAGTCCGGCGGGGCGATCGTGTTTCGTGTCGCATCGCTCTACCCCCTTCTGTATCGCCTCGAAAAACGCGGTTGGATCGTCGGACGCTGGGTGGAAAAAGCTGGGCAGCGGCGCCGGCGGTTCTACCGGCTCACGCCGGCGGGCGCGAAGGTCCTCGCCTCGCAGCGTGATACGTGGCGCGAGTTCGTCGACGCCATCAGCCGAATCGCACAAGTGGACCATGCCTGATTCACCGAGGTCAGAATGACGCGCCGCGAAGAAATCGAACAACACCTGGCCGACCGCTACGACGAACTGCGTGCGCAGGGCATGAGCGACGCGGACGCCGCTCGCGCCATCGAATCGGAGCGGCTCGAGCTCGAGGGCGATCGCGGAGCCGGGTTGTTGGCGGACGCGTCCGGCGACGTGAAGTATGCGTGGCGAACGCTGCGGAAGAACATCGGTGTGTCCGCCGTCATCGTGCTGACGCTCGCCCTCGGCATCGGCGCCAACGCCGCGATCTTCTCCGTCATCAACGCCGTGCTCCTGAACCCCCTCCCGTTTCGAGAGCCGTCGCAGCTGATTCGTATCTTCCACACGTACTCAAAGCTGCCCGAAGGGATCGAATCGCTGTCGCCAGCAGACTTCTACTTCCTGCGCGAACGGAGCCGGGCGCTGGAGTCGATCGCGATGTACATCGCGCCGAACGAGGGCTTCGCGTTCGTCGACGGCGACCGCGCCATGCAGGTCTACGGCGCATGGACGAGCGCCGACATCTTCAAGGTGCTCGGCGTCAAGCCGCTGCTCGGTGACACGTTTGCCGCCGGCGACGATGCGCCGACGGCGCCGAGAAAGGCGGTGATCAGTTATGCGTTCTGGCGGCGGGTGTACGACGGCAACCCGAACGTGATCGGACGGCAGGTGCGGATCGCCGGTCAGTCGATGCCGATTGCCGGCGTGATGCCGGCCGGCTTCTGGTATCCCCGCGGCGATCGCGCCGACGTATGGGTCACGCGCGCTGTGGCGATGCCCACACGCCAGGGACCGTGGGGGCTGTCCACGCTCGCGCGCGTCCGCAAAGGCGTGACGCCCGCGGATCTTGGCGCGGACCTCGACGCCGCCGCGCAAGCGGTGCAGAAACGATTTCCGGGACCGGGCGAGCGCTGGACGCTGGTGACACGACCGCTGAAAGAGCAAGCGGTCCGCGACATTCGACCGGTGTTGCTCCTGTTGTTTGGCGCGGTGGCGATCGTGCTGGTGATCGCGTGCGTCAACGTCGCGAACGTGATGCTGGCGCGGGCGACCGCGCGCGAGCGCGAGATCGCCGTCCGTACCGCGCTCGGTGCGAGCCGCGCGCGCATCGTCCGGCAACTGTTGACAGAGAGCGTCGTGCTCGCGGCCATTGGCGCGATGGCGGGACTCGCGATCGCGCGAGTGCTTGTCAAGACGGTCCTGGCGATGGCGCCGCAGAATTTCCAGATGCTGCGGGATGTCGAGGCGCCGATCGACGGCCGCGTGTTGCTGGCGACGGTGGCGGTCGCGATCGTCAGCGCGGCGATCTGCGGAGTCGTACCCGCGTTGGTGTCGCTGCGATCGTCGCTGTCGGCGACGATGGGCGACGGGCGAAGCGGCATGGACGTACCGCGTCGGCGCCGGTTGCGGTCCGCGCTCGTCGTCGCGGAGTTCGCGTTGTCGTTGTTGCTGCTTGTGGTAGCCGGATTGGTCACACGCAGCCTGCTGCGGATCGAATCGGTGGACGCCGGGTTTCGCAGCGACCATCTGCTGACGTTGACGATCTCGCTGCCGTCGAACACCTACGATACGCCGCAGAAGATCACCGCGTTCTACAACCGCCTGCTGGACGCCATTCGCCGGATGCCCGCCGTCGAATCGGCAGCGCTCGCTGATGGACTGCCGGCCGGTTTTGCGACCGGCGGCACGAACTTTCACGTCGACGGTCATCCGATGGCGAACGGCGAGGCCGAGCCGATCGCCGAATCGCCCTTCGTCAGCGGCGCCTACTTCCGGACGCTCGGCATTCCGATCGTGGCCGGCCGCACCTTTGACGAGCGTGACGCCGATCCGAAAGCCAATAACGTCGTGATGATCAATCGCACGCTCGCACGTCGGTTCTTCGGCGATGTGGATCCCGTCGGCCGCAAGCTGATGGTATCCGGCAACCAGGACTCGACGATCGTGGGCGTCGTCGGCGACGTGAAGTACTCGCCGCTCGACAGCGCCGACCCCGAGATCACGATCTACACGCCGTTCGAGCAGATTCCGTTCCGCGTGATGATCGTCGCGATTCGAACCGTCGGCGATCCGCTCGATCTCGTCGCATCCGTTCGTAACGAAGTCATTCGTCTCGATCCCGAAGTTCCGCTCGGCCGCACGAGGACGATGGAGCAGCTGATGAGCGATTCGGTGGAGCGTCCGCGCTTTCGCACCGCGCTGCTCGTGATGTTCGCGGTGGTCGCGCTCGTGCTCGCGGCGGTGGGCATTTACGGGGTGATGGCGTATTCGGTGTCGCAGCGGACGCGAGAGATGGGGGTGCGGCTTGCGCTCGGCGCGCAGCCGGTGGACGTGACGCGGCTGGTCGTCGGCGAAGGCTTGCGGCTCGCGATCGCGGGCGTCGCGTGCGGCGTTGCGGGCGCGCTCGCGCTGACCCGCGTCCTCTCGACGCTCGTGTTCGCGATCAGCCCACTCGATCCGCTGACCTTCGGTTCGGTGACGCTGCTGCTGGTCGCCATCGCCCTCGCCGCGTGCCTGATTCCTGCCTACCGCGCAACGCGCGCCGATCCGCTCGCTGCGCTGCGGGCCGAGTAGCTCGTATACACTGCGCGGATGACCGACAAAGCTGCGCGGCTGCGCGAATTGCACAAGGCGCCGCCAATCCTCGTGCTCCCAAACGTCTGGGACGCCGTATCGGCGCGGATCGTCGAGGCTGAAGGCTATCCCGCGATCGCGACGACGAGCGCCGGCGTCGCCAATGCGCTCGGATACGCGGATGGCGGTGCCGTCCCGCCAAAAGAGATGATCGAAGCGATCGCGCGCATCACGCGCGCCGTGTCGGTGCCGGTGACCGCCGACGTCGAGCACGGATACGCGACGACTCCAAGTGCGCTGGCGGACATCGTGCTTCGCGTGATCGCCGCAGGGGCGGTGGGCGTCAACCTCGAGGACTGCGTGCCGGGATGCGGGGAGCTCGAGCCGCTGGCGCTGCAATGCGACAAGCTGTCGACCGTCGTGAAAGCGTCGGCGAAGTCCGGCGTCCCGGTCGTGGTCAACGCGCGCACCGACGTCTTTCTCCGTGGAATCGGAGCGCCGGAATCCCGTCTTGCAGTCGCGATCGAACGGGGCAACGCGTTTCTCGCAGCCGGCGCCGCGTGCGTGTTCGTCCCCGGCGTCCGCGATCGCGAGACGATTGGTGCGCTGACACGCGGGATCCACGGGCCCGTGAACATCCTCGCGGTGAAGGGCTCGCCGACGGTGCAAGAGCTCGAGTCGCTCGGTGTCGCGCGCGTCAGCGTCGGATCCGGCCCGCATCGCGCGACCGTCGCCCTGATGCAGTCGATTGCCCGCGAATTGAAATCCACCGGAACCTACGGATTCGCCGATGCGGCGCTGCCATACGACGCGGTGAACGATTTGATGAAGTAATACGTCCTGTTCTGGTATGCCGGTGCTCCAGAACGTTTTCGCTGATTTCCGCTATGCGCTGCGGTGGCTGCGGCGCAGTCCGATGTTCACGTTCGTCGCCGTCGCGTCGTTCTCGATCGGCATCGGTTTCAACACCGCGCTCTTCACGCTCGTCGACGCGTTGTTGTTCCGCCCGCTGCCCGTCGAGCATCCCGAGCGGCTCGTCGACGTGTACACGCGCGGCACCGACACCGATCCCTATACGACCAGTTCGTACCCGGATTTTCTCGACATCAAGAACTCCAACGACGTGTTCACCGACACGATGGCGTACAGCCCGTCGATCGATGCGCTGAAGGTCGGCGATCGGTCGCGAGTGGCAATGGGCGAGGCGGTCACCGGCAACTACTTCGAGGTGCTGGGCGTGCGCGCGCACATCGGCCGGACGCTCATGCCCGAGGACGACCGTGCCGGCGCGCCGCGCGTGGCGATGATCTCGTATCGGCTGTGGACGCGTGAGTTCGGCGCCAGCAACGCGGTCGTCGGGCAATCGATTCGCGTGCACGGTCAGCTGTATACGGTGGTCGGCGTCGCGCCGCGCGAGTTTACCGGAATGGTGCCGCTGCTCGCGCCGGAACTGTGGACGCCCGTGGCCTACGTCGACGAGGTCGAACCGGGCGGCATGATCAGCACCGTTCCGTCGCCAACGGGCGACACGCGGCTCGAACGGCGCGGCACGCGCTGGATGTTCGTCAAGGGGCGCATGAGGCCAGGCGTCACGGTCGATCAGGCGGCTGCGAACATGCGGCTCATCGGCGCACGCCTGCAGACCCAGTACATCCAGACGAACAAGGATCGCGATCTGCTGTCGATCGCGACGAAAGACGTGCACATTCATCCGATGGCGGATCGTGCGTTGTTGCCGATCGCGATGGGATTGATGGTCGTCGTCGGGCTCGTGCTGCTCATCGCGTGCGCGAACGTCGCGAGCATGCTGCTCGCGCGCGCGTCCGGCCGGCAGCGCGAGATCGGCATCCGCCTCGCCGTTGGCGCGAGTCGCGCGCGGCTCATTCAGCAACTGGTCTGCGAGAGCTTCGTCATGGCGGCGCTCGGCGCAGCCGGCGGCCTTGGCCTCGCGTGGCTGATGACGCGAGCGATGGGCGCGTTAGCACTGCCGATTCCCATCCCGTTGTCGTTCGCGGTCGCGATCGATTCGCGTGTGCTGCTTTTCGCGACCGGCGTCACGTTTCTCGCCGCACTCACGGCGGGAGTCGCGCCGGCGGTCAAGGCGACGCGGCCAAACCTCGTCAGCGAACTGAAGGGCGAGGCTGCACTGGCGCAGAGTGGCGGCCGGCGATGGGCGCTCCGGGACGGCCTCGTCGCAGCGCAGATTGCCGTCACGCTCGTGCTGCTCGTGACCGCCGGACTGTTGACGCGAAGTCTCTACGCCGCCCAGCGCGTCAAGATCGGGTTCCAGAGCGCCGGGCTGGCGATCGTCTCGACCGAGCTGAACATGATCGGGTACGACGCGCCGAAGGCGAAGGCGTTCTACGACCGCGCGATCGATCGCGTGCGCGCGATTCCTGGCGTCGAATCGGTGGCGCTCGCCGAGCGGCTGCCGTTTTCGATCAACTACAACCGCAACAGCATCTTCCTGCCCGACACGCACACCGCGAACGACAAGGGACTCGTCGTCGACGTCACCCGCGTGTCGCCGGAGTACTTCGACACGCTCGGCGTGCCGATCGTCCAGGGACGCAATCTCGCGTCGAGCGACACGCCGACGTCGCCGAAGGTCGCGATCGTCAACGAGGCGTTCGCGCGCAAGTACTGGCCGAACCAGAATCCAATCGGCAAACGGATCCGGCAGCGCGCGATCGATGGTCCGCAGTACGAAGTCGTGGGCGTGTCCGCGGACTACAAGATCAGCACCGTCGGTGAAGGCGCAACGCCGTACATCCACTACGCGCTGTCGCAGCAGCCCGATCTCGGCGAAGCGATCATGGCGCGCACGCGCGGCGACGCGTCGGCTGTCGTCACAGCGATGCGCCGCGAATTACTCGCCATCGATCCCAACGTCTTGTTTCTCGATCAGCAAACGATGGACGCGCAGGTCGCCGCGACGTTATTGCCGGCGCGGGCTGGCGCGATCGCCGTGGGCAGCGTCGGCGTCGTCGCGATGGTGCTCGCCGCGATCGGCCTCTATGGCGTGATCGCGTACGCGGTGTCACGCCGCACTCGAGAGATCGGCATTCGCATGGCGCTCGGGTCGCGTCGCGCTGACGTAATTGGGATGATTCTGGGCGACGGTATGCGTCTGACGGCGATCGGTGCCGGCGTCGGCGCGATCCTCGCGGCGGGCGCGGCGAAGGCGGTCGCCGGCGCCCTGTACGGCGTCAGCTTTGCGGATCCGCTCGCGTGGGGCGCGGCGATCGTCGCGCTCGTGACGGTGGCGCTGCTGGCGAACATCGTCCCCGCGTTGCGTGCGTCGCGGATCAGTCCGTCGCTTGCGCTCCGCAGCGAGTAGCGGCGATCACCAGCCGCCGCGCACGAGCAGCCACACAGCGACGCAAATCGCCGTCCCGACGCCGACGAGCGACACCGCCGTGGGTGTGAAATACGGGTAGGCCATCAGCGCGAGGCCGCCGACGAGTTGCGGCCAACGGCCTTGTTTCTTCCCGTAGACGAACAGCACGAAGCCGATACCGCCGGGAATCAGCGACAGGAACAACACCGTCGGATCGAGCGACATCAGCTCTGATAATACGCGTGATGTACTCGGCCGATCTCGCGCACATCCACGACGCCGGTTTCAGCGACTTCTCGCGCGACGTCGCTCCCCATCTCGTTGCGCACCTCCCCCCGCGCGGCCTGATCGTCGAAGCCGGATGCGGCAGCGGCGTACTGGCGCGTGCGCTCACGGACGCCGGATTTCGTGTACGCGGATTCGATGCGTCTCCGTCGATGATTGCGCTCGCTCGCACGCGCGCGCCGCGGGCCTCCTTCCGCGTCGCGACCCTCGCGTCGGCGCCGATTCCACGCTGTGACGCAGCGATCGCGATCGGCGAAGTGATCACTTACGTCAGCGCGTGGCGCACGGTCACGCGCTTCTTTCGCCGCGTGCACGACGCGCTACCCATCGGTGGAGTATTTCTCTTCGACTTCATCGAGTCGGGCGATCGGCGGACCTATCCGCCGAAGCGCATCGCGGGCGACGATTGGTCGATCGTCGTGCGGGCCGATCTGAGCGATCGGAATCGCGTCCTGACACGCCGCATGACCCTGTTCCGCAAGGTCGGTCGTACCTATCGGGAATCGCGCGCGACGCACCGCGTGTACGTGCGATCGCGCGACATGGTGGCCGGGGCGTTGCGGGCGACAGGTTTCGCGGTCACGATGGGCCGCTCGTTTGGCGGGTATCGACTGATGCCGGGCGACGTTGCTGTCGTCGCGCGCAAGCGTTAGCCTCTGCGCGTGCACATGACGCGACGCGGGTTCCTGCAGGTCGCCGGCGTAGCCGCCATCGCCGATCGCACCATCGATCCGGTGTCACAACGGGCGAGCGCGTTCATCCGCGGGTACTCGGCGGAAGGCTTCCACCGGACCGCGACGGATGTCGACCGCGCCTCTGCGACGCGGTTGCTGCAGTTCGTCCGCGACGCCGGCGCACATGGCCGGCTCGAACCGTTTCAGCTGTCGCGCGTGGATCCCGGCACAGCGTTTCTTCAGATTGGCGATCGGCGCCTGACCGGCTTGCCGATGTTCGACGCGCCGTTCACCGACGGAGACGGCATTCGTGGCGTCATCGGTGGTGTCGACGGCGCCGATCCGATCGGCTGGACGCGGATCGCACCGAACGGCGAAGCGCAGCTCCGGCGCATGCGGCAGGCATCACCGCATCGCGCGATCGTGGCGGTCACCGCCGGCGGTCGTCCGGGTCTGTGTCCTGTCAACGCGCAGTACTTCAACGAGCCGTTCGGTCCGCCAGTATTGCAACTGAGTTCCGAGCATGTCGACACGGTGGCTGACGCCGCACGGCGCGCCGCTGACGTGTGGGTCGTTGCGCCAGCTCAGCGTCGCCGGATGTCGGCGCAGAACGTTGTCGTCGACATCGAAGGGACGCGCCCCGACTTGCCGCCGCTATGCGTGATGACACCGCGGAGTGGCTGGCATTCGAACGCGGCGGAGCGCGGCGGCGGGCTCGCGTGCTGGCTCGAGGTGCTTGGCGCGGCGGCAGCGGCACGACCGCGCCCACGGCGAACGATCCGGCTGGTCGCGTCGAGCGGCCACGAGCTCGGGCACCTCGGCCTGCACGACTACCTGGCGCGGCGTCCCTCGCTGGCGCGCGATTCGTACGTGTGGCTGCATTTTGGTGCGAACATCGGCGCCACACGCGGAACTGTGACGGCCACGTGTTCGGACACCATGTTCGAAGAGCTGGTCGCCCGATCGTTCGCCGAGGGCAGCGCGCCGCGGATCAACACGGCGGAGCCCGATCGGGTCGCCGGCGAGGCGGCGACGATCCGCGAGCAGGGCGGCCGTTTTATCTCGTTCATCGGGACGAACGAGTGGTTTCACAACCCGCTCGACCGATGGCCCGATGCGGTCGACGTCGCCGACCTGTCCCGTTTCGCGCGGGCGTCAGTCGCGCTCGCGATGACGCTCGCGAACCGACTATCATGACCGCCATGACACGCGTAGCGATTGCCCTGTTCTGTGCCGTCACCGCTGCAACCCTGACCATCGGTGCGCAGACCACTCGGCCCAAACCATTTTCTGTCGTCGAAGCCACGATCCCCGAGATGCGCACCGCGATGGAGCAGAAGCGCGTCACGTCGCGCCAGATCGTCGAGCAGTACTTGCAACGGATCGCGATGTACGAAGATCGACTGCATGCCGCGATTACCGTCAACCCGAAGGCCCTCGAGCTCGCTGACGAACGCGATCGCGAGCGCGCGCAGGGACGCGTCCGCGGACCGCTGCACGGCATCCCGGTCGCGCTGAAAGACAACGTCCACACGACGTTCATCCGGACGACGGGCGGCGCGTTGGCGTTCGAGAATCTCGTCCCGCCGTACGACGCGACGTTGACGAAGAACCTGATGGATGCCGGCGCGATCATCATCGCCAAGGCCGGCATGACCGAGCTGGCGAACTGGGTCGCCGGCGCGCCGACGCCGATGCCGGGCAACTACAACGCCGTCGGCGGTCAGGGCTACAACCCGTACGACCCGCGAAAGGATCCGCGCGAGGCGACGTTCGACGGTCGGCCGGCACTGCAGACCGGCGGCTCGAGCAGCGGCGTCGGCACGGCCGCGAACTTCTGGGCGGGCAACGTCGGTAGCGAAACGTCGGGGTCGATCCTGAGCCCGTCGAACCAGAACATGCTCGCCGGCATCAAGCCGACGGTCGGTCGCGTCAGTCGCTACGGCGTCATCCCGATCACGGCGGATCAGGACACCGCCGGGCCGATGGCGAAGAGCGTGTCGGACGTGGCGATCATGCTCGGTGCGATGGAAGGCGCGTCACCGGATCCGAACGATGCCGCGACATCGCGCTGCACGCCGCCGCCGAATCGCGATTACACGCCGCATCTGAAACGGGACGGCTTGAAGGGGGCGCGCATCGGCATCCCGCGCGCGTTCTGGTACGACCGGCTCGAGAACGGCGACGAACGCAACCGCGGCGGGCTGAACGACGCCCAGAAAAAGGCCATGGACGACGCGATTGCCGCGCTGAAGAAAGAGGGCGCGGTCATCGTCGATCCGGCGAACATTCCGAGCGTGCTCGAGAAGGATCCGAACGAAAACTTCACGCGCTGGAATCAATGCTCGGGGACGACGAACGCGAAGGGCAAAGACGAGGATTGCTCGGTCGTCCTGAAGTACGGGATGAAGCGCGATTTCAACGCGTGGTTGAAGACGCTCGGCGCGGCGGCGCCGCTGAAGTCGCTCACCGAGCTGCGCGAATGGAACAAGGCGCACCAGAAAGCCGGATCGATCAAATACGGTCAGTCGCAGCTCGATATTTCGGACGAGATGGACGTCGACAAAGACAAGGCGCGATACGAGGCCGATCGCGCCAAGGACATCCGTCTGTCGGCGACGAACGGCATCGACGCGGTGATGAAGGCGCAGCGCCTTGACGCAATTCTGTTTCCCGGCGCAAGCGGCGCCGCGATCGCGGCGAAGCCTGGATATCCAACGGTGACCGTTCCGTTTGCGCTCGTGCCAAACGAACCGACGCCACCGTTCCCCGCAGGCTTCAATGCGAAACCGGGTCCCATGGGCGTCAGCTTCACCGGCATGGCGTGCAGCGAGCCCAGACTCATCGAGCTCGCGTACGCGTTCGAGCAGGCGACGAAGAAACGCGTGCCGCCGCCCCAGTTCCCGTAACGAGGAGATCGTCATGAAACGCATGTTGTTGTTCGCCGTCGCACTCGCCGTTTCGACATCCGCGTTTGCGCAGACGCCGGCGCCGGACGCGCAAGGCATCGTTGCGCTGTGGCAGAAGGTCCGAACGATCCCGAACGTCACGTACGAGAAGGTGAACGGCGTTGACGAGAAGCTCGACGTCTACGCAATCAACGGACCGACGCCGTCACCGGTCGTGATCTTCATTCACGGCGGCGGGTGGACGCGCGGCACCAAAGAAAGCAGCGCGTTGTCGGCGCTGCCGTTCATCGGCCTGGGCTACTCGGTCGTGAATGTCGAATATCGGTTGGCGAACGTCTCGCTCGCCCCCGCGGCAATCGAAGACTGCCGCTGCGCGCTCAAGTGGGTCGTCGAGCACGCGAAGGATCGCCAGTACAACTTCGATGCCTCGCGCATCGTCGTCGCTGGCGCATCCGCCGGCGGTCACCTTGCGCTGACGACCGGGATGTTGAAGGCGAGCGACGGGTTCGATCGCCAGTGCTACACCGTGGACGAGCCGAAGGTGTCGGCGATCGTCGATTTCTTCGGCATCACCGATCTGCCGGACATGCTCGAAGGTCCGAACAAACCACCGTTCCCGACGTCGTGGCCGTACACGACACAGTGGATTGGCAATCAGCCGAACCGGATGGAGATCGCGAAGGCCGCATCGCCGATGACCTACGTGCGCGCCGGCATGCCGCCGACGATCTCGATCCACGGCGATGCGGATCCGCTCGTGCCGTATCAGCATTCGGTGAAGCTTCAGGACGCGATGAAGAAGATCGGGATCGCGGGACAACTGGTCACGATCCCCGGCGGCGGTCACGGCAACTTCAGCACGTCGGAATGGCAGCGTGCATTCGGTGAGATCGAGAAGTTCCTGAAAGCCAACATTCCGATGTCCAAAAGCACTTCGAGTCTGCCGTAGCATCGTGCCCGTTTCGACGACGAACTCGAAGATCGTCTACGACGCGTTGAAGGCAAACGGCATCCGTTTGATGTCTGCGTTGCCGGAGACGTGGCTCGTGCACCTGATCCGCATGGCCGAGGACGATCCCGAGATGGTCCTCGTGCGACTCGCGAAAGAAGAAGAGGGCGTCGGGATTTCGGCCGGCGCGCATCTCGCGGGCGTGAAGTCCGCGATGCTGATGCAGAACCACGGCTTTCTCGCATCGATCAACGGGATCGTGTCGTGCGCGCAGCTCTATCGGATCCCGCTGCTGATGCTGATCAGCTATCGTGGCGAGTTCGGCGAGCGCGATCCCTGGCAGACGGAGGGCGGCGGCGTCACCGAGGACCTCCTGCGCGCGCTGCGGATCCCGTTCTCGTCTCTCGACAACCCCACTCATGTCGCGACGCGGATCGCAAAAGCGCAGACGCTGGCGTTGTCGAGCAACAAGCCCGTCGCGTTGCTCTTGTGTCGCGATCTTATGTGGGAGGAGCAGTAAACGGCAGATGGCAGGTGGCACAAGGCAGATGCGTCGCGTGGATGCGCTGCGCGCGGTGTATCCGCAACTCGCGGATCGCGTCGTCGTCACGATCATGGGCGCGGTCGCGGCGGAGTTGCAGTCGATCGGTCATCGCCCGAACTTCTTTTACCTGCAGCACGCGATGGGCCTCGCGTCGTCTATGGGATTGGGAATCGCGCTCACGCGGCCAGACAAGCACGTCATCGTGTTCGACGGCGACGGCTCGGTCCTCATGAACCTGGGCGGTTTGACGACGCTCGCGCGGTATCGGCCGCGCAATCTTGTCCACGTCGTGTTCGACAACGAGAGCCTGCTGTCGGTGGGAGGATTCCCGACCGCCACGTCAACCGGCAGCGACCTCGCCGGGATTGCGGCGGCCTCGGGCGTCCCGCGGACGGCGACCGTGCGCACGCTCGACGAGTTCACGCAGGCCTTCGTCGATGCGTTAGATGCCCGTGACCTGACGACGATCGTGGCGAAGGTCGAGGCGACCGGCCCGGCGCAATTCGTCACCGATCTGTCGCTGCTCGAAAACCGCTTTCAGTTTCAGCGATGGCTCAGATAGTGGTGTAAGGCGGTCGCGTTGTTGCGCCGCTCGTCGCGGGCGCCAAAAAGAAGCGTCACTTTGCCGTGCCGCACGGCGCCGCGCAGCGCCGCGATTGCTGCCGGTTTCCCGTCGAGCTCCTGACCGTACCGTCGCAGAAACTCACTCCATCGTTCCGGCTGCTGCTTGAACCAGCGCCGCAGGTCGACGCTCGGCGCGATGTCTTTCAGCCACAAGTCCACCGACGCCTTCGCCTTGTTCAATCCTCGAGGCCACAGGCGATCGACGAGAATCCGCACGCCGTCGTTCTTCGCCGGCGGGTCATAGGCACGTTTCACCTGAACCGTATGCGACGTGTTCACGTGAATATTTTGGCATGCGAACACAGAGCGGGGAAAACTCGTCCAAACGCGTGATATGAACGACATCCGTGTCGGCCTGCGGCTGCTGTGGAAAGACAAGGCGTTCACGCTCACGGCGGCGCTGACGTTGGCGGTGTGCATCGGAGCCAATACGGCGCTGTTCTCGGTCGTGCAGCACGTGCTGCTGCGACCGCTGCCGTTCCCCGACTCCGATCGGATCGTGCTGATGGCGAACCACTACCCGGGCGCCGGCGCGGACATCGGCGGCAGCTCGAGCGCGCCCGATTACTACGACCGGTTGCGCGACACGAACGTGTTCGTCGAACAGGCGATGTACAACTCGACGGACGTGGCGATCGACCAGAACGGCACGCCGACGCAAGTCCGGATCATGAACGTCACGCCGTCGTTCTTCAGGCTGCTGCAGATTCCGCCGAGGCTCGGACGTACGTTCACCGACGCCGAAGGGGAGATCGGCAGCGAGAACAAGGTCGTTCTCAGCTACGGCCTGTGGCAGACGCAGTTCGGCGGAGATCCGAACGTCATCGGCCGCGACATGCGCGTCGACGGACAGCCGTATTCGATCGTCGGCGTCATGCCGCAGACGTTCGCCTTCATGAACCAGGACATCCTGCTGTGGCGGCCGCTCGCCTTCACGCCGCAGCGCAAGCAGCAGCGGCACAGCAACAACTGGCGCAACATCGGCAGGCTGAAGCCAGGGGCGACGATTCAAGTGGCGCAAGCGCAGATCGACGCGCTCAACGCCGCAAACCTCGACCGCTTTCCGCAATACAAGCAACTGCTGATCAACGCGCGCTTCTACACGTCCGTGCAACGACTGCAGGACGACCTCGTGCGCGACATTCGGCCGACGCTGTACCTGCTGTGGGGCGGAGCGGTGTTCGTGCTGCTGATTGGATGCGTCAACGTCGCGAACCTGGTGCTCGTGCGCTCGCGCGCACGAACCAAAGAACTCGCCACGCGACTGGCGCTCGGCGCCGGCCGCGCCCGCGTGGCGCGTCAACTCGTCATCGAGAGCGCCCTCTTGACGATGGGCTCGGCGGCGATCGGTCTGGCGATTGGGTTCGCGACGCTGCGTCTTCTCGGCGCGCTGGCGTTCCAGAACGTGCCGCGCGCCTACGAGATCCAGATCGATGTCCCCGTCGTCCTCTACACGCTTGGCATCGCCGCGATCATCGGCATCGCGCTGGGACTCATCCCCGCGCTGAGCGCATTGCCGACGAATCTGACGACGGTGCTCCGCGAAGAAGGGCGTTCGAGTACCGCCGGCCGCGGAGCGCGATTGCTGCGCCGCACGCTCGTCGTTGCGCAGGTGGCGTTTGCGTTCGTGCTGCTGATCGGGGCGGGACTGTTGTTCGCGAGCTTCCGCCGTGTCCTGGCGATCGACCCCGGGTTCGATCCGAAGAGTGTGCTTACCGCATCCGTGTCGCTGCCGCGCGCACGCTACAAGGACAACGCAGCGCTCACCGCGTTCACGAACGCCGCGGTGCAGCGGCTCGCGGCATTACCCGGCGTCATCGCCGCCGGCGCGACCGACACGATTCCGTTCGGCGGCAACCACAGCGACAGCGTGATCCTGGCCGAGGGCTACCAGATGAGTCCGGGCGAGTCGGTGATTTCGCCGAGCCAGGTGGACGTGACGCCAGGCTATTTCGAGGCGATGCACGCCACGCTCGTTCGTGGGCGCTTCTTCGATCAGCGCGACTCGCCGACCGCGCCCAAGGTCATCATCGTCGACGAGAAGCTCGCCCATCGCTTCTGGCCGAATCAGGATCCGATCGGCCGCCGGATGTTCCTGCCGGCCGATATCAATCACCTGACGGCGATCACGAAAGACACGGTGTTCCTGACCGTCGTTGGCGTCGTCCACGACATCAAACTGAACGATCTCGTGCAGGGGAACGGCGAAGTCGGCGCATACTACTTCCCGACCGATCAGGATCCCACGCGCGGCCTGACGTTTGCCATTCGAACGGCCACGGATCCGGCGGCGTTGTCGCCATCCGTCCACGAGGCGCTCGCGCAGCTCGATCGCGAGTTGCCGGTCTCCGACGTGATGACGATGGAAGAGCGGACCGATAAATCGTTGATGAGCCGCCGTTCGCCGCTGATGCTGGCGCTCGGGTTCGGCGCCGTCGCATTGTTTCTGTCGGCAATCGGCATCTACGGCGTGCTCGCGTATCTCGTGACGCAGCGGACGAAAGAATTCGGGATCCGGATCGCGCTCGGCAGCAGCGCACGATCGATCTTCGAACTCGTTCTTCGCGAGGGGCTGGCGCTCATCGGCGGTGGCTTCGTGCTCGGCCTTGTTGGCGCATTTGCGTTACGTCGAACGCTCGAAACTCAGCTGTTCGGCATCCGCGCGACCGACCCCGTCGTCATCGTCCTCGTCACCGGACTGCTGGCCGCGGTGGCGATCGTCGCGTGCGCGGTGCCGGCGCGCCGCGCGACACGCATCGATCCGATTATCGCGCTGACGGAATAGCGATTAAAATCGCCGGTCGGTGGACGTCGTTCTCGCGGCTGACCTGCCGGATATTCCGCGCTGGATCGAAACGCGCGCGATGCTGCGGTCCGGACATGCGACCGTGTTCGGCGGCGCGAGCGCGATCGATGGTTACGCGGTCCGCGTCGTGCACGGCGCCTTTTCCGTCGTGTCGGTCGTCGGTCGTCCACCAGCGAGCGCGATCGTCGCCGCGCTCGACGGCGTGACGCCGATGACGCCGATCCTGGCGCAGGTCGACAACACGGAGTACGTCGAACGCATCCTGCTCGAGGACGCGCCGAACGATTTCCGCGGCTGGCACCGCGAGCGCGTGATCGTCTACTCGATGACGTCGTTTCCCGACCCTTCGCCGCTCGATCCGTCGACAACGGTCCGTCTGCTCACCGAGCGCGACGACCTGTCGCATCTTCCCGCCGGCCTGCGGTTCGAGATCAGCCACGCCATCCACGTCACGCCGGTGGGCGCCGCGCTCGTCGACGGTGTGCCCGTGTCGTTCTGCTACGCCTGCTGGACGACCGAATCGCTGTGGGACGTGTCGGTGGACACGCTCGCGGCGTACCGGCGGCGCGGTCTCGCCCCGCACGTCGTGCGCTTCATGGTCACGCATCACGGCAAGGACGGTCGCGAACCGGTGTGGGGTGCACTCGAGTCGAACGGGCTCTCGATCCGGCTCGCCGAACGCCTTGGGTTCACGCCTGTCGACGAGTTGTATGCGTTTTCGCGCGGTCCGTGGGCGTACCTGACCAACGGCTACGTCGGGTAGCCGCCGCCGTTTGCCGGGAAAAACCGGCCGTTCGTCGAAAATCACGGCTCGCCTGAACGGCGCGCCCTACACTGATCGCCACCGTGTTAACCGTCAAGAATCTTCGGAAAGCGTTCGGACCGCTCGTGGCCGTGGACGATGTGTCGTTCGCGATCGAGCCGGGGCAGTTGGTGGGACTGCTCGGCCCGAACGGCGCCGGCAAGACGACGACCGTCTCGATGATCACCGGTCTGGTGACGCCGGACCGCGGCAGCGTTGCCGTCGGTTCGCACGAACTGCGAGGGGATACCGACGCCGCCAAGCGGCGCATCGGCCTCGTCCCGCAGGACCTCGCCTTGTATGACGAGCTGAGCGCGCGCGACAACCTGCGATTTTTCGGGGCGCTGTACGGATTGAGCGGCGCGGCACTCGATCGCGCGATCGCCGACGCGTTACGCCTCGTCGAGCTCGCGGATCGCGAACGCGACCGGGTCAAGACGTTCAGCGGCGGCATGAAACGGCGGCTCAACCTCGCCGCCGGCCTTTTGCACGACCCTGACATCGTGCTGCTCGACGAACCGACGGTCGGCGTCGACCCACAAAGCCGCAACGCGATCTTTGACAACCTCGAGATGCTGAAGCAGCGCGGCAAAGCGCTGCTCTATACGACGCACTACATGGAAGAAGCCGAACGCCTCGCCGATCGCATCGTCGTCATCGATCACGGCAAGGTGATCGCGAACGACACGTTGAGCGCCTTGACCGTGGGCGCCGGCAACCTCGAATCCGTGTTCTTGTCGCTGACGGGAAGGAGCTTGCGAGACTGATGACGCCGCTTCTCGCGATGGTCCGCAAGGACCTGCAGGTATTTTTCAGCGATCGCCGCGCGGTCATCATGAGCTTCATCGTGCCGATCGCGATCGCGTCGTTCTTCGGATCGATCTTCTCGGGGCCCGGTAATAACAACGAGCCGGCGAAGATCGCCATCGCCGTCATCGACAACGACGGTTCGGGCATTTCGAAAGGGATCGTCACGGGTCTTGACGGCGATCGAAACCTCCGGGTGAGCCAGCCGAGCGAAGCCGACGCGCGCGAAGCGGTGAAGAAGGGGAAGACGAGCGTCGCCATCATCATCCCGAAAGGATTCGGCGACGCGGCCGGCCCCGCCTTCTTCCGCGGCGGCGAGAAGCCGCCGCTCGATCTCGTCTACGACCCGTCGCACAACGTCGAATTCGCGATGGTGCGCGGGATCCTCACCGAGCACGTGATGCAGGCGGTGAGCAAAGAGATGTTCACCGGCGCGCAGGGGCGCCAGTACGTCGAGCAGACGATTCCGCAGATTCAGCAGAGCTCGAATCTCCGCGACGACCAAAAGCGCGTGCTCGTCGATTTGTTGCAGTCCGTGGTGTCGCTCAACAGACAAGCGGCCGATGGCGCGGGCAGCGCGCCGGGGCTGACCTTGCCGTACACCGTTCGCGAGCAGGCGATGACGTCGGGGAATGTGGCCTATAACGGGTACGCGCACTCGTTCGCGGGGATGGGGATCCAGTTCCTGCTGTTTGCCGCGGCGAACCTGGGGATCGAGATCCTGCTCGAGCGCCAGAAAGGATTATGGAAGCGGCTGCGAAGTGCACCGGTGTCGCGCCTGATGCTGCTCGCGGGCAAGACGGCGAGCGGCGCGATCATCTCGCTGATGACGCTGCTGGTCTCGTTCGCGTTCGCGATGGTGGTGTTCAAGGTCCGCATTGCCGGCAGCGTCGTCGGATTTCTTGCTGTGTCGATCGCGTGCTCGATCATGGCGGCGACGTTCGGGCTGCTGATCGCGTCGCTCGGCAAGACGCCGGCTTCGGCGCGAGGCGTCACGACGCTGGCGGTGCTGATGATGGTCATGCTCGGCGGCGCGTGGGTGCCAACGTTCATCTTCCCAGCCTGGTTGCAGCAGCTCACCGTCGTCGTTCCGGCGCGCTGGGCGGTGGATGGGCTGGATGCGATGACGTGGCGCGGCGTTGGCCTCAGCGGCGCGGTCATGCCGACGGTGATCCTGCTCGCCTTCGCCGCCGCGTTCGCCGGCGTCGCCGTCAACCGCTTCCGCTGGGAAGAGGCGTAACGCTCGGGTAAGGCTGCGCGCTACAAACCGCGGTGTGCGCGGTCCCGTCTAACCGCGCATGCAGAACCTGCGCTACGCCGTTCGTCTGTTCGTCAAGCGGCCCGGCTTCTCGGCGGTTGCCGTCCTGACGCTCGCGCTCGGCATCGGCGCCACCACGACGATGTTCACCGTCGTCGACGCGGTGTTGTTGCGGCCGCTGCCGGTTCGCGATCCCGATCGCCTGTTTCGAGTCGGGATCACTGGTCGCGACGGCGCCGACTTTCCGATATCCGAGGCGGACTTCCAGACCTGGCAAGCGCAGAACACGACCGCCGACGCGATCTGCGCGTACGAGCACGGCACCGACGACGTGACGGGTGACGGCGAACCGGTCCGAGTGTCGAGCGTCACGACCACCGATCAGTTCTTCGAGATCGTCGGCGGCCGCGCGCAACTTGGCCGCACGTTGCAGCGCGGCGACGATCGGCCCGGCCAACCGCGCGCTGCGGTGATCAGCTTCCGCTTCTGGCAACAGCGCTTCAACGCCCGCCAGGACATCATCGGCCAGGTGACGAAAATCACCGGCACGCCGCACACGATTGTGGGCGTGATGCCGGCGACGTTCGCGTTCCCCGACGCGAAAACCGACCTGTGGGTCGTCCTGCCGACCGACCCGCCTCGTCGTCGCGGGCCGTTTTACTTGACCGGTCTTGCCCACCTCGCGCCGAACGTGCCGGCCGACCGGCTTCAATCCAACCTCGACGCGGTGAAGCGCGAGGTCATCCGCCGCTATCCGGCCGAAACGACCGACTGGACGTTGACCGCGACGCCGCTGCAGGAAGCGATGGTCGGCAACGTGCGGCGCGTTCTCTACGTGCTGTTCGGGGCGGTCGCGTTCCTGTTGCTGATTTCGACGGTGAACGTCGCCAACCTGCTGCTCGCCCGTGCCGCCACACGCGATCGCGAAATCGCCGTTCGCGCCGCAATCGGGGCCGGCCGCGCACAACTCGCGAGGCAGCTGATTACCGAAAGCCTCGTGCTGGCGCTCGTCGCCGGGGCAGTGGGTCTCGTCACCGCTGCCTGGGGGACCCGCGCGCTGTTGGCGATCACCCCGAACAACCTTCCGCGCATCAACGAAGTCCACATGAACGTCGGGGTCTTCGCGTTCGCGCTGACGATCGCAACGGTGTGCGGCGTCCTGTTCGGCCTCGCGCCGGCGTTTCGTGCATCGGCGACGCCGTTGGTCGAGACGCTGAAGGACGCCGGCCGAGGCACGGCAGGCACTCGCCATCGCCGCGTGCAGCGCGTGCTGGTCGTTGCGGAAATCGCATTGGCGCTCATGCTGTCGATCGGCGCTGGACTGATGATCCGCAGTTTCGCGGCGTTGGAACGGGTCAACCCCGGCTTCGACTCGACGCACGTGCTGACGTTCCGCCTGTACTTGCCGCGCTCGTCGGGATACGACGGTCCGAAGACGCGCGCGTTCTTCACCACGCTGGTTCAGCGTCTCGAGTCGCTGCCCGGCGTCCGCAGCGCAGCGCTGACGGTCAGCCTGCCGCCGCATCTGCTGCAGATGACCGACACGTTCACGGTCGAAGGGCAGGTCGTCCCGCCGAACCACAGCGCGCCACTCGGGCCGCTGCTCTTCGTCACCGAAAAGTACTTCACCACGCTCGGCACGCCGCTGCTTCGCGGTCGATTCTTCGCGGAGCGCGACGATCAAGGCGCGCCGCTCGTGGCCATCATCAACGACACGCTTGCGAAGAAGTACTTTCCGAACGTCGATCCGGTTGGCCGCCAGATCAAGGTCGGCGGACCGGAGCGGCCGGACAATCCATGGATGACGGTGGTGGGCGTCGTCGGCGACATCAAGTACGACGGCTTGCAGACGCCTGTCGACCCGACGTTCTACCTACCGTTCCGCCAGAACGCCAGTCGAGACGAGTTTGCCGTCGTCCGCACGAGCGGGGATCCGACGTCGATCGCGGCGAGCGCGCGCTCGATTGTCGCATCGCTCGATCCGAACATTCCGGTCGTCGACGTCAAGACCATGGATCAGCTGATGACCGAGTCGGTGGCGCCGCCGCGATTCCGCACGCTGCTCGTGACGATCTTCGCGTCGATCGGGTTGCTGCTCGCCGCGATTGGCATCTACGGCGTCATGGCGTATACCGTCGTCGAGCGGACGCAGGAGATCGGCGTTCGGCTGGCGCTCGGTGCGTCGGCGTCCGACATGGTCCGGCTCGTGCTCGGCGAGTCGCTGACGCTTGCGATCGTCGGCGTCGCCATCGGCACCGTTGGCGCGATCGCGACGACACGATTGATGGCGTCGCTGCTGTTCGGCGTCGCGCCGACCGACGCGGTCACGTTTGCGACCGTGGCGGCCACGCTCGTGGCGACCGCGCTCGTGGCCAGCTGGATCCCGGTGCGACGTGCGACGCGCGTCGATCCGATGGTGGCGTTGCGTTAAGATGCGCGGATGCGCGCCTGTATCTGTGTCGTTCTTGCGTCGACCGTCGTCTTCGCGCAGTCTTCATCCGTGGCGTCCCGTGCGAAGCAGCTTCACGACCGCGCGATCGTGATCGATTCGCACGACGACACCACGCAGCGGCTGCTGTTCGAAAAGGGATTCGACATCGGTGCGCGGCACACCGACGGCAACATCGACATCCCGCGCATGCGCGACGGCGGCCTCGACGCACTCTTCTTCTCGATCTGGATTCCGGGCGAGGTCACCGGTCCACCGGCGGTCAAGCGCGCCCTCGATCTGATCGACAGCGTTCGCGAAGCGGTCCGTACGCATCCCAACGATCTGATGCTCGCCACGACCGCCGCCGACATTCGGAAGGCGGTCGCCGACAGGAAGATCGCCGCCCTGATGGGGATGGAGGGCGGTCACATGATCGCCGACGACCTTGGCGTGCTGCGGCAGTACCACGCGCTCGGCGTCCGATACCTGACCCTGACCCATTTCAAGAACAACAACTGGGCCGACTCGTCGACGGACAAACCGGCGCACAACGGACTGACCGCCTTCGGCAAGGACGTTGTCCGCGAGCTGAATCGGCTCGGCATGATGGTCGATATCTCGCACGTCGCCGACAAGACGTTCTACGACGTGCTCGCGGTGACGTCGGCTCCCGTCATTGCATCGCATTCGTCGTGCCGCGCGATCGATCAGCATCCACGGAACATGACCGACGACATGCTTCGCGCGCTCGCGAAGAATGGCGGCGTGGTCCAAATCAACTACGAGATCAGCTTCCTCAGCGAAGCATTCCGCACCGCGACGAAGCCCGCCGATGTCCAGGCGCAGCTCGACGCCGCGACCAAACGTTGCGGCACCAACGAAGCGTGCTCCACCAGCGAGGAAGCAAAGATCCTGCGGCAGGCGATGCGCGACGGCAAGCTGCCGAAGGTCACGTGGGAGGCGATCGTCGACCACATCGATCACGCGGTGAAGGTTGCCGGCGCCGATCACGTCGGCCTCGGATCCGATTTCGACGGCGCCACGATGCCGCTCGGCATGGACGATGCGTCGATGCTGCCGAAGATCACGGACGCGCTGCTGAAGAAGGGCTATTCGGACCCGGACGTCGAGAAGATCCTCGGCGGCAATCTCCTGCGGGTGATGGACGCCGTCGAGCGCGCTGCTCACAAATGAAACCGGCCGCGGACGTCGTGATCATCGGCGGCGGATGCATGGGCGCGAGCGTCGCCTATCATCTGACGCGCCGCGGCATCACCGACATCGTGCTCGTCGAGCGAGAGAAGCTGCTCGCGACCGGATCGACGGGCCGCAACGCCGGCGGTGTCAGACACCAGTTCTCCGACCCGGCGAACATCAAGCTCTCGCTCGAATCGATTCGCACGATCGAGCATTTCGAAGAACAGGTCGGCTACCACGTCGACTTCCACCAGGACGGCTACCTGTTCCTGCTGTCATCGCCCGCGAGCGTCGACGTGTTCCGCAGGAATGTCGCGCTCCAGCGCAGCCTCGGCGTCGAAGTCGACTGGCTCGACGCGGCGGCCGCGGCGGCATTGGTCCGCGGTCTCGACACGAGCGGCGTCCTCGCGGCGACATTCTGCGCGAAGGACGGCGTGGCCGATCCGAATGGCGTGACGATGGGGTTTGCGCGAGCGGCGCACGCGAAGGGCGCGACGATCGAGCGCGACACCGAGGTCACCGGCATTCGCGTCGAATCGGGTCGCGTCCGCGCCGTCGAGACGACGCGAGGTCGCATCGAGACGCGGATCGTCATCAACGCC
>Ga0070741_10007389_pt1 | contig 22748 bp, 26 predicted proteins | sample Coa_R1_4_FD_66440 | JGI IMG/M metagenome (GOLD analysis project Ga0070741, IMG submission 66440) | Surface soil microbial communities from Centralia Pennsylvania, which are recovering from an underground coalmine fire - Coalmine... | ecosystem: Environmental > Terrestrial > Soil > Unclassified ... | reverse complement strand
GGCTTCGGCGGCGGGAGCTTCGGAGGCGGCGGCGCGGGGCGCAGCTGGTAGGAGGGTGGAGCGATGCGACGAAGGACGACGACCGTGGGCGCGGCGATGCTCGTGCTGCTCGTGCTCTCCGGGTGCGGCTACAACCGGATGGTCGCGATGCGCGAGCAGATCGAGTCGGCGTGGGCGCAGGTCGAGAACCAGCTCCAGCGCCGCAACGACCTGATCCCGAACCTCGTGGAGGTGACGAAGGGCTACGCCACGCACGAGCGCGAGGTCTTCACCCGCGTCGCGGACGCGCGGGCGAAGCTCCTCGCCAGCGGCACGCGCGACCAGAAGATCGACGCGGCGAACGAGCTGTCGTCGGCCCTCGGGCGGCTCCTGGCGCTCTCCGAGCGGTATCCGGAGCTCAAGGCCGACAAGCAGTTCGCCCGCCTCTCGGACGAGCTCGCGGGCACGGAGAACCGGATCGCGGTCGAGCGCATGCGCTACAACGACGCCGTGCGCGCGTACAACACGTACGTGAAGAGCTTCCCGCCGGTCCTCTACGCCCGCGCCCTCGGCTTCGAGCAGCAGAAGTACTTCGAGGCGCCCGCCGAAGCGCGGCAGGTCCCGAAGGTCGACTTCGGCGGCGGCCAGGCGCCGCGGTGACGGCCGTCGTCGCCCCCAGCCGGCCGCGCGGCGGCCGAGGGGCGCCGGCGATGCCGCGCGCGGCCCGGGCACGGCTCCACACGCTCGTCGAGAAGCCGACCCGGCCCGGTTGATGCGGGGGCGCCGGCGGTTATGATCCGCCGGCGATGCGCATCCTCGTGCATGGCGCCGGCGCCGTCGGCGGCTACTTCGGGGCACTCCTCGCGCGCGGCGGGCACGACGTCACGTTCGTCGCGCGCGGCGAGAACCTGGCGGCGCTCCGCGCCCGCGGCGTGACGGTCCTCCGCGGCGACGAGACCGTTCGCGTCGCGCCCGTCACCGCCGTCGCGGAGCCGGCCGACGCGCCGCCGCCCGACCTGGTCCTCGTCTGCGTCAAGTCGTACGACACGGCCGCCGCGGCCGCGGCACTCCGCCCGGTCGTCGGGCCGCAGACGATCGTCCTCTCGCTCCAGAACGGCATCGAGAACGAGGACATCCTCGCGCGCGGCCTCGGCCTGCCGCCCCTCATGGTCGCGCTCACCCGGATCGGCGTCGCGATGACGGCGCCGGCGACCATCGTCTACAGCGGGCGGGGGTCCATCATCTTCGGCGAGCCGGACGGCGCGGAGTCGCCGCGCGCGCGCCGCGCGGCGGAGGCGTTCGCCGCCGCGCGCGTTCCGTACCAGCTCCGCCGCGACGTCCTCGTCGCCGCATGGGAGAAGCTCGCCTGGAACGCGGGCTTCAACGCCGTCACCACGCTCACGCAGTCGACGGTCGCCGAGGCGCTCGCGATCCCGCCGACCCGCGACTGCCTCGTCCGGGCCATGGAGGAGGTGGACGCGGTCGCGACGGCGCTCGGCGTCCCCGTGCGCCGCGACCGCACGGAGGCCGTCCTCCAGGACAGCGTGAGCGGGCTCCCCGACTTCGAGACGTCGATGCTGCAGGACTTCCGCCGCGGGCGCCGCCTCGAGCACGACGCGCTGAACGGCGCCGTCGTGCGCGCCGGCGCACGGAGCGGCGTGCCCGTGCCGGTGAACGCCGTGCTCGCGGCGCTCCTCGCGCGCCTCGACCCGGCGAGCCGCCCCGCCGCTACCTGAGCGACTGGAACGACACGCGCGCGAGCTCCATCGTGCTCGCGGGGAAGACGCCGAGGAGCACGGTGAGCGCGAGCGTGACGAGGATCGTCGCGAGGACCCACGGCCGCGTCGCCGGCGGGTCGATGCGCCGGCTGCCGTCGACCATGTACATCTGCACGAGCACGCCGAAGTAGTAGTAGACCGAGACGAGGCTGTTCAGCACGCCGACGACGGCGAGCCCGACGTCGCCGGCGTCGACCGCGGCGCCGAAGAGGTAGAGCTTGCCCGCGAAGCCGGCCGTCGGCGGGATGCCGGCGAGCGACAGCATGAAGACCGCCATCGCGAGCCCGAGGACCGGGTGGCGAAAGCCGACGCCCGCCCAGTCCCGCAGGTCCTCGTTCGGCTCGCCGCGCCGGCCGAGCGCCACGACGACGGCGAAGGCCCCGAGGTTCATCACGGCGTAGACGGCGAGGTAGAAGAGGACGGCGGCCCCGCCCGACGCGCCGGCGCTGGCCGCGAGCCCCGCCGTCGCCGGCGCCGCGACGACGCCGACGAGCGCGTAGCCCGCGTGCGCGATCGACGAGTAGGCGAGCATCCGCTTCACGTTCCGCTGCGTGACCGCCGTCACGTTGCCGACGGTCATCGTGAGCGCGGCGAGCGCCCAGAGGAGGCCCGTCCAGGCGGCCGCCGCGCCGCCGAGCCCGGCGAGGAAGACGCGCACCAGCGCGGCGAACGCGGCCGCCTTCACCCCGACCGCCATGAACGCGGTGACGGCCGTCGGCGCGCCCTCGTAGACGTCCGGCGTCCAGACGTGGAAGGGGATGAGCGCCACCTTGAAGCCGAGGCCGACCAGCACGAGCGCGATGCCGAGGAGGGTGAACGGGCCGAGGCCGTCGCGCGCGAGTGCCGTGGTGATGACGTCGAGGCGCGTCGAGCCCGTGGCGCCGTAGAAGAACGCGATCCCGTAGAGGAGGAAGCCGGTCGCGAACGCCCCGAGGAGGAAGTACTTGAGCGCCGCCTCGTTCGAGCGCCGCTCGGATCGCAGCATGCCGGCGAGCACGTAGACCGCCACCGACATGATCTCGATGCCGAGGAAGACGACGATCAGGTCGTTGGCGCCGGCGAGGAACATCATGCCCGACGTCGAGAGGAGAACGAGCGTGTAGTACTCGCCCGCCGGCAGCGCGTTCTGGCGGAGGAAGTCGACCGACATGAGCAGCGTCAGCGCGGACGCGGCCGCGATGACGACGGTGAAGAAGAGCGCGTAGCGATCGGCGCGCAGCGTGTTGCCGAAGCCCGCCGGGTCTCCGTCGTGGAGCCACAGCGCGACCGCCGCGCCGATCGCCGCGACGCAGCCGGCGATCCCGAGGACGGCGAGCGCGTCCCGGTCGGGATCGGTGAGGACGAGGTCGACCACCATCGCGAGCCCGGCCGTCGCCGCGACGACGAGCGCCGGGAGCGCGACCTGCCAGTTGGTCGCGAACGCCGCCGCGGCCGTCATCGCGGCTCCGCCGTCGCGACGACGGTCGTCGACGCGTGCGCGACGCGGGCGAGGATCCGATCGAGCGACGGCTGCATGCGGGCGAGGAACGGCGTCGGGAAGAGGCCCATCGCGAGGCAGAGCGCGAGCACCGGGACGAGCACGGCGAGCTCGCGGCGCGAGAGGTCCGCGAGCGCGCGGTTCTCGGCGTGGACGACCGGGCCGAAGACGACGCGCTGGTACATCCAGAGGAGATAGAGGGCGCCGAGCACGACGCCGGACGTCGCGACGACCGTCGGCCAGGGCCAGGTGCCGAAGCTGCCGCAGAGGATCAGGAACTCGCCCACGAACCCGTTCAGACCGGGGAGCCCGACCGAGGCGAGCATCGCGAGGAGGAGGCAGACCGAGAAGCGCGGCATGACGCCCCAGAGGCCGCCGAAAGCCGCGATCTGCCGCGTGTGCCGCCGCTCGTAGATCATCCCGACGAGGAGGAAGAGCGCGCCCGTCGAGAGCCCGTGGTTGAGCATCTGGTAGAGGCTTCCCGCGGCTGCGACCGGCGTGAGGGCGAAGATGCCGAGCACGACGAAGCCCAGATGCGAGACCGAGGAGTACGCGACGAGCTTCTTCAGGTCCGGCTGCACGGTCGCGACGAGGGCGCCGTACACGACGCCGACGACGGCCGCGGCGACGAGCCACGGCGCCGCGAGCCCGACCGCGGCGGGGAAGAGCGGGAGCGCGAAGCGGAGGAAGCCGTACGTGCCCATCTTGAGGAGCACGCCCGCGAGGATGACCGAGCCGCCCGTCGGCGCCTCGACGTGGGCGTCGGGCAGCCAGGTGTGCAGCGGGAAGAGCGGCACCTTGATCGCGAAGGCGAGCGCGAACGCGGCGAACAGGAAGAGCTGCTCGCGGAGCGTGAAGTGGAGCCCCAGGAACTGCTCGTAGCCGAACCCGAGGGCGCCCGTCTCGGCCCGCACCCGCCAGGCGCAGTAAAGGATCGCGACCAGCATGAGCAGGCTCCCGACGAGCGTGAAGAGCACGAACTTGACCGCCGCGTAGATCCGCCGCGGCCCGCCCCACACGCCGATCAGGAAGTACATCGGCACGAGCATGATCTCCCAGAAGACGTAGAAGAGGAGGAGGTCCGTCGCGAGGAACGTGCCGAGCATCCCGGTCTCGAGGACGAGGAGGAAGACGAAGAACTCCTTCACGCGCCGGTGCACGTCGCCCCACGACGCGAGCACGACGACCGGCGTGAGCACGGTCGTGAGGAGCACGAGGAAGAGGCTCACACCGTCGACGGCCACCCGGTAGGACGCGCCCCACGCGGGGATCCAGGCGAGCCGGTGCGTGAACTGGAAGTCGGGAACGGGGGCGAAGCGCGCGAGCACCCAGAGCGAGAGTGCGAGCGGCACGAGCGAGAAGGCGAGCGCCGTGCGCCGGATCCCCGCCACGTGCTCGCGCGGTAGGAGCGCCAGGAGCGCGGCGCCCAGGGTCGGCCAGAAGACGACCAGGGAGAGGACCTTCCCCATCAGCCCCTCACGAACCAGGCGACGAGGACGATCGCGCCGAGGAGGAACGAGAGCGCGTAGTGCTGCACGTTGCCCGTCTGGAGCCGGCGCCAGAGCGCGCTCGTCGCGGCGACGGCCACGCCGGCCCCGTTCACCGCCCCGTCGACGACCGCGGGGTCGAAGACGCGCGCGAAAAAGCCCGCGAGCGCGAAGAGCGGCCGGACGACGACGCCGTCGTACAGCTCGTCGACGCGGAACTTGTCGCGGACGAGCCGATAGAAGCCCCCGAGCTGCGCCGTGACGATCCACGGCATCGCGGGCTGCACGACGTACATCCAGTACGCGAGCGCGAGCCCCGCCGCGGCGACGAGCGTGGCGAGCGCCAGGACCCCGAGCGGCGCCGGCGTCTCCGCGTGCGCGGCGGCAATGCCCGGCAGGGGCGCGCCGAGGACCGGGTCGAGGTAGCGCGGGACCGGGAGGAAGCCCCCGCCGACGGCGAGCGCCGCGAGGACGACGAGCGGCCCGAGCATCGTCCAGGGCGACTCGTGGACGTGGTGCTGCACCTCCTCCGACGCGCGGCACTCGCCGAGGAAGGTCATGCAGAGGAGCCGGCCCATGTAGAAGGCGGTCAAGAACGCGGCCGTGTACGCGACGACCCCGAGGACGGGCGCCGCATGCGGGCCCGCGAACGCGCCCCAGACGATCTCGTCCTTGCTGAAGAAGCCGGAGAGCGGCGGAATGCCCGCGATCGCGAGCGTCGCGGCGACCATCGTCCAGAAGGTGACCGGGAGCCGGCGCGCGAGCCCGCCCATCCGTCGCATGTCCTGCTCCCCCCCGAGCGCGTGGATGACGCTGCCGGCGCCGAGGAACAGGAGCGCCTTGAAGAAGGCGTGCGTCACGACGTGGAAGATCGCGGCGCCCGGGACCCCGACGCCGAGCCCGAGGAACATGAAGCCGAGCTGCGAGATCGTCGAGTAGGCGAGGACCCGCTTGATGTCGGTCTGCGCGGTGCCGATGACGGCCGCGAAGAGCGCCGTCGCCGTGCCGATCACCGCGACGACCGCGAGCGCGGCGGGGGCGAGCGCGTAGAGGCCGTGGAGCCGCGCCACCAGGTAGACGCCGGCCGTCACCATCGTCGCCGCGTGGATGAGCGCCGAGACCGGCGTCGGACCGGCCATCGCGTCGGGGAGCCAGACGTAGAGGGGGATCTGCGCCGACTTGCCGCACGCGCCGGCGAGGAGGAGGAGGCCCGCGACGAGCGGCAGCGACCAGCCGCCGACGGTCATCGTGGCGAGATCGGAGAGGCGCGCGTCGAGGCCGGCGAAGTCGAGCGTCCCGGTCGCGTTCCAGAGGAGGAAGAGGCCGACCAGGAACGCGGCGTCGCCGATCCGGTTCACGAGGAAGGCCTTCTTCCCCGCGACGGCGTTCGCCGTGTCCGTGTACCAGAAGCCGATGAGCAGGTAGGAGCAGAGCCCGACTCCCTCCCAGCCGACGAAGAGGAGGAGCAGGTTGTCGGCGAGCACGAGGACGAGCATCGCGGTGATGAAGAGGTTGAGATACGTGAAGAAGCGGACGGAGTCCGGGTCGTCGTGCATGTAGCCGACGGAGTAGACGTGGATGAGGAACCCGATCCCGGTCACGACGAGCGTCATCACGGCGGAGAGCCGGTCGAGCCGGAGCGCCGCGTCGGCCTGGAACGGCCCGGCCGCGATCCAGCCCGCGACGTGATCCCGGAGCGCCGCCCCCTCGGGCGCGGCGTGGAGCGCGGCCACGGCGGCGAGGGCGACGGCGAACGCGCCGAGGACGACGCCGGGACCGACGACGCGGGCCGACGCCGGCCAGCGCCGTCCCGCGGACACGTGCCAGAGGACGCCGGCCGCAGGCAGCGCGACGATCCAGCGCAGGAGCTCCGTGGGCAGCGGCCCCGCCGCCATCGTCACCATCGGAGGCTCGTGATCTCGTCGGCGTTCACGGTCTCGCGGTTCCGGAACATCGCGAGGATGATCGCGAGGCCGACGGCGGCCTCGGCCGCGGCGACCGTCATCACGAAGAACACGATCACCTGCCCGTCGGTCGAGGCGAGGCTCCGGGCGAACGCGACGAAGGTGAGGTTCACGGCGTTCAGCATGAGCTCGATCGCCATGAAGATGACGATGATGTTCCGCCGCACGAGCACCCCGAGCGCGCCGATCACGAACAGCACGGCGGAGAGGACGAGGTACCAGGAGAGCGGCGTCGGGCCCACGTCAGCGCTTCTTCTGCGCGAGCGCCACCGCGCCCACGACCGCCACGAGAAGGAGGATCGACGTGAGCTCGAAGGACAGGAGGTAGTCCGTGAAGAGCTTGTGCGCGAGGGAGACGGTCGCGCCGAAGCCCGCGGGCAGCGCACCGCGCGGTCCGGGACTGGCGCCGCGCACGGCAGCGACGAGCAGCGCGGCCAGCGCGAGCCCGCCGGCGAGGGCCGCCGCCACGAGCGTGCCGCCGCCGAGCACGCGAACGTCCGTCTGGAGGTTCAGCAGCATGATGACGAAGAGGAAGAGGACGACGATCGCGCCCGCGTAGACGATGATCTGGAGCACGGCGACGAGCTGCGCGTCGAGGCCGACGAAGAGCACCGAGAGAAGGAAGAGCGTCGCGACGAGCGCGAGCGCGCTGTGCACGGGGTTCGTCCGGAGCACGACGCCGAGCGCGCCGAGGACCGTCAGCGCCGCGAGCACGAGGAAGAGGAGCTGGTTCACGCCGCCGGCCTCTGGAGGAAGACGATCACGAACGCCGACGCGACGACGTTCGCGAGCGAGAGAGGGAGGAGGCCCTGCCAGCCGAGGCGCATGAGCTGGTCGTAGCGGAAGCGGGGCAGCGTCCAGCGGATGACGATCTGGAGCAGCGTGAAGCAGTGGAGCTTCAGCACGAACGCGAGGACCTGGAGGCCCGTGACCGCGAGGCTCGGGAGCGGGACCGTGCTCCCCCCCGGGAAGTGGAAGCCGTCGCGCAGGAGGTACGGCACCTGCCACCCGCCGAAGAAGAGCGTCGTCACGAGCGCCGCGACGAGCACGACCTCGACGAAGTCGCTCATCATGAACATGAGGTGCTTCGCGCCCGAGTATTCGGTGAAGTAGCCGCTCACCAGCTCGGACTCGCTCTCCGGCAGGTCGAACGGGATGCGCTTCGACTCGGCGATGCCGGCGGTCATGAAGACGACGAACGCGAGCGGCTGATAGAGCACCCCCCACGCCGGGAGCCAGCCCCAGAGCAGCGCGCCTTGCGCGCGGACGATCGTCTGGAGGTCGAGCGTCTCGTAGGTGAGCACGACGGCGATGAGCGCGAGCCCCATGGCGATCTCGTAGGAGATCATCTGCGCCGAGCCGCGCACGGCGCCGAGGAGCGACCAGCGGTTGTTCGACGCCCAGCCGGCGAGGACGACGCCGTAGACGGCCATCGCAACCATCGCGAGGACGTAGAGGACGCCGACGTCGAGCTCCGCCGCCTGGAGGTCGATCGAGCGGCCGCCGACCACGAGCACGTCGCCGAACGGCACGACGGCGAACGTGACGAGGAGCGGGAGCACGCTCAGCACGGGCGCGAGGAAGTGCAGCAGCCGGTCGACGTTCGCCGGAACGATGTCCTCCTTCAGGAGGAACTTGAGAGGGTCGGCGACGAGCGTGTTGATGATGCCGAGGGCGGCCACGCCGAAGATCGACGCGCGGTTCGCGCCGATCCGGTCCTGGATGATCGCGCTCACCTTCCGCTCGAAGAACACCCCGTGGCCCATCGTGAGGAGCACGATGAGCACGACGACGAGGGCCTTCGCGGCGACGATCGCGACGTCGACCACGGCTATTCGCGCGCCAGGCGCTCGACGAGCGCGAGCGCGCGTTCGGGGTCGAGGTTCTCGTGATACTCGGCGTTGTTCACCTGCACGACCGGCGCGGTCCCGCAGGAGGCGAGGCACTCGACCTCCTCCAGCGAGAAGCGCCCGTCGGGCGTGCGCTCGCCGTGGCGGATGCCGAGCCGGCCCTCGATGGCCGCCTGCACCGCGCCGCCGCCGCGCAGGAGGCACGCGAGGTTGCGGCACACCTGGAGGTGCCAGCGGCCCTTCGGCTCCTTCCAGTACATCGTGTAGAAGGAGGTGACCGAGGTGACCCACGCGAGCGGCAGCTCCATGAGCGCCGCCACGTACTCCTGCACGGGGAGCGAGAGCCAGCCGAATTCGCGCTGCGCGAGCCAGAGCGTCGGCATGAGGGCGGCGCGCCGGGTCGGATAGCGCGCGAGGATCGCGCGGTACTCGGCGAGCGTCGCCTCGGAGAAGCGCAGCGGCGTCTCAGTGGTCACATTCGCCCCCGATCATGTTGATCTGGCCGAAGGTCGTGATGACGTCCGCGACCATGCGGCCGCGCAGCATGTCGCCGAGCGCCGCCATGCCGTAGAAGCACGGCGGCCGGACCCGCACGCGGTACGGCCGCCCGCTGCCGTCGCTCACGAGGTAGAAGCCGAGCTCGCCGTTCCCGCCCTCGGTGGCGACGTAGACCTCGCCGGCCGGGACCTTCTGGCCCTCGATCACGAGCTTGAAGTGGTTCATGAGGCCCTCGATCGAGCCGTACACCTCGCGCTTCGGCGGCAGCACCCAGCGCGGGTCGGCGACGGCGATGGGGCCGTCGGGGATCTGCGCGAGCGCCTGCTCGATGATGCGCATGCTCTGGTGCATCTCGGCGAAGCGCACCATGAAGCGATCGTAGTTGTCGCCCGTCGTGCCGGTGGGGACGTCGAAGTCCATGCGGTCGTAGACGAGGTACGGCTCCGCCTTCCGGACGTCGTACGGGACGCCGGTGGCGCGCAGCAGCGGGCCCGTGAGCCCCCACGAGATCGCCTCCTCGCGGCCGATCGCGCCGATGCCCGCCATGCGGTCGACGAAGATCCGGTTGCGCGAGAGGAGGCGGTCGCAGTCGGCGAGCACCCGCCGGACGTTCCGGAGCGCGACGGCCGTCCGCTCCGCCATGTCCGCGGGGAGATCCTTCACGACCCCGCCGAGCCGGCAGTACGTGACCGTGAGGCGCGCCCCCGTGATCGCCTCGACGAGGTCGTAGAGAAACTCGCGCGCCTCGAGCATGTAGAAGCCGGCCGAGATGGCACCGAGCTCGTTCGCCGCCATGCCGAGGCAGGTCAGGTGGTCGGTGATGCGGGAGATCTCGCCGGCGATGACGCGGATGTACTGGCACCGCTCCGGCACCTCGACGCCGGCGAGCTTCTCGACGGCGAGCGCGAAGCCCACGTTGTTGAGCAGCGGCGAGGCGTAGTTCAGGCGGTCGGCGTAGGGGAAGCAGTGGTTCCAGGTCCCCTGCTCGCACATCTTCTCGAAGCCGCGGTGGAGGTAGCCGATCTCGACGTCGACGTCGACGATCGTCTCGCCGTCGAGCCGGAGGTTGAACTTGACCGTTCCGTGCGACGCCGGATGCGACGGCCCCATCTGAATCGCCATCACCTCGCTCGTCGGGTCGGGCTCGACGAAGCGGGACGGCGTGAGCGCGCCGGGGGCCGTCGCCATCACGCCTCCGTCCGGCGGTGCCACGGGCGCGTGATGGGATCGCGCTCGGGGACGAGCGGCTGGCGCTTCATGAGCGGGTAGTCCTTGCGGAGCGGGTGCCCCTCGAACTCGGGGTACATGAGGATGCGGCGGAGATCCGGGTGCCCGGTGAAGCGAATGCCGAACATGTCCCACGTCTCGCGCTCGGCCCAGAGCGCGCTCCGCCAGACCGACGTCGCGGTCGGCACCGTCGGATCGTCCTCCGGCACGGGCACCTTCACGCGCAGCCGGTGGTTCCGGGAGATCGAGTAGAGCTGGTAGACGACCTCGAAGCGCGGCGTGCGCCCGAGGTAGTCGACGGCGGTCAGGTCCGAGAGCTGATCGAACGCCAGCTCCGGGTGGTCGCGGAGCGTGCGGAGGACGCGCGGCGCTTCCGCGCGCTCGACGACGACGACGGCCTCGCCGCGGCACGCGGCGGCGTCGAAGCGCGTCGTAACCGGCACGAGCGCGAGCACGCGTTCGATGAGTGCGTCGGGAGTCAGCGGTCTAGTCCCACTCGAGGGCGCCCTTGCGCCAGACGTAGACGAACCCGAGCGCCAGCACGCCGACGAAGACCGTCATCTCGACGAGACCGAAGACGCCGAGCGGCCGGAACACGAGCGCCCACGGATAGAGGAAGACGACCTCGACGTCGAAAACGATGAAGAGGATCGCCGTCAAGTAGAACTTCACCGAGAAGCGACCGCGCGCGGGCCCGCTCGCCGGGTTGCCGCACTCGAACGGCTCCGCCTTGACGGTCGACGGGCGCCACGGGCGGAGGAGCGCGCCGGCGCCGAGGAGGAGACCGACGACGAGCGCGGCGATCGCGAACGAGACGAGGACGGCGACGTACGGAAGCGGCATCCAGAAATCCGTGTGAAACCGCTAGGTAAAGGGAAGCGAGGCGGCAAGTCAAGGTCGCATGCCACGCGACGCGTGTGCGTTTTGACTCGCCGGGATCGCTCTGCTACCCGACGCGCAGCGATGGCGTCGCCGATCCCGCACGAAGCCCTCGCGCGAGCCGTGCGGGCGGCCTTCGGCGCGGCGATCGCGGTCGTGGCGACCGAGCCTCTCGTCGGCGACGCCTCGAGCCGCCGCTACGTCCGGCTCCGGCTCGCGGGCGGCGCGGCACCGCCGACGGTCGTCGCGATGCTCCTCGGCACCGACCACCCGCCGCGCTTCTCCGACGAGCTCGGCGGCGCGGCGGCGGCGACGGAGCTGCCGTTCGTGAACGTCGCCCGCTGGCTCGCCGCGCACGACCTTCCCGTGCCCGAGATCCACCACGACGCGTCCGAGACCGACGGCCTCCTCCTGCTCGAGGACGTCGGCGACACGACGCTCTGGGACGCCGCCGTCGCGGCCCCCGGGCGCGTCGCGACGCTCTTCGGGGCGGCCGTCGAGATGCTCGTGGCCCTCCAGGTCGCCGGCGCGCGCGACCCGGACCCCGGCTGCCAGGCCTTCCAGCAGCGCTTCGACGGGCGGCTCGCGCGCGCCGAGCTCGAGCACTTCGTCGAGCACGGGATCGAGACCCGCCGGGGGCGGCCGCTGCCCGCCGCCGAGCGGACGGCGATCCTCGAGGGGCTCGAGCCGCTCGCGGCGCCCTTCGACGAGGCGTCCCCCATCCTCGCCCATCGTGACTTCATGGCCTGGAACATCCACGTGCAGGGCGAGCGCCTCCGGCTCCTCGACTTCCAGGACGCGCTCCTCGCCCCCGACGCCGTCGACCTCTGCGCGCTCCTCACCGATCGTCGGACGCCGACCGTCGTCGACGCGCGGCTCGAGGCGGCGCTCGTCGACGCGTTCGGGCGGGCGCGCGCCGCGGCCGGCCTGCCCGTGCCCGACGGCCTCCCCGCGCGCTACCAGCGCTGCACGCTCCAGCGCGCGCTCAAGGTGATCGGGCGCTTCTACTTCCTCGAGCGCGTGAAGGGGAAGCGCGGGTACCTCGCGTACCTGCCCGACGTCTACGCCGTCGCCCGCCGCACTTTCGACCTCCTCCCCGCGCTCGCCGCCGTCCGCACGCGGATCGCAGCCCACGTGCCGGAGCTCGGAGCCCCGCCGTGATCCGGCGAGCGATGGTCCTCGCCGCCGGCCGCGGGACCCGGCTCGCCCCGCTCACGGACACGACGCCGAAGCCGCTCGTGCCGGTCGCCGGGCGCCCGCTCCTCGAGTACATCCTCGAGTTCCTGCGCGCCGGCGGGATCGCGGACGTGGTCGTCAACCTGCACCACCTGGGCGAGCGAATCACCGACCACCTCGGCGACGGCGCGCGCTTCGGCCTCCGCGTGCGGTACTCGTGGGAGCAGAATATCCTCGACACGGGCGGCGGCATCAAGCACGCAGCGCCGCTGCTCGCGGGCGAGCCCTTCGTCGTGATGAACGGCGACAGCCTCCTCGAGCTGCGGCTCGAGGACGTGATCGCCCGGCACGAAGCGACGCGCGCGCTCGCGACGATGGTCGTCCGCGCCGATCCGAGCGGCCGCTATCCGGCCGTCGAGCTCGACGCCGACGACCGCGTCCGCCGCGTCGCGGGGCGCCCCGCCGACGTGGGCGGGCGACTTCGGCCGTTCATGTTCCCCGGGCTGCACGTCTTCGCGCCCTCGATCTTCGACTGGATGGGCGACGAGGACGTCTTCAGCATCACCGGGTCGACGTATCCGAAGCTCCTCGCAGCCGACGCGCCCGTGTACGGGTTCGTGACCGACGCGCGGTGGATCACGATCGACACGCCGAGCGCGCTCGCCGACGCGGACCGGGAGCTGCGTGCCGCGCCGTTCCGGTTCTGACCACGCGGCCGAGCAAGGTCAGGGATCATTGCACGAAAACGGCTTCCCGCCCCCCCCCGGGGCCGGTCCGGCTGGTTTCTTGACTCCGGATACCGGCTTTAGTAGGCGAAAGCTCCAGTTTTCCGGGCGCTGGAGCGCACGGGGGTCGAAACCAGGTGGGGGCGGCGACGACGTGCGCTTCTTGGCACATGCCTTGCTGTAGCCCGCGGGCGGACTAGCCCGACGAGGACGCTGGGCCATGGGCCTCACCATCGTTCACAAGAGCGATCTATCGACGCGCAAGAAGAACCCGCGCATCGCTCTCGTGCTCGCGGGCGGCGCGGTCACGGGCGGGGCCTACAAGCTCGGCGGCCTGAAGGCGCTCGACGACTTCCTGGTCAATCGCAAGACGACCGACTTCGACATCTACGTGGGCCTCTCGGCGGGCGCGTTCCTCGCGGCGCCGCTCGCCGGCGGCGTCACGCCGCCCGAGATGCTGCGGTCGCTCGACGGCACGTCGGAGGATTTCACGTACCTCTCGCCGCTCGAGTTCTACAACCTGAACCTCGCCGAGTTCGCCCGCAAGCCGCTCGAGTTCCTCGTCGACCTCGTCACCTACTTCCCGAACGCAGTCTACGACTTCCTCGTGCAGACGCCGGCGCTCCTCCGGACGCTCCAGGAGCCGTTGTCGCGCGCGCGCCGGCGCCCGTCCCTGTCGAACCTGATCGAGTGCGCCCGGCCCCTCATCGACGCGATCGGCTCCGCCCGGGAGTTCCCCTTCCCCCTCGCGTACCTGCCCTCGGGTGTCTTCGACAACTCGACGATCGAGCGCTATCTGCGCCACAACATCGAGCGGCGCGGGCTCACGAACGACTTCCGCGTCCTCTACCGGGGCCGCGGCGTCGAGCTCTACATCGTCGCGATGAACCTCGACACGGCCGAGCGCGTCGTCTTCGGTCACGACGAGGACACCTCGCTCACGATCTCCGAGGCGGTGCAGGCGTCGACGGCGCTGCCCGGCTTCTACAAGCCGGCGCGGATCAAGGGCGTCGACTACGTCGACGGCGGCGTGCGGCGCACCGCGAACATCGACGTCGCCATCGAGCACGGCGCCGACCTCGTCATCTGCTACAACCCGTTCCGGCCGTTCTCGAACCGCGTGCTCCGTCGCTACGACGCGCAGCGGAACGAGTACACGCTCGACGGCCGTCCGCTGGCCGACCAGGGCATGATCATGGTGCTCAACCAGGTGCTGCGGACGCTCCTGCACTCGCGCCTCCAGCTCGCGATCCGCCAGTACCAGGACGATCCCTACTTCCAGGGCGACATCATCCTGCTCGAGCCGGCGGAGACGGACCTCGTCTTCTTCAAGATGGCGCCGCTGAACCTCTGGGCGTCACGCAGCGCCGGCGCGCACGGGTACCTGTCCGTCACGGAGTCGATCGAGGCGCACTACGAGCTCATCCGTCAGATCCTCCAGAGCTACGGCGTGCTCATGACGCGGAAGGAGGTCCGCGAGGGCCTCGAGCGGCTGCTCCGCACCGGCACGAGCGACGCGCCCGACGACGTGCTCCTCCGCGAAGTGCCGAAGCGGAACCTGCACGTCGCGTGAGCCGCGCTCACGCCGCCGGCCGGCAGATCGGACACGGGCGGTAGCCCGCCAGGCGCGCCTCGGCGAGGGACGCGAAGACGACGCGGCGCTCCTCGGGCACGCGGCGCTCCCGCTCGCAGCCCCGCCGGCAGAGCACACGCGTCGTCGTGCAGGCGACGAGCACGGGCGTCTCGCGCTCCAGCCGGAGCAGACGCTCCTTCATGGGCAGCCCGTAGCCGTAGCCGCCGAGCGTCCCATCGCTCCGGATGACGCGGTGGCAGGGAATGATCGGCGCCACGGGATTCCCGCCGAGGGCGCTGCCGACGGCGCGGACGGCCGCCGGGCTCCCGGCGCGCTCCGCGACCCATCGGTAGGCGCGGAGCTCGCCGAACGGGATCGTCTGCGTCGACGCGAGGACCGCGCGCTGGAAGCGCGCGACGCCGGAGAGGTCGAGCGGAACGGTGAAGAAGGTCCGGAGGCCCGCGAGATACTCCCCGAGCTCGTCGCGCGCGCGATCCGCCCACCGGCGCGCCCGCGCGCCCGCCGCCTCGATGCGGCCCTCGCCCCCGAGGCGAATGCGCGCGATGCCGTCCGGCGTCGCGACGATGTCGAAGCGGAGCGCCGCGGCGGCGGCGGCGTCGCGTCGCGCGCGGACGGCACGCAGCACGCGCTCGGCGAGTCCGGGCGGCGGCGTGACGTCGCCGAGCACGGCGCGGATCCGGCTCTCGTCGCGATCGGTCGTCATCGGCTCGGCTCCTCGAGATGGCGGCGCAGCAGGAGCTTTGCGCGCCGGAGATGGGTCTTCACCGTGTTCACCGTGATGCCGCGCACGCGCGCGATCTCGCGGTACGGGAGGTCGTCGACGTAGCGGAGCAGGAGGACGACGCGGCCTTCGGCCGGAAGCCGCGCGAGCGCCGCCTCCAGGTCGACGCGCTCGGCGCGTGGCCCGGGCGCGGAGGCGGGAAGCGGGCGCGTCCCGAGCGCGCGCGCCTCCGCCCGCCGCTTCCGATAGGCGTCGATGCAGACGTTCGTCAGGATGCGATAGAGCCACGTCGCCCCCGCGAACCCGTCGCGGTACTCTCCGGCCCGGGCGAAGACGCGGAGGAAGGCGAGCTGCACCGCGTCCTCCGCGTCGCGATCGTCTCCGAGCAGCCGCCGCGCCACGCCGTAGAACCGGCGCTCGTAGCGCCGCAGGAGCGTCGCGAACGACGCCTCGTCGCCGCGCGCCGTCCGCCGGAGGAGCACGGCGTCGCTCGGGTCGCAGGCGACGGGCATTCGGTCACGCGGCCGGCCGGATCGTCGCGGATCCCGCCACGGGCGGCTCGCCGTGCGCGCGGTGGGCGCGGTCGCGCGCGCGGATCGCCGCGCGGAGCACGAGCAGCAGCGCGACGCCGCAGACGAGCGGCGCGAGCGCCGCGGTCGGCACGTCGATCGGTCCCGTCGGAAGCAGGGTCGTCATCGGTATCCCTCCTCGCGTCGCTCTCGACGGGGCATACGCGCGAGCGGCCGCGGAAGGGTGACAGACATCAACGGGCGTCGTGGAAGATGACCCCGAGCGCCCAGCGCTCGCCGCGCGTGATGCGGCTCACGCCGTGGCGCATGAAGAAGCGCCGGACGCCGCGCGGCGCCCGCGCCGGGCGCCCCGCGGTCGGGAAGACGACGAGCGCGCCCTGCTCCGCGGGCACGACGTCGGCGCGCGATTGCGCGCGCGGCCGCTGCTCGACCAGCAGGAACTCGCCGCCCGCATAGTCGACGCCGGGGCGGCCGAGGAAGCACGTCACCTGGAGCGGGAACGCCACCGTCCCGTAGAGGTCCCGGTGGAGACAGTTGTATCCACCCGCCGTGTACCGGAGGAGGAGCGGCGTCGGACGGCGCTGTCCGTGCGCGGCGCAGCGGGCGAGGAACGCCGCGAGGTCCGGTGGGAACCGCTCGCCGCTCCCGAGCGCCTCCGTCCACCGGTTCGCGATCGGTGCCAGATGCGCGTACGCCGCGGCGCGGAAGGCCGCGACCAGGGGCGGCAGCGGCGCCGCGAAGTATCGGTACTCGCCGACGCCGAAGCGGAGCCGGGCCATGTCGACGCGCGCGCGGAAGCGCCCGTCGTCGGTCCAGAGCGCAACCAGCGCCCGGCACTCGGCCGGCCGGAGGACGGGCGGCGTCCGCGCCCAGCCCTGCTCCCAGAGCTCGGCTTCGATCGCCTCCCAGTCGAGCCGCGCGAGCCGGGTGGCGACGCTCTCGCGGGCAAAGCTCCGGGCCGCCGGCATCACGGGGAGTATACGCGCGTCGACCCCGCGACGGGCGACGGCCCTCCGGCCGCGCCTAGACTCGCCTAGACCCGCTCGATGATCGTCGCGATCCCCATCCCGTAGCCGATGCACATCGTGGACAGGCCCACCTGCGCGTCGCGCCGCTCGAGCTCGTCGAGGAGCGTTCCGATCAGCATCGCGCCCGTCGCGCCGAGCGGATGGCCGAGCGCGATCGCGCCGCCGTTCACGTTCACCTTCTCGTGCGGGATGCCGATCTCCTGCATCGTGATGAGCGGGACCGGGGCGAACGCCTCGTTGATCTCGACGAGGTCGATGTCCTTCACGCCGAGGCCGGTTCGCTTGAGGATCTTCTGCGTCGCCGGGATCGGCCCCGTGAGCATGATGACGGGCTCGGAGCCGACGACCACCGTGTCGACGATGCGCGCCCGGGGCTTCAATCCGAGCTCCTTCACCGCGCGCTTCGAGGCGAGGAGCACGCCCGCGGCCCCGTCCACGATGCCGCTCGAGTTTCCGGCGTGGATCTTCCCGTCCGGGCGGAAGGACGGCTTCAAGGCCGCGAGCCCCTCGAGCGTCGTCTGCGGGCGCGGATGCTCGTCGGTGTCGAAGCGCGTCGGCGTGCCGTCGGCGAGCGTCACGTCGACCGGAACGAGGCTCTTCTTGAACCGCCCCTCCTGGATCGCCGTCCAGGCGCGCCGCTGGCTCTCGAGCGCGTACTCGTCGAGCACCCGGCGGCTGTAGTTCCAGCGCTCCGCGATCATCTCGGCCGAGAGGCCCTGGGGCACGAGCGGGTACCGCTCGAGCAGGCTCGGCGGGAGCGGCCCCATGTCGGAGCCCATGGCGCAGCGGCTCATGCTCTCGACGCCGCCGGCGTACACGAGGTCGTGCGCGCCCGCGGCGACGGCCTGCGCGCCGAAGTTCACGGCCTGCTGGCCCGAGCCGCAGAAGCGGTTCAGGCTGACGCCCGGAATCTCGATCGGCCACCCTGCCGCGAGGACGGCCGCCCGCCCGATGTCGGCGCCCTGCTCGCCGCATTCCGTGACGCAGCCGACGATCGCGTCCTCGATGCGGCCGACGTCGATGCCGGTGCGCTCGACGATGGCCTTCATCGGCACGGTGCAGAGGTCGATGGGGTGCACGCCCGCGAGGCTGCCGTTCCGGCGGCCCCGTGGGGTGCGGCAGGCGTCGATGATGTACGCGTCCATGAGCGCGAGCGCTAACAGCGGTGTCGCGTCGTGTCAAATTCTCGCACGTGCGAGGCCTCGGTAGCGGCGGCCGGGGACGATCTCGCCCATGACGACGTCGCGCCGGGCGCCGGTCACGGCGCGGAGCGCCGGCGAGCGCCCGGTCGCCGCCGCCCAGGCGAGGAGCGCGAACGCATACGCCTCGAGCGCGTCGGCGTCGATGCCGAGGGCGTCGACCGTGAGCACGCGACGGGGGCCGAGCGCACGCCGGAGCGCGGCGACGAGCGCCGGATTCCGGCTCCCGCCGCCCGCGAGCAGCACCTCGTCGACGGGCGGCAGGAAGCGCCGGTACGCGTCCGCCGTCGCGCGCGCGGTGAACTCGGTCGCCGTCGCGACGAGGTCGGCGGCGTCGAGGCCGCGGCGACGGCCCGCCGCGACGAGCCGCGCGACGAGCGGCGCGCCGAACTCCTCGCGTCCGGTCGACTTCGGCGGCCGGCGGCGCAGGAAGGGATGGCGCATGAGCGCCGCGAGGAGCCTCGCGTCGACGCGTCCCCGCCGCGCGAGGCCGCCGTCGCGGTCCATGAGCTCGCGCCCGCGCGAGAGACGCTGCACGAGCCCGTCGATCACCATGTTCCCGGGCCCCGTGTCGAAGGCCCGGACGCGGGCGGGCGCGCCATCGGGCGGGAGGTAGGTGACGTTGCCGATGCCGCCGAGGTTCTGCACGGCGCGCGCGCGGCGGGGGTGCGCGAAGAGGAGGCGGTGCGCGAAGGGTGCGAGCGGCGCCCCCTCGCCCCCGGCCGCGACGTCCGCATTCCGGAAGCGCGCGACGGTCGTGATCCCCGTCCGCGCCGCGATGACGGCCGGACTCCCGATCTGCACCGTCGTCCCGGCGCGCGGGTCGTGGTGGATCGTCTGGCCGTGAGAGCCGACGAGCGCGACGCGCGCGGGAGAGACGCGCAGGGCGCGGCAGAGGGCGAGCGCGGCGTCGGCCAGGCGCTCGCCGACCGCGACGTCCAACCGGGCGAGCTCGGCCGCCGAGCGCCGGCCCCCTTCCGCGACGTCCAGCAGGGCGGCGCGCAGCGCGGGCGGGTAGGGCGTCGTCCGGAAGCCGCACGGACGCAGCGACGGCCGATCGCCGCGGACGTCGGCGAGCGCGGCGTCGATGCCGTCGAGCGAGGTGCCGGACATGAGGCCGATCACGAGCATCGCGCCCGCCGCACCTTGCCCGTGCCATACCCCTCTGTTAGGTTCGCGCGATGGCCGACCGGGTCGCGCGGCTCGATCTCGCCGCCGAGAACGCGCGCCTCGAGCGCGAGACGCCCGAGGCGATTCTCGCGTGGGCGTGCGAGCAGTTCATGCCGAAGGTCATGCTGACGTGCTCGTTTCAGCATGACGGCGTCGTGCTCGCCCACATGCTGCGCTCGATCGCCCCCGCGGTCCCCGTCGTCTTCATCAATACCGGCTTCCACTTCCCGGAGACGCTCGCGTACCGCGACGAGATCGTGCGCCGCCTCGGCCTCGATCTCGTCGAGCTCACGCCGATCATGGACCGGGCGGAGTTCGCCGCGAAGCACGGCCTCGACCTGTACGCCCGCAACCCCGACCTCTGCTGCCACATCAACAAAGTGGAACCGCTGCGGCGCTATCTGCCCGGCATGCGGGCCTGGATCAACGGTCGCCGCCGCGACCAGGCCGTGACGCGGCACCACATCCCCGTCGTCGAGGAGTACCAGGGCGGTCTCTACAAGATCAACCCGCTCGCCTCGTGGACCTCGCGCGACACCTTCTACTACATGGAGCGGCACGGCCTGCCGCTCCATCCGCTCTTCTCGCAGGGCTACGCGAGCATCGGGTGCGCGCCGTGCACGCGGCCGATCCTGCCGTCCGAGGACGAGCGCGACGGCCGCTGGGCCGGTCACGCGAAGACCGAGTGCGGCCTGCACACGTTTCTCGAGCCGAAGGCATAGCGCGCCGCGGCGCTCAGCCGTCCTCCTCGGCGTCCCGGTCGGCCATCGCCTCGCCGTAGAGCTCGAGCAGCGACTCACCGAGGCGCTGCACGATCCAGCGATGGACGAGGCCGACCACGTCCTGCCAGCGCGGGCCGGCGAGCGGCCAGTGACCGACGCCTTCGAGCACGATCCGCTCTGCGCCGAAGGCCGCCGCGAGCGCCGCGGCATCGGCCTCCGGGAGGAGCGCGTCCCGGTCTCCCGCCGCGACGAGCGTCGGCACCGCCGGGCGCGCGGGGAGCCCTCCGCGGCCCCAGGCGACGTCGCGCACCGCCGCCGCCGGCTCCGCGGCGAGCGCGCGGCCGACCGCGGCGCGCGCGGACTCGGCGAGGCCGCCGAGCACGAGGTCGAGCGCGGGCCCGCGCGGCGGCGGAACGGCAGCGCCGAGGACGAGGGCCGCGACGGCGCGCGGACCGCGGACGAGCGCTCGCGCGGCGGCGCTCCCGGGACGGACCGGCGCGAGCAGCACGACGCCCGCGGCCGTCGTGCGCGCCGCCGCCGCGGCGGCGACGAGCCCGCCCGCGTCGTGGCCGACGAGGACGACGGGCCGCTCGAGCCCGCGCGCGTACTCGGCGACGGCCTCCGCGCGCGCCGCGACGCCGCCCGCCACGGCGCGCACGTCGAGCAGGTGACACCCCCAGCCGCGGTGCGCGAGGTAGCTCGCCGAGCCGCGCCACGCGCTCGGGGCGGCCCAGAGGGCGGGAACGAGGAGCAGCTCGGCGGCGTAGCGGCCGCTCTCGGCGGGAAGCGTCTCGACGCCGATCATTGCAACGAAAAAGGCCCTTCGGCGTCATCCGAAGGGCCTTTCTCCGAACCCGAGAGAGTCGGGCTCGTTCTCGCCTGAGAAGAAATCCTTGGGTGCTGCTCTACGTGCCTAGCAGATGGAGCTCGACCAGAGCGAACGTGTCACTACTTCTTCTTGCCCTTCTTCTTCGCCGGAGCCTTCTTCTTCGCCCGGCTCTTCTTCTTCGCCTTCTTGGCCTTCTTCTTCGCAGCCATGTCTACCTCCTATGGGAGTCGAGAAGCGTCCGTTTTCCGTCCTCTCCCAGGCGAGAATCCCCTCCGCCCCACTCCACCACGCTCGGGAGTATACGAGGGCAAATGCGAAGGAGTCAAGAGAAAATCGGCGTTTTGGAAAATATTTTCTAAAGCCGGCAACCTGTCCCACGCTGGCAAATCACGGCGGCTAAAATGACGTTCCCTGCACCGACGCGATCGGAGTAGCAGATCGTTTTAGATCGGCGCCGGTTGCCCGCCAGAGGCGTTTCGGTTACCAATCCGCCGTGCAGCTCGACGGCGCCCGGATCCTCTCCCTCGTGCTCGTCGCCGCGATCCTCGCCGTCATGGGCTCCGTGCTGTTCGGCGACCACGGCGTCACGCAGCTCATGCGGCTTCGCCGCGAGCGGCGCGAGCTCGGCAGCCAGACGTTCCGCGCGCTCGAGACGAACGCCGCGCTCCGGCGCGAGATCGAGCGGCTGCGAAACGACGACCTGTATCTCGAGGGGCTCGCGCGGCGCTCACGCGGCCTCGTCCGACCGAACGAAACCGTCTATCGCTTCCGGCGTCCGCCGGGTGAGTCCTAGCCCTCGTCCTCGCCGGCCGCGAACTCCTCGTACTCGTCCGCGTCCATCAGGTCTTCGAGCTCCGACTCCTCGGCCATCTCGATCTCGACGAGCCATCCCTCGTGATACGGGTCCTCGTTGACGATCGCCGGATGCTCCTCGAGCTCCGTGTTGATCGCCGTGATCGTCCCCGTGAGCGGTGAGAGCAGCTCGGACACCGTCCGTACCGATTCGAGCTCGCCGAACGGCTCGCCCTTCTCGATCTCGTCACCGACGTCCGGCAGCTCGACCGCGATGATCTCCCCGAGGTCGGCCTGCCCGTACTCCGAGATCCCCAGCTGCGCGCGATTTCCTTCGACGCGCAGCCAGAGGTGATCCTCCGTGAACTTCAGGACATCCGCCATCGGTAGAATCCGCCGCCGATACGACGAAAAGGCGCTCGCGATCGGATGTGCGGCCCCTTATAGAGCCGCTCGACACCCTGTCAAGGGGAATCTTCGTGCGCTTGCGCTCGCCGGGCACCGCCGCGAGGCGCCCGCCCGGGCGCCCCGCGTCCGCCGACCGCGGACCACCGCCCCTCCGCTGGGAGGCCTGCCGCCACCCACCCCACCGCGCCTCCCGAATTACGCGCGGACGACCGAGCGCCCGTCCCCACCGTGGACGTCGGCCCGCTCCGGCGTCAGGAGCACCCGCTCGTCGCGCCGCAATTGAGACATTTGTAGCAGCTGCCGTTCCGTACCATGAGGCCGCCGCAGTCCGGGCAGCTCGGGGCATCGGCCTGCGGGCTGAACGCGATCGTCCTGCCGGCGCTCGCCTCGGCCGCCGGCGCGGGGACCGCCTCCGGCGCGCTCCGTGCCGGCTCTTCGCGCTCGACCAGCCCGACGGCCATCCGTGCCTCGCCGTCGAGAAAACGCGAGCCCAGGAAGCGGAAGATGTAGTCGATCAGCGACTTCGCGATCGGGATCTCCGGATTCTTCGTGAAGCCCGACGGCTCGAAGCGCACGTGGCTGAACTTCGACACCAGCACCTCGAGCGGCACGCCGTACTGGAGCGCCATGGAGGTGAGGACGCCGATCGTGTCCATGAGACCGGAGACGGTGCTGCCCTCCTTCGCCATCTTGATGAAGATCTCGCCCGGCGTCC
>Ga0070741_10007388_pt1 | contig 22749 bp, 26 predicted proteins | sample Coa_R1_4_FD_66440 | JGI IMG/M metagenome (GOLD analysis project Ga0070741, IMG submission 66440) | Surface soil microbial communities from Centralia Pennsylvania, which are recovering from an underground coalmine fire - Coalmine... | ecosystem: Environmental > Terrestrial > Soil > Unclassified ... | reverse complement strand
CGCCTCGAGGGCGATCAGACGCTTGATGCCGGCGAGGGTGAGCCCGTCAGACGCCAGCTCCGCCACGCGGCTCACTTGACCGATCTCGTGACGGGAGTAGCGGCGCTGACCACCTTGTGAGCGGGCCGGTTGTACGACTTCCTCAGTGTCGAGGCGCCGGACGAAAGCGGTTTGCAACCCGAGCATGTCTGCGACCTGGCCGACCGAGTAGAGGGCCGCGTGGGGGTCGTCGATGGGCAGCGTCACGTGCCGATGGAGGCAGGTTCTCTGCGCTCGCTGTTGATCGCCACCTTGCGGGGCTTGGCCCTCTCGGCGACCGGGATCCGCAGCGTGAGCACACCGTCGCGGTAGTCGGCCTCCAGGGCCTCGGTGTCGAGCGTGTCGCCGAGGAACAGCTGGCGACTGAAAGTGCCATGGGGACGCTCTGCGATCAGCAGCTCGACGCTGTCGTCCTGCACGCGGGTGCGAGTGGCGTGCACCGTCAGCACGTTGCGCTCGACAGTGAGGTCGATCGACTCGGGTGCGACGCCGGGTAGGTCGAACTGCACGATGAACCGCTCTCCTTCTCGGAAGGCGTCGATCGGCATGGCCGCCGGCCGGCTCGGTGTCCCAGTGAGCTGCTCGGCGAGACGGTCGAATCCGCGGAACGGGTCGGTGCGCATCAACATCGTGATCCTCCCTTCGGCGATGGACAACCGCAGGAGTTATACCTCTACAGCCAGAAAACTTGCAAGAGCAGTTAGAGGTTTGGCGATGCGCAGCGCGAGTGCGGCGTCGCTGAGTACCCGCTAGCCGCTCTTGCGCTTGGCCTTCTTGGCCGCGAGGGCGTGATCGACGACCTCGGCGGCTCGGGCGGCGCCGAGGGCGTCGCTGCGCGCCTCCAGGGCGGCTAACTCCTCGGCGATGCGCGTCTTCTTGGCGGATCGCTCCTGGGCGACGACGGCCTTCTGGCGGGCAACGTCGGCCTTCTCGGCCGCCTGTTGACGCTGCTGGGCCTGCTCGAACACGCGGCGCTCCTTCTCCGCCTTCTCGCGTGCCAGCTGCTGCTCGCGCTCCTGGGCCTGGCGCTCGACCCGCTCGCGGGTCTGCTCCGCCGTCTCCAGGCGATCCTCGAGCCGTGCGTCGGCCTCCAGTCGCTTCTGCTCGGCCTTCAGGTGCAACCTCTCCGACTCGACGAGCTCGCTGAGCTTGGCGCGCTGCAGCTGACCCTCGTGCACGAGTGACTCGTCGCGGATCAGCGAACCGAGAACCTGCTTGGCTCCGGACTCGAACGTCTCAAAGGCGACGGCCGGAGGCCACGCGACGGTGTCGGCGTTCCCCGACACGCGCTCGACGGCGGTGAGGGGAATGCGCAGGCCCTGCAGGCCTGCCTTGATGACGGTACGGGGGATGGCGGTGATCGGCATCAGCTGTGTGCTCCTCAGGAGGACTGCCGGGCGGCAGTGTCGAGTGCTTCGGCGGTCTTGCGGGCGTCGTCGGCCTCGCGCTCGATGCGCGCGGCCTCTGCTTCCGCGGCTTGGCGCTCGCGCACGGCCTGGGCCTCGACGGCGTCGATGGCTTGCTCCTGCGCATGCTCCTGCCGTTCGAGCGATGCCTCGCGCTGGGTGTGCTCGGCCTCGACCTTCGCCTCCGCCGCGACGCGGGCGCGCTCGATGCGCTCCGCCTCGGCATCGGCGGCCTCTTCGGCCACGAGCCGCTGCCGCTCGGCCACGAGCTCCTGTTGCTTGGAGGCCACCTCGGCCTCGTCCTCGCGCTGCTCGGCCTCGGCGGCCTTGGCGGCGGCCCGGCTCTCGGCGTCGGCCTTGACCTCGTGGAGGCGGCCCTCTTCCTTCAGATCTTCGTTTCCGAGCACGGTGCCTGCGACTTGCTTGACCTTGCCGGCCACCTTGTCGAAGACCCCGGTCGCGGGGTTCGTTTCGTTCGTCATCTGCCCTCTTTGCTGTCGTGGGCGCGCGTCATCAGAGACCAAGAGCAGTGAGTCCGCCGCCGCCGTGTTAGCGGTCGATACCCCACGGCAGCGCGCACAAACGTCCGGAACCGTCGAACAGAACGAGTGAGCGCGCCCTGGTGCGGGCAGAACGCATCTCATGCGCGGAGGATTTCGAATACGGCCGCTCGGCGGTGGCGCCGGGTGCCTCGGCATGATCCTGTTCTCGATCGTGGCGTCGGTGCTGCTGACCGTCTGCGTCAACGTCATCGCACGCCACTAGACGCGAGAGCGGGAAGAAGACGTCCAAAAAATCTCTGCTAGCAGGAGTAAGCACGCGCTGGGCGGGGCACACACGGCGCATGGAAACCGAGGGGCACGCGAACACGTTGACGCCCGCCGACGCCGCCGACGTGGAGCGGGCGCGCGTGGTACTGACCAACCGCCACGAGTACTCGAAGGGCGCCATCGCCTGGGCCGAGGCGATCCTGGATCGCCACCATGGCGGCACGGACACGGCGCAATGAGGGAGCTCAACCCACTCGGCATTCCCACCGCTCCGCCTCTGCCCCAGGGAGAGGTGCTGTCGGTGCGGGACCGAGGCGAGTTCTTCGTGCGGATGCTCGGCGCATCGACTGATGCGGTCCCGGTGCTGCTCATTCACGGCTGGCAGGCCACCGCCGACCTGAACTTCTTCCCGCTGTTCGCACCGCTCTCCGAACGGCATCTCGTGATTGCTCCGGATCTCCGGGGTCACGGGCGCAGCCTCTATCCCGAGGCTCCGTTCACGATGGACGCCGCCGCCGATGACCAGGCCGCCCTGCTGCGCCACCTCCACATCCCGCGGGCGATCATCGTGGGGTACTCGCTCGGGACGGCAGTGGCCCAGACGATGGCCGAGCGACATCCCGCGCTCGTGAGCGGCCTCGTGCTCGCGGGCGGTGAGTTCGCGCCGGACCGACGGCTCCACGAGAAGCTGTACCTCAGGGCCGGCGATTGGCAGGCCTCGGTGCAGCGACTCACCCAAGGCCGATGGGGCGCGCATCGGATCGTCAGCAAGGCATCGCGCGAGACGCCCGCTATCGAGGCGATCCGCCCGTGGCTGGTGGGCGAGATCGAGCGAGGGCACCCGGCGTCGCTGCGTGCTGCGGGACGCGCCCTCGGGCGCTTCGACGGCCGTCCGATCGCCGCCGCCCACCGCCAGGTTCCGACCGCTGTCGTCATCACGCGCCGCGATCATCTCGTGCGTCCGGCGCGCCAGGAACGGCTGGCGACGGCGTGGCGGGCGACGCGCGTGGAACTGGACGCCGATCACGACGCGCCGCTCGCCCGGCCGGACGACTTCGTGCGCGCCATGCTCGAGGCGGTGGCGTCGGTCGCCGCTCGCACTCCGGCCGTCGCAGAACTGGCCGGTTAGCGCATGGCGACCGCAACTCTTCCCCGAGCCCGAGCCGGCACTCGACGTGCCATGCCCTCGGTGCAACCGACCGGCCCGCGGCTGGCATGGTTGTGGACCGGTATCGGGTTGTTGGTGATCGCTGCTCTGGCGACGCTGATAGCCGGGCCGGGACGCGGGATGCGCGGCGACATCGCTCGCCAGAAGCAGCTCATCACCTCGCAGCTGGCCGTCACCCGAACGCAGCTCGACGCGACGCAGCATCAGCTCGCCATGACCCGCCAACAGCTCGACATAAGCGCCAAGCAGCTCAACCTCAGCGTCGAGCAGAAGCAGATCGCCCTGCAGCAGCTGGACATCGCCAGCCAGCAGCTCGATCTCACGCGCCGGCAGCTCGCCATCAGCGAGGACCAGCACCGCATCAGCCTGCAGACACTGATGATCGCCCAACAGCAGCTGGCGATCGCCCAGCAGCAGCTGCAGCGCACCGACGAGTCGCTCAGCATCCAGCGCCAGTTGATCGCCATCGCGCAGCAGACGCTCGAGCAGGCCAAGGAGATCAACCGCAAGACGCCGGACCTGAGCCGCCTCAACCCGGTCCTCAACGGCCGGCAGTAGCGACTGATTCCTGACCCACTGAACCTCTACACCGGTTCGACCCGATCGCCGCTCCTTGTGCGCTGCGTGCGACACTTCGCGTATGGGCGCGGGGCGGGAGACCACGGTCGTCATCGTCGGGGCCGGCCACAGCGGCCTGGCGATGAGTAAGCAGCTCGGTGACCGCGGCATCGATCACGTGGTGCTCGAGCGGGACGAGGTGGCCAGCTCCTGGCGCCGGCAGCGCTGGGATGCCTTCACCCTGCTCACCCCGAACTTCCAGAGCCGCCTGCCCGGGCAGGCCTACGACGGCGACGAGCCGGACGGGTTCATGACGCAGGGCGACGTTGTCGAGTTCATCGCCGGCTACGCCCGGGGCATCGACGCGCCCGTCAACACCGGTGTGACCGTGACGGCGGTCCGGACCGATGCCGGAGGCGACGGCTACGAAGTCGACACCGACCAGGGTCCGTGGCAGTGCCGGTGCGTCGTGCTGGCGAGCGGCGCCTGCAACCTACCCAGCGCCCCCGACTTCGCGGCCGCGGTCCCCGACGACATCGTCCAGGTCAACCCGCTCGAGTACCGCAACCCGTCCGAGCTCCCCGAGGGAGGCGTGCTGGTCGTGGGGGCGGCCGCGACCGGCATTCAGCTCGCGGCAGAGATCCACGCGTCGGGGCGCCCGGTGACCATCTCGGTCGGCGAGCACGTGCGCATGCCGCGCACCTACCGAGGCCGCGACATCCAGCACTGGATGGAGGCGGTCGGCCGCCTCGACGAACGGTATGACGAGGTCGAGGAGATCTTGAAGGCGCGTGGGATCGCGTCCCCGCAGCTCGTCGGCACACCAGAGCGCCGCACGCTCGACCTCAACGCCCTCACCGATGCCGGCGCCGGACTGCGCGGGAGGTTGGGCACCATCCGCGACGGGGTGGCGTTGTTCTCCGGAGGTCTCCGCAACCACTGCGCCCTCGCGGACCAGAAGATGGGCCGCCTGCTCGACGACATCGACGAGTGGATCACAGCCGGCGGGCTCGACGGCGAAGTCTCCGCACCCGAGCGGTACGAACCGACCCGCGTCGCCGCCGACATCCCACTCAGCCTCGACCTGCACCGGGGGGAGATCCGTTCGATCGTGTGGGCGACCGGCTTCCGCCCCGACCTGTCGTGGGTGGAGCTTCCCGTGTTCGACCCGAAAGGCCGGCTCCGCCACGACGGCGGCGTGGTCGACGCGCCTGGCGTCTACTTCCTCGGGGCGACGTTCCTGCGCCGCCGCAAGTCGAGCTTCATCCACGGCGCCGAGGACGACACGGCGGACCTGGCCGACCATCTCGCCGGCTACCTGGCGGCTTCGTAGGCCGCCCCGGCGACGGGGACGAGGACCGCCGTCGCTGGTATGTTCCGCGCGCCCGCCGTCGGGGGCGGGTCGAAGGGAGCGGCACGATGGCTGAAGAGATCAACGGCGTCCCCTGCGAGAAGATGTTCGGGGCCATCGCCAGGTTCCGCGAGAACGGCGACCTCGCCCAGTTCCGGTTCTCGGCCAAGAACGAGTGGGTCGAGGGGACGGCGAGCGAGTCCTCGATCTACGAGTGGTACGGCATCGGCGCCGACCAGAAGCACGTGCAGGAGTTCTCCTTCAAGGCCGACCACCCGACCCTGGGGCACGGGCACGGGCCCACGCCCCAGGAGTACGTGCTCCACGCGCTGGCGGCGTGCATCACCGCCGGTATCGCCACCGGTGCGGCGGCGCGGAACATCACGCTCAACCGGGTGTCCTCCACCGTCAGTGCCGACATCGACGTCCGGGGCGTGCTCGGCATCGACCCCGACGTGCGCAAGGGGTTCTCCAACGTCACGGTCGAGTTCGATGTCGACGCTGACTGCGACGACGACCAGATCGACGCTCTGGTGTCCGGCGGCACCAAGTACTCGGCCGTCTTCGACATGCTGGCCAATCCCACCGAGGTGACGATCTCCCGTCGCTGACGACGCTGCCCTGTCTCTGGGGCAGTCTCCATATATCTGGTTGCACATATATATGGAAGACCGTATATTGAGGGCATGCCTGCTGCGCTTGACGTCCTCGAGGTGATCGCCGAACCGACGCGCCGGCGGATCCTCGACGCCGTCCGGGAGGGGGAGCAGTCGGTCACCGATCTGGTCGAGCGGGTTGGCATGCATCAGCCGGGGGTATCGCGCCATCTCAAGGTGCTGCGTGATGCCGGGTTGGTCGACGTCCGCCGGGATGCCCAACGGCGCCTCTACCGGTTGCGGCCGGAACCGCTGAGGGAGCTCGACAAGTGGCTCGAGCCCTATCGCGCCGAGTGGGCCGACCGGCTCGACGGGCTCGAGCGGCATCTCGGGCGCACGTCCAACAAGATCACTCCGACTGCGAAGGGACGCCGATGAGCGACCGCACCTCCTCTCTGTACGACGGCACGATGGAACGCACGGCCGATGGCGGCGTCATCCGGTTCGAGCGGCACCTCGAGTACGGGATCCGCGATGTATGGGACGCGATCACGACCCCGGAGCGGCTCGCCGACTGGTGGCTGCCCTTCGACGCCGACATCACCCTCGATCTCCGCCCGGGTGGCGAGATGACGTTCGTCGCCAAGGGCGACGAACCGATGGAGATGACGTGCACGATCCTGCGGGTCGAGCCGCCGATGCTGCTCGAGCACACGCATGCCGATCCCGGCTCGATCATGCGTTGGGAGCTCGAGCCGGTCGAGACCGGATGCGTGCTGCGGCTCAGCCACTTCGTCACCGATGTGCAGGCGGCCCTGGAGAACGGGTACCTCGTCGGGCTGCACACCTCGCTCAGCCGGCTGGCCCCGTGCCTGGCAGGCGAACCCGTCCCGTGGGACTGGGACGAGTTCGCGGAGACGCAGGCCCGCTACGCCGACCTCGGTCTGGCCCGGATCTCGTCATGACGTCGTTCGTCACCAGCCACATGTCGATCTCCCTCGATGGCTTCGTCGCCGGGCCGGATCAGAGCGAGGAGAACCCACTCGGTATCGGCGGCCAACAGGTGCACGCCTGGCATCTCCCCGGTGGGGAGCACCACCCGGTGGACGTGGCGTTCGCCGAGCGACTGCTCGGGCCCCGAGGGGCCTACATCATGGGCCGCAACATGTTCGGTCCCGTGCGGGGCGAGTGGGGCACGCGGGACTGGCGGGGTTGGTGGGGTCCGGAGCCGCCGTACCACGCGCCGGTGTTCGTGCTGACGCACTACCCGCACGCGCCGATCGAGATGGAGGGCGGCACCACGTTCCACTTCGTCGACGGCTTCGATGCCGCCCTCGCCGCCGCGCGCGACGTCGCCGGCGACCTGCCGATCGACATCGCGGGAGGCGCCAGCGCGGTCCGCCAGGCCTTGCAGGCGGGATGCCTCGACGAGCTCGTGCTCGACATCGCCCCTGTCCTGCTCGGACAGGGCGAGCGCCTCTTCGACGGCATCACCGACCTGGTCGCCGAACCGGTCGAGGTCGCCACCTCGCCGAAGGCCACCCATGTCGTCTACCGCATCAGCTAGGCGGTCGGGCAGGATGCAGGTGTGGAGAGCGACCTTTCGGCGAGCCGCATCACCGAAGCGCTGCGCAGCGGGGGCAGCCTGGCGCCGGACGCGTCTGTTGTCGACGTAGCCGCCAGCGCCGTCGGCACGGGGCAGATGGCGAGTTGTGTGCGCCTGGAGTTGGGCTTCGACCGTGAGACGGACGCCCCGGCGTGCGTCATCGCCAAGATCCCGTCGGGCGACCCAGCCAGCCGCCAGGCCGGCGCCGCCGGCGCATACGAGACCGAGGTCCGCTTCTATCAGCAGCTCGCCAATGCCGTCTCGATCCGTACGCCGCGCTGCTACTACGCGGAGATCGGCCCCGAGCCAGCTGAGTTCCTGCTGCTGCTCGAAGACCTGGCGCCTGCCGAGCAGGGCGACCAACTGGCGGGGTGCACGCCGGAGGAGGCGGAGCTGGCCGTTGTCGAGGCTGCCGGGCTGCACGGGCCGACGTGGGGTCGGCGCGAGTTGCGCGACGCGCACGCGTGGCTGGTGCGGGCGTACGTGGGCACCGGTGCAGCCGGCATGGGCGACGCGATGGCGACGCTGTACCCGATGTTCGCGGCGCGTTACGACGGTCGCCTCGAACCCGATGTGGTCGCCCTCGGTGAGCGCCTCGTCCCGAAGCTCGAGGACTACTACCGAAACACGGGACCCGAGTCGGTCATCCACGGTGACTTCCGCCTCGACAACCTGCTGTTCGGCCGGGGTGCCGGCGCCCCGCCTATCGCGGTGGTCGACTGGCAGACGCATCTGTGGGGCGACCCGCTGAGCGACGTCTCGTACTTCATCGGCGCCGGCTTGCTGCCGGAGGACCGCCGCAAGCATGAAGGCGACCTGGTCGAGGCCTACCGCCAGGCGCTGACCTCCCTCGGCGTCGACATCAGCTCCGACGATTGCTGGCAGCGGTACCGCCTGCACGCGATCGCGGGCTGGCACATGGCCGTGTTCGCGTCGATGGTCGTGGTGCAGACCGACCGCGGCGACGACATGTTCTGCGTGATGGCCAACCGCCACGGCCAACAGATCCTCGACCTCGAAACGGAGTCCCTGCTGTGAAGGCCCAAGACCACCCGAACAACGCGCCCGGCGTGCCGATGCTGATGCCGCCGTGGCTCGAGTCGTTCCAGATCAGATTCCTGAACCCGCTCGTGAGGCCGTTCGCCCGCGTCCTCCCGGGTGTCGCGATCGTCAAGCACCGCGGCCGCAAGAGCGGCACCGCCTACGAGACACTCGTCAGCGCCAAACGCTCCGGCGACCTGCTGTCCATCGGCCTGATGCACGGCAAGACCAATTGGGTCAAGAACGTGCTGGCGGCGGGCGAGGCCACCGTTCACTTCCGTGGTACCGACGTGCGCATCACAAACCCGCGGGTGGTGCCCAAGGGTGACGACGATCCGACGTTGCCCGAGGCCGTGCGTCGTGCCGCACGCCGCACCGGGGTGTTCGTCGCCGACATCGCGTGATGATCTCCCGTCGCTGAGTTCAGGCGCTGAGCCAGGCCGTCAACGCCGGGTCGGCAGTGCGGTCCTGCACGAAGAAGGCGTGGCCGCCCTCGTACCAGCGCAGCTCGGCGTTGGGCAGCCTCGACAGCAATGCCGTCTGGTTCTCCGGCACGGCGATGCCGTCGTACCGCCCCGCGGCGATGAGCACCGGCATCGTCATCTGCCCGAGGCGGTCCCAGACGTCGTGGCGGCTGCGAGCCAGGAGCTGGGCGCGCTCGCCGTCGGTCGCCGGCACGTCCCCGAGACCCTCCATGAACGCGGTGAGCGCATTGCGCAGGCCCTCGTTGTCGCGGGTGCGGGTGTCGAGGATCTCCACCCTGATGCGCACGCGCTCGGCGGGGGTCAGGTCGACCAACTCGATGAGCGGGTAGGAGGCGCCGCCGGCACCGCCCGGCGACGTACACGCCAGCGCCACCCGCTCGAACCGCCTCGGCTCGGTCACCGCCGCTTCCTGAGCGACCATGCCCCCGAAGCTCACGCCCAGCATGCGGCACGTATCCCAGCCCACGTGGTCGAGCAGCTTCAGCAGGTCGGCGGCGAAGTCGGCCATCTCCGGCTGGCGCGGTCCCGCCGTCGACTGGCCGAGGCCGCGGTGGTCGTAGGCGAGGACGCGACACGTCGTGGGCAGCGACGTGGCGAAGGCATTGGGCTGGCGCCGGAGGTCGCTGCCGGACCCCGACACGTACACCACCCGGGGCCCGTCCTCGACTCCCCCGAGCTCGTAGTTGATCCGGACCTCACCCAGGTCCGCCGTCGGCATTGACGGATTCTCGCGTGTCGAGCCCGGTGACGACGCGCCGCCGGAAGTGGGTCAGAGGTCGCGGAGGGCGCGTGTCGGATCGCGCCCACTGGCTCGCCCCGCCAGCCACGACGCGGCGGCCAGGCCGGCGAAGGTGAGGCCACCGACGGTGCCCACGTAGGCCCACGGGACGTGCAGATGCGACGGCGGGGGGTCGAACACACCGGTCAGCACCTTCACGAGCGTGCGACTGAGGAGCCATCCGGCGAGCACGCCGGTGATGCCGCCGATCACCGCGACCACGCCTGCCTCGCTCCAGAGGAAGGCGCCGATCTGGTGGCGGCGGGCGCCAAGCGCGACCGTGATGGCGAAGGCACGCCGGCGCTCCGCGAACGCGAGCGCCGAGAGTAGGCCGGCTGCGGCGACGGCCAGCAACACCGCGAACCCGAGCTCCACGGTCGTGAGGCCGCGCAGGTCGACGGCGGTGAGGCTGGAGCCGACGGCTCGGCGGCTGGCGTCGATGTCGGTCACGCGCGCGGCCCCTCCCAGGGAAGCGCGTACACGCTTCGCTACCTCCGTCGGCGACGCTCCGTGCGTGCCGATGAACAGCACGGGGATGCCGCCGCCGTGGGTGCGGGCCGAGAGGTATGACGCGTTGGCGACGATGAAGCTGTCGCGCGGCGCGGTCGGGAACTCCTTGACCACGCCTGCGAACCGGAAGGAGACCTCCTGGAGCTGGCCGGTGGTGGCGCCCCTGAGGCGCAGGCGAACCTGGTCGCCCGGGTTGAGCTGGAAGTCGTGCACCGTCTCGGCGCTGAACAGGGCCCCGTCGGGGTGAGCGCGCAGCTGGGCCATGAGCTGCCGCGCCGACCCGCCGGAGAAGTAGGCATCCTGCAGGCCGGTGGCGCCGGCGATGGTCGCGGGGTCGACGCCGTAGAGGTCCTGGAGGTCGGCGCCGACGTAGGCGAAGCGGTGCTGGACCTGTTCGACGTGCGCGACACCGGGAATGCGCGACACGGCGTGTGCCGGCAGCGACGACCCGGACCCTCCTGTGGCGGTGACGGGCGCGCCGTTGGTCAGGAGCGCGTCGACGCCGACCTGGTGGCGGTACGTGGCGTTGAAGGTGGCGGTGGACGCCGCGAACGCCAGTGCCAATCCGGTGCACACGATCACGGTGGAGAGGAGCCGGCGCTGGCGGTGCAGCGAGGCCGCCACCGGCCCGGCCAGGCCCGACACTGCCGGCCGCAGGGCGTGCTCGAGGGCGCGCCTTCCTCGCCCGAGCACGGCGTCCGAGGCCCGCCACGCCACGAGCCCGGCGCCGACCCACAGCAGCAGTGGTCCGCCCAGTGACCAGTAGCTCACGGACAGGGTGGGCACGCCCTCGGGCGCCAGCACCAGGTTGTAGCCGTTGCGCGCCGTGAGCCACAGCAGAAGCGCGGCCGCGCCGAGCACCCACAGGTCGAGACCCCAGCGCAGGGCGAGGGGCCGGCCGGGCCGACCAACCTCGACGCGGGTCGACGTGACGGTTGCGCTGCTTGCTTCCCGCCACGCAGGAGCGAGCACGGCCGCGACGACGATGACCGCGCCGGTCGCCGCCGCGGCGCCGCCCCACAACAGCGCCGAGGCGCGCGTCGTCCCGAATGTGGCCGACGAGAAAGCGACGCGACCGATGACGCTGGCTGCCGCGAGTCCCACCGCGCCCCCGGTCACGGCGACGAGCGCCGCTTCGCCGGCCGCCAGGCGAACCAACACGGCGCGCGATGCGCCTCGCGCGCGCAGGAGCGCGAGCTCGCGGCGACGCCGGTCACGGCCGGCCGCGGCCACCGCCCGCACCAGCAAGCCGGCCAGCACGGCGCCCGGCAGGCCGAGCAGCAGGAACAAGGCCTGCGCGTAAAGGGCGTCCGACCGTGCGCCGTCGAGCGCGGCGGCGAGGTTGTTGCCGACCAAACCGGCGCCCGCCACCTTGGCCTCGAAGTTGCGGGCATGGCCCGTCACCTGCGCGAAGGCACGGGCGGGATCGGCGGCCAACCGATGGTCGAGGCGAACGTGGACCTGGTGGCGCACCAGATCCGGCCTGGCGGCGGCGAGGGGACCGACGACCGTGGACCATGACTCGGGCGAGAGCAGCACGACGTTGTCCGGCGGCGCCGACGGCTGGGCGCCGGCGGGCGCGCCGACGCGCTGGAACAGCGTGTCGCTGTGCGGGAGGTCGACGACGCCCGTCACGACAACGGTCGCAGCCGGTAAGCCCGGCCGGCCGATCTCGATCGTGTCGCCGGGCTGGGCGCGCAGGTTGGACGCGGTCTGCTGGAGGAGGAGGGCGCCCGTGTCGGCGCCTGCGAGCACCCGGACTTCATCGGCGAACGTCGATGCGTAGGCGGGGGACAGCAGCACGACCTGGCCGGGGCCGGTCGACTGCGTCGTGCCTCCGACCGACGACTGCAGACCGGTCGTCGGCGCGAAGTCGACGGGCACGCGCGCCGTCACCGACGAATCGCGTCGTAGGGCGGCATCGACGGCGCCGGGATCAGCGGCCGCCTGCGTCTCCACCTGCCAGTCGACGCCCACGCTGTGGGTGGCCCGCTTCGTCATGGTCGCCCGGGCGTGGGCGAGGAACGCACCCAGCGAGCCGAACAGGGCGACAGCCATCGCCACGCCTGCAGCCGCACCCATCAGTCGTCCGCGTCGGTGCCGGAGCGCACCAGCCAGCCAGTTGCGGACCATCACCACCCGCCCAGTGGCGAGACGAGGTGGCCGTCATCCATCTCCCAGCGCTGCGACATGCGCGCCGCCACGGTCTCGTCGTGGGTGGTCACGAGGAGGGCGGCGTCGGCGGCATCGGCCGCGGCCAGCAGGAGGTCGACGACGGGCCCGGCGGTCTCATGGTCGAGCTGGCCGGTCGGCTCGTCGGCGAGCAGCAGCCGAGGCTTCCCGGCGAGGGCGCGGGCCACTGCGACGCGCTGCGCCTGACCGCCCGACAGCTCGTCGGGGAGCTGGCGGCCCAACCCACTGAGCCCGAGAGCGCCGAGGGCAGCGGTGGCTTGTCGTTCGGCCTCGGCCGGTGCGACGCCCGCCAGCAGCCGGGGAAAGGCCACGTTCTCCACTACGTCGAGGGCGGGAAGGAGGCTCGGACCCTGGAACACGACGGCGACCAGACCAGCGCGCAGCGTGCGCGGGTGCCCGCCGAGTCCCGGCCAGCCGATGGTGCCTTCCGTCGGCGTGTCGAGGCCGGCGAGGAGGTGCAGGAGCGTGCTCTTGCCCGAGCCTGACGGCCCGACCAACGCCACGCGGTCGCCGGCCCGCAACTGGAACGCGGCACTGCGAACGGCGGCCACCGCTGCCGGGCCGGCACCGAACGTACGCGCCAGCTGGTTGCCCTCGACGAGGAGCGTGCTCACGCGGCCCGGCCGTCGACCAGGTGCACGACCCGTGTGGACGCCGCGGCCACCGCGTCGCTGTGCGTCGCGACCAGTACAGCTCGTCCCGCGCCCACTTCGTCGCCAAGGAGCGAGAGCACTGCGCGTTCCGCAGCGCGGTCGACCTCGGCGGTGGGTTCGTCCGCGATCAGCACGGCGGGGTCGTTGGCCAGGGCGGTGGCGAGCCCGGCGCGTACCGCCTCGCCACCTGACAGCTCCGACGGCATGGCGCCCCTCCGGCGGTCCAGGCCCAGGCGGGTGAGGAGCGAGCGGCGACGGGCGCGGTCGTCGGCGCCGCCGAGGCGCTGCGCCAGACGCACGTTGTCTTCGACTGTCAGGTGCGCGACGAGGTTCCAGCTCTGGAACAGCACGCCGAGGTGTCGGGCCCGCAGGGCGGCGCGCTCGGCCTCGGGGCGCCGGCTCAGCCGCTCACCTGCGAGGCGGACCATGCCGCCGTCGGGCTCGTCCAGGCCGGCCAGGCAGTTGAGCAACGTCGACTTGCCAGAGCCCGATGGCCCCCGCACCACCACCAGCTCGCCCGATCCGACCGCGATCGTCACGCCTCGAAGGGCGAGCACCTCGTCGTCGCCCGCATGGAAGAAGCGGTAGAGGTCCACACCCACCAGCGCCGGTGCGGCGGCATTCACTTCCATGTGAACGAGTCGGTGATGGTCTTCCACGGATCGACGTTGTCGGACCCCACAGGTGCCGCCAACGTGATGACGGCCTCGGTGCCGGCGCGCCAGAACTCGTACCGCTCCACCTCGTCGCGGACGGACTTACCCGTGACGCTGTCGGGCGCGGAGTCCATCTGGTACTTGACCAGGACGACGGTGCCAGCAGGGCGCGACACGTTTGTCACCGACGTGAGTGCGAAGCAGCGGACAGAGGTCGTGAGCCGCGCCACCTCGGTCGTGCGGGCCGTGTCCGCCGTCGGCGCGGCCGGTGCCGGCGTGAGCTGCACGACGATGGTGTTGAACTTGTCGGCGAACGTGACGCCATCGCTGGCATCGGTGCGACCCCACCCCTCCGGCACCTTGAGGGAATAGCCACCCGACGCCGGGCTGTACGCCACGAACGCCTGCGTGTCGGGGATGTCGCCTGGAGGCGCGGTGTCGCCCTTCCCCGATGAGCCGCCGGTCGTCGTCGCGGTGGTGCATGCCGCGGCCGTGGTGCCGGTCGATCCCGTTGGAGGTGTGGTGCTCGCGGTGGAGCCGGTGCGCGCCGCAGTCGTTGCCGTGCTGTGCTTCGACCCGCCGGAGGAGCAGGCGGTGCAGACGAGGACGAAGATGGCGAACGCCACGATCAACGAACGCCGCAACCGCAGGACCATGGCTCCGACCGTACCCAGCGGGTGTGAGAAGTCGGCCCTCGTGGGCCTTCTTCTCACACCGTGCTCATACGCTGGGTTCGAGCTCGATCTCCACGATCTCTTCGTCGACGTGTGACCTCGTGAGGTACACGACCACAGCGAGGATGGCGGTGAGGAAGATCGCGCTGGTCGCGACCGTTCCCAGTCCGCGGCCACCGTCCTTGGTCGACTGCGAGAGAAAGTCGCCCAGCGAGGCCCCGAGGGGTCGGGTGAGGATGTACGCGATCCAGAAGGCGAGCACCGCGTTGAGGCGGAACACCTTCCACGCGAAGGCGACGAGCGCGATGGCGCCGGCGAACAGCAGTGCGGACTTCCAGTAGCCGACGTTGAGCGTCTCGGCCAACAGGTCGCCGGCGGCAGTACCGAGCGCGAACGTGAACAGGATCGCCGTCCAGTAGAAGCCCTCACGTCGTGTGGTGACGATCGAGTGAATCGACAGCGTGCGTTCGCTGGCGTACCAGATGGCGAAGGTGACGGCGAGCGTCACCGCGAAGATCGCGGTCGTGATGCGAAGGCTGACGCCGAAGTGGTCGGTGAGGTTGTCGGTGATCAACGTGCCGACGATGCTGATCAACACGACGGCGAGCCAGTAGATGCCCGGGATGTACCGGCGCACGCGGAACTGGGCGACGAGCACGCCGATGAGCAATGCGCTCATCACGATCGTGGTGCCGGTGAGCCCGAGATGGAGGTTCGTGTTCAGGAAGTCGGCCGCGGTCTCACCGACCGTCGTGGCCAGCACCTTGATGAGCCAGAAGAAGACGGTCGCTTCGGGGACCTTGTTGAGCATGGCGCGCAGGCGCGGACGATCAAGCTCTTGGAGGGCGGACATAGCGGGCGACTCTCTCAGGTCCGTGTGAGGAACTGATGAGCGCCCAGGGGTCAGGCGAGGCCGACGTCCATCTCACTTTTCTCCCAGACACCCGCCGTAGCCTCGTGGCTGTGCAATTCGTGCGGCGGCGCAAGTGGTGGATCACCGGCGCGCTGGTAGTGCTGCTCAGTCCGGTGGTGTGGTCGTACGCCAGCTTTCTCGCTCGGCCCGGCACCGACGGCTGGCGAGTCCGTTCCGTGGAGTGGGTACGCGACCACGGCGGCGCCGGGTTCGTCAACGCCACGGAGCACTGGTGGTACTCACACCATCAGCCGCCCAAGGGCGGCAAGCCGTCGTCCATCCTGACCAAGCCGGTGGCGGGGAAGCAGGCCGCGGCCTCTCCGGGCGTCGCCCATCTCGCCCCGCCGCCCAACCTCCACCCGTTCGTCACGCCGGCGCTTCCGGCGGAGGGCGTGTGGCATCCCGCCGGCCGCCTCGTCCACGGCGTGCCCGCCATGTACGTCACCGCGCTGCGGCCGGATGCGGTGCACACCAGCCTGGCCACGGGGGTGGCCTGGCTCGACCCGACCCTGTTGCGCACCGTGATGTACGCAGGCGTGCAACTGCCCGGGGGCACGTGGGCGAACCAGGCGCCGATCCCGGCGACCCTGCGGGCTGGGCTGGTGGCCGCCTTCAACTCGGGGTTCAAGCTGGCCGATTCGCGCGGCGGCTACTTCGCCGAAGGCAAGGTCGTGCGCCCGCTCGCCCCCGGTGCGGCCAGCTTCGTCATCGACGACACGGGTAAGCCGATCGTCGGGCAGTGGGGCCGCGACGTCGACATGGGGCCGCACGTGGCATCGGTTCGGCAGAACCTGGCGCTGATCGTCGACAACGGCGCGCCGGTGCCGGGGCTGCAGGACAACACGCACGGCCGATGGGGATTCACTCTCGGCAACAAGCTGTTGGTGTGGCGGTCGGGCGTGGGTGTGACGCCTTCCGGCGCGCTGGTGTTCGCGGCGGGCAACGGGCTGAGCGCCGAGACGCTCGCAAACACGCTCGTCAACGCCGGCGCCAGCCGCGCCATGGAGCTCGACATCAACTCCGAGTGGACGCGCTTCTTCATCTACGACGCGCCCGACCCGGCGCATCCCGAGGTGGTGGTCGGCTCGAAGCTCGTCCCCGACATGCGGTCGTCGCCCACCCTGTACCTCGAGGCGGAAACGCGCGACTTTTTCGCCCTCTTCGCCCGCTGATCAGGGCTGGTGCATGAGGTCGGCGAAGCCCGCGCTCGCCGCGTCCCGGTCCATGCCGGCCACCGTGGGCAGGTTCTTGGCGTAACGGTCGCTGAACGCCACGACCTCATCGGCCAGCAGCGTCGCCGGCTGCGCGCCCACGTCGAGCAGCGACGTGTTGTGGTCGGCGCCCCGCAGGATCAGGAGGAACTTGGGCGCCGCCGCCGGGTTGTAGATGGCGTGGGCGTCGCCGACGGTGAGGTGCACGTCGTGATCGCCTTGTACGACCAGGAGGGGCACTGGGCCCGCTGCGGTGTAGGCGCCAAAGGTCCCCGCCTCCTCCGCCCCCGCGATCGATACGACCGCGCCGATCCGGGGATCGTGGCAGCACTGGGCCAGGGCGACGGCGAGGGCGTCGATGGCGCCGTCGGAGTGGCCGGCGGCGATCACGTGTGACGTGTCGACGACGTCGCCGAGTGGGCTCGTCGCCAGTGCACCGATGACGAAGCTCAGGTCGCCGGGCTCTGACCGGGCGTCGGCCTCGCTGGCGGGGCCCTGTCCCGGTGCGGGCCGGCGCAGCGACGGAAGGTTGGGACCGGCGACGACGTAGCCGGCCGACGCCCATCGCCGCAGCAGGCTCTGGTACTCCGTGCTGACCCGGTTGTAGCCGTGTGCCCACACGACGAGCGGGAACCGACCGCTCGCCATCGGGTACCAGACGGTCGTCACCAGCGTGCGCGACGGGCGGGCGGGACCAGCCGAGGTGGCGGGCGTCGGCCTGGACGCGTCGACGAAGGTGAGGGTGCGCACGCCGACCGCCAGCGGTCCCTTGGGAGTCGCGGTGGTCGGGGACGGGACCGCCGTGGTCGTCGGGGCGACCGGGCCGGAGGAGGTCGTCGGCGCAGCGGCCTGGTGGTTCGTGCACGCGGATGCGGCGACGACGCAGGAAAGCAGGATGAGGAGTGGGGGCCGTCTCACTACACCGTCACGTGGTGCCCGCCACGCTACAGCCGTGTTCCCGCGCGCGGCTGCCGTTGTCGCGACCGTTGTCGTTCTCGGCGCCTGCCAGCATCACGTGGTACGGCTGCGTCCTGCCCAGCCGCGACCGCATCACAACCCGGTGAGCCTGGGCGCGCCATGGGGCGTCGTGACGGCGACGCTGGGCGCACCATCGGTGCCTCCCGTCACCACGCCGACCTCCGTGACGGGGAGCTTCGGACGCTGCCCGTCGAGCGCCGCGGCCTATGTGGTGCGAGGCGTGGCGTCCCGCAGCGGCGAAGCCGCCAGCGACATGCCCGTGGTCGAGATCGACGCCACCTCGTGCGGGGCGCCGCCCATGCTCGAGGACGCCGCCGCGCAGGCGAAGGCCTTCTTCCCCGACCTCAGCGGCGTCGCCCAACGCCGGCCCGCCGCCGTGCTGTACACCAGCCAACCCCTCATCCGCCTGGTGCCCCCTGAGAGCTTCTTCGTGTGCCAGGCCCTGGGCGCCTCGGCCCAACGCCTGGGTCGCTTCAGTCTGCGGCTCGAGCCAACGGGCTGGAAGCTCTCCGTCGGCGACTGCATGTCGGACGCACCGCCAGGCTCACCCGCCACGCCCTGAGCGCTGATCGTCGGCGGCCGCGGCGAGGGGGTTGGGTTCCGGGTCGCCGACACGGGTGAGGGTGTTGCGGTCGACGTGGTCGACCAGGCCGGCGCGGTCGGGCACGCGCAGCGCAGTGTGCTCCTCGTACGACCACGTCCCGTCGTCGTTCACCGTCACGCGCATGCGGAAGCTGACCGTCTGAAAGGCGTGGTCGAGGAACGGGTTCGACAGGATGCCGTACACCTCCGAACCGAGCGTTGCCCTGACCTCGAACTCGGTAGCGTCCGGTTCTGCGGCGCCTGCGGCGAGGACCACCTGACCGCGCGGAATGGCGAGCGTGTGGACGACGGTGCGCGCCGCCGGTTCCCAGAGCCAGTACCCCACTTGATCGTGGAAGGTCTCAACCTCGCCCACCTTGACGATGTGGGTGTGATAGCGCAGGCCGTAGAAGAGCTGCGGGCCGTTGGTCTGCGGGTCGATCGGCTGCAGCTCGTACCGCTCGACGAAGACGTTGTGCTCGTCGCCGTCCACGACCGGCCCGGTCACGTCGGACCCCGGCCCGACCGGGTGTGCGTCCACACCGTCCGCACTGGTCCAGATGCCGGCGAGGGGACGAAGGGGGCCGAGGTTGGCGAGGGTGTCGTCGCTGCCCTCGGCCTCGGTGTAGATGTCGGGTCCGTAGTCGTGGCCCCCGCCCTGACCGGTCATCCGCGAACGATAACGTTGACAGGTTGCGGGCCATGAAGATCGCCGTCGTCGGCACAGGCGCTATGGGGTCGGTGTACGCCGGGCTGCTTGGCCGGGCGGGCCATGAGGTGTGGGCCATCGACACGTGGCGCGACCACATCGACGCCATCGCCGGCAACGGGCTGCGCGTCTCAGGCGCCAGCGGCGACTACGTCGTCGACACCCTCCACGCCGGCTCTACACCTGAGGACGCGGGTGCGTGTGACCTGTGGATCATCGCCACCAAGGCGTGGTCGGTCGAGGAGGCGGCGGCGGCCGTGGCGCCGCTGCTACGGCCCGACGACATGGTGATGGCGTTCCAGAACGGGCTCGGGGCGGCGGATCGGGTCGCCCGGCAGCTGCCGGCCGAGCACGTGATCATCGGCATCGCTGAGGGGTTCGGCTCGTCGATCCCCGAACCAGGCCACGTGCACCACGAAGGCATGCGCCTCATCCGCATCGGCGACGTGCAGGGCGGTCTCACTGATCGCGTGCTGCGGGTCGAGGCCGCGTTCCGCGAGGCGAGGTTCAACGTGAAGGCGTTCGCCGACGTCGACGTGATGATCTGGGAGAAGTTCATCTGCAACGTGACGCTGAGCGCCCCGTGCGCGGCGTTCGACGTGACGATCGGCGAACTGATGTCGGACCCCGACACGTGGGCCGTGGCGCTGGGCTGCACGCTGGAGGCCTACCGGGTGGGGCAGGCCAAGGGCGTCGCCTTCACATTCGACGACCCCGTGGCCTACGTCACCCAGTTCGCGGCCACGATCCCCGACGCCAGCCCGTCGATGCGCCTCGACCACGTGGCCGGGCGGCGATCAGAGATCGACGTCATCAACGGGCAGGTCGTCACCCTCGGGCGGGAGCTCGGTGTGCCGACCCCCTACAACGAGACCCTCAGCGCGATCGTGCGCCGGCGGGAAGCCGCGTTCGCGGCGCCCGATCAGCGGCGGCCGCGATAGCCGTAACCGATGCCGCCGGTGAGGAGCAGGACGAGCAGGACGATGATCAGGATGGTGAGCATGGACGGCCTGTACCCACCGCCGCGCTCCGTCGAAACTCGGTGATCTAGCGCCGGCGAGGTTTGGGGCGACCAGGCAGCACCAGGTCGACGACGCGGGCCGGCAGGTCGTCGTCGAGCCGGAGGCCGTAGAGGGCGTGGTGCCAGATGTAGGCGGGGCCGGCTTCGGCGACGAGATCGACGTCGGTGTCGGCGGGCAGGTCGCCGCGAGTGACGGCCGCCTGCAGCAGGTGGCGCATGTGGTCGCGCTTGCGTCCCACCACGGCGCGGTCGAACGCCTCGGCCAGGTCGGGGTTGCGCACCCGTTCGGTGGCGAAGCGCAGGAGGAGGGAGCCGTGCTTGCCCCGCAAATGGTGCATGAGCGGACGCATCATGGCGATGAGGTCGGCCCGCACGTCGCCGGTGTCGGGCAGCACCTCCTCGATCTGTACGCCGGCCTTCACTGCCTCGACCACCAGGTCGGCCTTGGTGGGGTAGCGCCGGTACACGGTGGCTTTGCCGACACCGGCGCGGGCGGCGACGCCCTCGAAGCTCACGCCGGCGTAGCCGTTGGCCTCGAACGCGTCGAGAGTGGCCCGCAGGATGGCTGCGTCGCAGGCGGGGTCGCGCGGCCGCCCGGCCTGGCGCCGGACCTCGGCGCAGGCGGCGGCGTCGGCCTCGGTGTCCGGCAGGGAGGTCATGCGACGGCCCGGGCCGGTACGGCCTCGACGGCAGTCCGCTCCTCCAGCGCCGCGTTGGGCTCCTGCTCGCGCGCCCGGGCGGGGAGGAACCGGGCCACACCGATGGCGGCGGTGAGGGTGACGCCGGCGGCGACGAGGCCGATGATGTGCAACCCGCTGACGAAGCTGTGGTTGGCGACCCGCACGATCTCAGCCGCGTACGGCCGGGCCTGGGGCGCCTGCTTGGCGAAGGCGATCGCCGACCCCACGTTGTTCTTGGTGGCGGCGACCAGCCCGCCCGGCACCGTGCTGGAGACCGAGTGGACGAACGAGCTCGTGTAGTGGCTCGCCATGAGTGACCCGAACACGGCCACGCCGATGGCGCCGCCCATCTGCCGGGTGGTGTCGTTGACCGCCGAACCCACGCCCGCCTTGGCCCGAGGCAGCGACCCCATGATCGAGTCGGTGCACGGCGCCAGGATGTTGGCCATGCCGAGGCCCATCACCACGGTGACGAAGATGACATGGAACACCGAGCTGTTTGGCTGGTACGTGAGGAACAGCAGCAGCGAGGAGGTGACGATCAGCAGCCCGGTGGCGACCACCCTCTTGTTGCCCCACCGCTGCACCCAGACGTTCGACAGCGGGGCAAAGATCATCAGTGTGGCCGCTTGCGGCAGCAGGACGGCGCCCGCCTTGACCGTGGAGTAGCCGAGCACCGACTGCAGGTACTGCGTCATCAGGAAGAGGGTGCCGAACAGTGCGAGGAACACCAGCGTGATGGCACCGCTGGCGGCGCTGAAGCGGGGGTCCTCGAAAAAGTGCATGTCGAGCATCGGACTCGGCGTGTGCAGCTCCCACGTGAAGAACACCGCCAGTACCGCCAGGCCCAAAACGAGAGCGGCGACGATGCCCGACGAGCCCCACCCACGGGAGGGCGCTTCGATCACGGCCCACAGCACCCAGCCCAGGCCGAGGATCGACAGCCCCGCGCCCACCGGGTCGAGGGCGGCGTGGCCGGGGTCCTTGGACTCGGGCACGAGGAAGAAGCCGAGCGCGAGTCCGGCGAGCACGATCGGCACGTTGACGATGAACACCGAACCCCACCAGAAGTGCTGGAGCAGGAAGCCGCCGGTGATGGGCCCCAGGCCGATGCCGAGGGCCGACACGCCCGCCCACACGCCGATCGCCTTGCCTCGTTCGGCGGGGTCGGTGAAGACGTTGGTGATGATCGACAGCGTCGACGGCATGATGCACGCCCCGCCGATGCCCATCAGGGCCCGGGTGAAGATCAGCATCCCCGCCGACGAGGCGAACGCGCTGAGGGCCGAGCCGGTGCCGAAGATGGCCAGGCCGATGGCGAGGAAGCGGTAGCGGCCGAAGCGGTCACCCAGGCTGCCGGCAGTGAGCAGCAGCCCCGCGAACACGAGCGTGTAGGCGTCGACAATCCACTGCAGCTGACTGGCGGTGGCGCCCAGGCCGCCCTGGCTGGTGGGGTGAGCGAGGGTGGGGATGGCAACGTTGAGGATCGTGTTGTCGAGCGTGATCACGATGAGGCTGATGCACAGCACCAGCAGGGTGAACCAACGCCGGCGGTACACGACCTCCGGGTCTCGGAGCGCTTGTCGCATCCCCTATTTGTAGACGCTACCGAATCGAAACGCAACCGTCTCGGATTATGAGGACTCCTGGTCCCGCAGGATGCGGCGCAGGATCTTGCCCGAGGCCGACTTGGGGATGGCGTCCATGAACGTGACCCGGCGCACCTGCTTGTAACTGGCGACCTTGCCGGCCACGAACTCCTGGATGTCGGCCTCGGTCGCCTCCTGGCCCGCCTTGAGCACGACGTAGGCGGCGGGGATCTCGCCCGCCTCGTCGTCGGGCAGGCCGATGACGGCCGCGTCAGCGACCTGCGGGTGCGTCAACAGCAACGCCTCCAGCTCGGCCGGCGGCACCTGGAAGCCCTTGTACTTGATGAGCTCCTTGAGGCGGTCGACGACGTAGAGGTGGCCGTCGGCGTCGACGTGGCCGATGTCGCCGGTGTGCAGCCAGCCGTCGGCGTCGATCGTGGCCGTCGTCGCCTTCTCGTTGTTGAGGTAGCCCTTCATCACCTGCGGGCCCTTCACCCACACCTCGCCGTCCTCGTCGAGGTCGAGGTCCTTGCCGGTGCCGGGGTCGACGATGCGGGTCTCGGTGTTGGGGATGGTGACGCC
>Ga0070741_10007387_pt1 | contig 22750 bp, 15 predicted proteins | sample Coa_R1_4_FD_66440 | JGI IMG/M metagenome (GOLD analysis project Ga0070741, IMG submission 66440) | Surface soil microbial communities from Centralia Pennsylvania, which are recovering from an underground coalmine fire - Coalmine... | ecosystem: Environmental > Terrestrial > Soil > Unclassified ... | reverse complement strand
CTCAACCTCGCCGTGGCGCTCGCCGACGCCGGCGTGCTCGAGAAGTACGGCGTCCGCCTGCTCGGGACGCCGCTCGAGACGATCAAGAAGGCCGAGGACCGCGAGCTCTTCAAGCAGCTCCTCATCCAGCTTGGCGAGCCAGTCCCGGCGAGCCGCACGTGCTACTCGGTCGAGGAGGCCCGCGCTTTCCGGGCCGAGCATGACCTGCCGCTGGTGATCCGGCCGGGGTACACGCTCGGCGGCACCGGCGGCGGCATCGCGACGACCGACGAGGAGTTCGAGCAGATCGTTCGCCGCGGCCTCGAGTTCAGCCCGATCCACCAGGTTCTCGTCGAGCAGAGCGTGGCCGGGTGGAAGGAGCTCGAGTACGAGGTGATGCGGGACGCGGCCGACACCTGCATCACGATCTGCAACATGGAGAACATCGACCCGATGGGTGTCCATACGGGCGACTCCATCGTGGTGGCGCCGAGCCAGACGCTCTCCGACCGCGAGCACCAGATGCTCCGGTCGGCCGCGATCAGGATCATCCGCGCGCTCGGCATCGAGGGCGGATGCAACATCCAGTTCGCGCTCGACCCGGCCTCGATGCAGTACTTCGTGATCGAGGTCAACCCGCGGGTCTCGCGCTCGTCGGCGCTCGCTTCCAAGGCGACCGGCTACCCGATCGCGCGGGTCGCAGCGAAGATCGCCGTGGGGCGGCGGCTGGACGAGATCACCAACGCGGTGACAGGCAAGACGACCGCGGCGTTCGAGCCGACGCTCGACTACTGCGTCGTCAAGATCCCCCGCTTCCCGTTCGACAAATTCCCCTCCGGCGACCGCACGCTCGGCACGCAGATGAAGGCGACCGGCGAGGTCATGGCGATCGAGCGGTCGTTCCCAGCAGCCCTGCAGAAGGCCGTGCGGTCGCTCGAGATCGGCGGGCGGTCGCTCCTCTGGGAGGACAAGCTCTGGGGCGAGGACGAGCACGCGCTCGCCGACGCGGTCCGCAAACCCAGCGATCGGCGGTTATGGGCCCTTATGGCCGCGTTACGGCATGACTGGTCGGTCGATCGGGTCCATGAGCTAAGCAAGGTCGACCGCTGGTTCCTCAACCAGATGGCGGCGATCATTCGGATGGAACGCCGGCTGCTGAACGAGCCGCTCACGCCGCAGCTCATGTGGCGGGCGAAACGGCTCGGCTTCTCCGACGCGCAGATCGCGACGTTGACCGACCTCGCGCTGCCCGACCGGGTCCGGCGCCAACGGCAGGAGTGGGGCATCCGCCCGGTTTACAAGGTCGTTGACACCTGCGCGGCCGAGTTCGAGGCCCAGACCCCGTATTTCTACAGCACGTACGAGGAGGAGAACGAAGCGCCGCCGCTGCCGGGGCCGAAGGCGGCGGTGATCGGCTCGGGGCCGATCCGGATCGGCCAGGGCATCGAGTTCGATTACTGCTCCGTCCACTCGGCGTGGGCGCTCCAACGGGCCGGGTGGCGGGCGATCATGGTCAACTCGAACCCTGAGACCGTCTCGACCGACTTCGATACGTCGAGCCGTCTCTACTTCGAGCCGCTCGACGACGAAGGCGTCCGGGACGTCCTCGAGAACGAAGGCATCGACGAGACGCCGGCGGTGTGCCAGTTCGGCGGCCAAACGGCGATCAACCTCGCCGGGCCGATCGAGGCCGGCGGCGGACGGATCATCGGCTCGGGCGTGGAAGCGATCGACCTGGCCGAGGACCGCGAGCGCTTCGACGACTTCCTGAACAACCTCGGCATACCGCGGCCGGCTGGCGGGGCTGTCACGACCGTCGAACAGGCGCTCGTCGTGGCCGACCGGATCGGCTACCCCGTGCTCGTCCGGCCCTCCTACGTGCTGGGCGGTCGGGCGATGGAGATTGTGCACGACGCGAGCGAGTTGATCCGCTACGTCACGAACGCCGTCGAGCTCTCGTCGAAGCGCCCGATCCTGATCGACAAGTACCTTGAGGGCAAGGAGGTCGAGGTCGACGCGGTCTGCGACGGCCAGGACGTCGTGATCCCCGGCGTGATGGAGCACATCGAGCGCGCGGGCGTGCACTCCGGCGACTCGACCGCGATCTACCCGGGCGTCTCCCTCGCCGAGTGGGAGGTCGACACGATCGTCGAGTACACGGTCAAGATCGGCCGCGCGCTCGGCGTGCGTGGTCTGATGAACGTCCAGTACGTGCTGTACGACGAGGGCGTCTACGTCCTCGAAGTCAACCCGCGCTCGAGCCGCACCGTGCCGTTCCTATCGAAGGTCACCGGCGTGCCGATGGTCCAGTTGGCGACGAACGTGATGCTCGGCACGACGCTGCGGGAGCAGGGGTACACGACAGGCCTGTGCAAACGCCAACGACTGGTGGCGGTGAAGGCGCCGGTCTTCTCGATGGCGAAGCTCGTCGGCGTGGACACGGCGCTGGGCCCCGAGATGAAGTCGACCGGCGAGGTGATGGGGATCAACGGTCGCCTGGTGCCAGCGCTCGCCAAGGCGTTGATGGCGGCGCACGCGATGCTGCCGCGGCGCGGTCGGCTGTTGGTTTCGATCGCCGACCGCGACAAGCCCGAGGTGATCTCGCTGATCAAGCGGCTCGCCCTGCTCGGCTACGAGTTCTGGGCGACACCCGGCACCGCCGCGCTGATCAGCTCGCTCGAGGTGGGCGGCCGCCGGCTCGCAGCTCAGCGCGCTTCCAAAGTCGGCGGCGACGGCGGTGCGCCGACCGTGCTCGACGTGATCCACGGCCACCTCGTCGACGGCGTCGTCAACACGGTCACCGGTGGCCGGAAGGTGCTCCAGGACGGCTTCGAGATCCGCCGAGCGGCGGTCGAGCGGGGGCTGCCCTGCTTCACCAGCCTCGACACGCTTCGGGCGCTCGTGGAGTCTCTCGAGGGCGGCGAGTCCGGGTGGGACGTCAGGCCGTTGCCCGAGTACCTGGAGGTCGACGGCCGGGCGGCGGCCGTCAGGCGGTGAGGCTCTTCGAGGGGCTGGTCCTCGCCAACGAGCGGGCCGGCGAGGGTCTGCTGATGATGCGCGTGCGGGCGCCCGAGGCCGCGCGCGAGGCTCGCGCCGGGCAGTTCCTGCACGTCCGGTGCGCGCGCCCCGATGGCTACGACCCCCTGCTCCGCCGGCCGATCTCGATCTACCGCGCCGCCGACGACGAGCTTTGGCTTTACTTCGACGTGGTCGGCCGCGGCACCGCGTTCCTGGCGAGCCTGCGCGAGGGCGATCGGCTTGACTGCCTCGGCCCGCTCGGCCAGCCGTTTCGGATCCCCCCGAACGCCCGCAATCTGCTGATGGTCGGCGGTGGCATCGGACTCGCGCCGCTGGCGGCGCTCGCCGACGAGGCGCTGGCCCGCGAGCTGAACGTGACGATCCTGGCCGGGTTCCGCTCGGGAGCGCGGGCTCTGCCGGGCGGCTTCGTGCCACCGGCTGCCGAGTACGTCGTCGCGACCGAGGACGGCGCGATCGGCCACGCGGGCTACGTCACCGACCTCGTGCCGTCCTACCTCGGCTGGGCCGACGCCGTGTTTGCCTGCGGCCCGACGCGCATGCTCGAATCGCTGCGTCGGGCCACCGCTGGGACGACCAAGCCGGTTCAGGTGTCGCTAGAGGAGCGGATGGGCTGTGCGATGGGCGTGTGCCTCTCCTGCGTGCTGCACACCGACCGCGGGCTGAAGCGGGTCTGCCGCGACGGTCCCGTCTTCGACCTCGCCGAGCTGCAGGAGCTCCAATGGCGGGCGGCGTGAGCCTGGCGACCAACCCGACGACCGCCGTCGAGCTCGCGCCGCGGCACCCTTCGGGGCTTCGGCTGAAGAACCCTGTGATGACAGCTTCCGGCACCTTCGGCTACGGCACGGAGTACGCCAAGCTGGTGGACGTCGAGCAGCTCGGCGCCATCGTGACGAAGGCGATCTCGCCGAAGCCGCGCGAAGGAAACCCCGGCCCGCGCACGGTCGAGACGCCAAGCGGGATGCTCAACGCGATCGGCTGGCAGAACGTCGGGCTGGAGGCCTGCATCCGCGACTACGCGCCCATCTGGCGGCGCTGGCGGGTGCCCGTGGTCGTCAACCTGGCCGGTTTCTCGGTCGAGGACTACCGGACCGTCGCCGAAGCGCTGTCGGCCACACCAGGCGTCGCGGCCGTCGAGCTGAACATCTCGTGCCCGAACGTCGCGAGCGAGGGCACGCCCTTCGCGCTTCGCGCCGACCTCGCCGCCGAGGTGACCGCGGCGGTCCGGGAGGTGTGCGAGGTTCCGCTGATCGTCAAGCTGTCGCCGAACGTGACGGACGTGGTCGAGATCGCCGCCGCGGTCCACGCGGCTGGCGCCGACGCCCTCTCGCTGATCAACACGCTGGTCGGCTTGGTCATCGACACGCGCAGCCGCCGGCCGTTCCTCGGCAACGTGACCGGCGGGCTGTCCGGCCCCGCGATCCGCCCGGTCGCGGTGCGTATGGTGTACGAGGTCGCGAAGGCGCTGCCCGGCGTCCCGCTCATTGGCGCTGGCGGCGTCATGTGCGCGGACGATGCCCTCCAGTTCATCATGGCGGGCGCGCGAGCGGTCCAGGTGGGGACTGCGAGCTTCGTCAACCCCCGCGCCGCCATCGAGGTGGCCGAGGGCATCGAGGCCTTCCTGGCGCGCGAGGGGGTGGCCGACGTGAACGAGCTTGTCGGGGTGGCGCTCTAGCGGTGCGGGCGCTCCGCGGGCTGATCCTCGGGTGCCTCGCCGTCCTGTCGCTGGCCGGGTGCGACGCCCTGCCGCCCGCGACGCGCGCCGAGGCGGTGGACGTACAGCCGCCGAACGCGCAGCGCTCCGGCCAGCCGGTGCGCGCCCAGGGTCGGATCCTCTACGTGGCCGACGGTCGCGTGTGGGAGTGGGCCGATGGCGCCACGCGGCCATTGACTCCAGGCGGCCAGCACCTCGAAGGCGCTAGCTGGTCGCCGGACGGCAGGTCGTTCGCCGCCTCGGACGTGGGCGAGAACCACTCGGACGTGTACACGTTCGCCGCCGACGGCAGCCGACTGCGCCAGCTCACCCATCACTGGAGCAACGTCTCGGTGCAAGACTCGGCGTGGGGCCGGAAGCCGGCGTGGTCGCCCTCGGGGGAGCAGATCGCCTACGTATCCGACCTCTACCGCACGGACATGTCGCTCTGGATCGTCGCGGTCGGTGGCGGCAACCCGCGCCAGGTCTACCGGATGCCGCTCGGGGGCGGCGGGCTCGATTGGCCGACGTGGTCGCCGGACGGCAAGAAGATCGCCTTCACCTCCTACCCTGGCGGCGCCTACCAGCCGCCGCAGGTCTTCGTTCTCACGCTCGCGACTGGGGTCGTGACTCAGCTGACTGAGCTCAAGTCCGGCGCATTCGATCCGGCCTGGTCCCCCGACGGATCGCTGATCGCGTTCAGCGGGCGCGTCGACAACAAGACACACCTGATGGTGATGCGCGCCGACGGGAAGGACGTGCTCCAGCTAACCGACGGGCAGTTCGACCGCGCACCGGCCTGGTCGCCGGACGGCACCGAGATCGCGTACCTGTCGTTCGGCGCCGGTGCGTTCGACCTCTGGGCGATCCGGGTGGGAAATGGCACCACCTCCGACCCGAAGCAGTTGACGAGGGGAAAGGACGTCGACGCGATCTCCGGTGTGAGCTGGACGCAGTAGCCTGGGTTCATCGCCCGCTCCCCCTGGGAGCGGGCGATGCGGTGAGGGCACCCCGCTTGACTCCGTTTTCCACCGCTTCCTATACTTCGCTACGCCACCGCGGGGTGGAGCAGTGGCAGCTCGTCGGGCTCATAACCCGAAGGTCGTTGGTTCGAATCCAACCCCCGCTACCACTGAGCCGCCTGCCTTGGGCAGGCGGCTCTTGGGCTCCGCATTAGATTCGGTCGTGGTGCCCAATCCGGCGTCGCTGGGCCGGCCCGGGGACGCGTCCGTGGCGGTGGCGGCTGATCGGCGACAGGACTCCGCGCAGGAGTGTCATCGTTTCAGAGTGGTTGCGTGCCCATCTCGCGCCCCCGTTCCTTGGCCGCGGTGCGCACAGCGGCACGTCCCTGTGTGCGCCTTCGCCCACCTGCGGCCGCGCGCGTCCCGCCCGGCAGGCCGGCCCATGCACCACGGCTTGACCATAAGCGGTAAAGACAGTGGCAACTGGCCCACTGTTGGATGGCTCCGGGGAAACACATAACGGATCGGCGGTGGCGCGCTCCGGTGGTGGACGACAGGAGGAGGTATGGCGCCACCGCGGAGGGCGCCGCCGCGTCCGGTGACGGCCGAGGAGCGGATGGGCCGCGTTGGAGTAGCTGAGCCGGGCCAGCAACGCGCGGGTGGACTGGGCGCGGTGCGCGAAGGCGGTGCTGGCGGTCGCCGATGGCGCCTCGTTCGCGTCGGCGGCCCAGCGGGCCGGCTTCGCGAGGTCCGCTGCGGTCGCTGGGCTGATCGGGCGCTCCACGGCGCGCGGCCGGCGGCGCGGGCGATCGTGCCGGGGTGCGGCTCGGCCTACGGCGCGGATGAGCGGGGGCGATCGTCGCCGCCGCGCAGCGCACGCCGGACCGCAAAGCGGACAGGACGGGCGCCTGGTCGCTGAGCAACCTGGAGCGGGCGCTGCGTCACGCCGGCGCGGTGAATCTCGACGGCGACGCTATCCATAGTGACTCAGTATTCGCGGCCCGCGAGCGCGGTCCGGGCCAGGGGGGTGCAGTGCAGCGCCGCCACGGCCAGCGCTTCGCCGGCGTCCGGCCATTCGGTGATGCCGCGCGGTGATGCCCGCGCCCGGCCTTGCGGCAGCGGAATCGCCCCAGCGCGGTATCAATGACCGCGATGACGCGCCTGCAGTTGGCGCGAAGGCGCTTGCGCACGGCGCCCTCACCGCGTGCTACGATAGATCATCCGTTCCGACGAGTGCCGGTCCGGACGTTCGGCTCCCGCGCCCGGCCTCGTGCGTACGGAATACACCGCTCGTACTTGAGGTGGGTCTCGAACGTGCGCGCTCGTGGCGCGGCCCGGCGCGTTCGCGGACTTCCTGCGCCTCGCCCCCCTTCTTCAGCGGGGCCTAAGCCGCGTGCGGCTACATTTGCGATGGTGGCACCCGCGCACGAGCCTTCCGTCGGCACGCCGGGCAGCCTCATTCGTGCCCGGCGCGAGATGCTCGGCTGGTCAGTTGAGGAGGCCTCGCGGCGCGCAGGCGTTGGGTCCCGTCGGTGGCGAGCCGTCGAGGATGACACGAGCACCCCCGCTTGTCACGACCTCGCGGCCGCTGCCGCAGTACTGGCGTACCCTGCGGGACTCTTCGCGCCGACCAAGAACCGCGCGGACCCGACGATCGACCCTCGCGCGCGCCGCATCCTTGCGTCAGACGCGGCGGCGACGCCCGCTGCGGCCAGCGCTGTTGCGCCCTACGATGTCGAGCCTGCCAACCTCGGCGACCTGGTCGTGGGGAAGAATTCGACTGTCTACAACGCGCACTCATACCACACCAAGGTTCCGCCCGGCGCAATCACGCCGTTCATCGAGCACTACACCGCGTCCGGCGATTGGGTGCTGGACCCGTTCTGTGGAAGCGGGATGACCGGCGTTGCCAGCGTCCGGGCCGGGCGCAACGTTGTTCTAAACGACCTCTCTTCGGCGGCGGTCCACATCGCCCGCAACTACTGCACGCCATGCGACCCCGCCGCGTTCGCCGCAGCCGCAGACCGGGTCGTCCAGCGCGTGCGGCCGACGATGGAGTGGCTCTACCAGTCCGATGGCGGTTTCGATCTCGTGGAGTACACCGTCTGGAGCGACGTCTTCCGCTGCCCGCACTGCGGGGTCGAGGTCACCTACTGGGACGCGGCGTACCAGCCTGAGTCTAGGATGCTCCGCGCCGTCCCGGTCTGCCCCTCGTGCCGCGAGCCGTTTGCCAAGGACCATGCATGCTGGGTCGGGGAGAAGCCCGTCGAGGTGAACGTGTCCGTCGGTGGGCGCGGCATCTCCCGCTTCGTACGCGCGCCCACGCCGTGGGACTGTGCGCACGTGCAGCTAATCGACCGGGCGCCGGTCCCATACTGGTACCCGCGCACGCCCTTCACGCGCGACCGGGAGATGTGGCGCGCCAGCCACGGCGCCATGGGAATCCACACTGTCGACCGCTTCTTCACCCGGCGCAACCTGCACGCTCTCGCCGCGCTGCGAGAGGCGATCCTCGACGAGCCGGACGACCGGCTGGCGCGAGCGCTGATGTTCGCTTTCACCGGAGCAGTCAACCGCGCGTCGAAACGCTACCAGTTCAACCCAAAGCGCCCGACTAACGTTATGACCGGGACACTATACGTCGCCTCCCTCCGCTACGAGTTCAACGTCCTTAGCCTCTTCCAGCGCAAGGTGGCGGCCGTCCGTCGCTACTACGAAGAACTCGGCAAGCCGACCGGCCGTGCGCACGTCCACCAAGGGAGTGCCACCGACCTCTCGTGGATCGCCGACGAATCAATCGACTACGTGTTCACCGACCCGCCGTTTGGCGCGAACATCTACTACGCCGACTCGTCGCTCCTCTGGGAGGCGTGGCTCGGCGAGCTAACTGATCAACGCTTCGAAGCGGTCGTCAACCGCAAGCGCGGCGCCGACCAGGGCGGCAAGGACGTCACCGGATACGGCGATCTCCTGGCCGATGCGTTCGCCGAGGTGCACCGTGTCCTCAAGCCGGGACGCTATGCCAGTATCGTCTTCAACAACACCGACGACCGCGTGTGGGAGGCCATCCGGCTGGCGCTGCGCGATGCGGGTTTGGCCGTGCGTCACACCTCGGGACTCGACAAGGCACACCGCTCGATCAAGGGGGTGAAGGGCGACCAGGGAGAGGAGAAGGTCGCGCTCTTCGATGTCATCGTGACGGTGCAGAAGACCACGTATGTGCCCTCCGCCGTCCCTCGGGGCGCGGTCGACGTGGGAGCCCTCCTCGAGTCGGTCTTTGCCGAGCACCTTGCGGGCCTCGAGGAGGACCTGGACGGCCTCAGTGGGCAGCGACGCACCGAGTACTTGCGCGATCTTGCCGTGCGCACGCTCATGGCGCGCGACCTCGCCGTGCGCGACGTCGGCTATCCGGAGATCGAGCGCATTCTGGCCCGCATCGCCGAACGGCGCGACGCGGGCTGGTACTTGACGACCTTCCCCCTATGAGCGCGTACGACCTCGTCGCGTCCCCGTACCCCCCAGCCATCGCCGACGACCTCGCCGACGTCGCCGCCTTCGTCGTCGCCGCACGGTCCGACGAGACAAGCGGCGTCGCGGCCGAGCCGTGGCGCGCGGAAGTGTCAGGCGCACGGAGCACGGCATTCTACACCGCCCACTCCTACCCAACGAAGCTCCCGCCCGAGGCGATCGTGCCGTTCCTCGAGCACTACTCGGCGCCGGGAGACCTGGTGCTCGACCCGTTCGCCGGGAGCGGAATGACCGGCGTCGCGGCGTGCATGACCGGCCGGCGGGCCGTGCTAAATGACCTCAGTCCCCTCGCCGTTCACCTCGCGTACAACCACACAACCCCGTGCGACCCTGACCGGCTCGTCGCCGCCTTCGAGGACCTGTACCGGGGGCTCCGCCCCGCGTTCGAGTCGCTGTACTGGGCCGAAGACGGCTACGTCCGGCACACGCTTTGGAGTGTCGTCTACCAGTGCCCGTTCTGCCGAAACGGCATCCGCTACTGGGACGTCGCCGTCGATCACACGACGGGGGCGGTTCAGGACGCGTTCGCGTGTCCGACGTGCGCGAACGTTGTTACCAAGCTCGGGCTGCAGATCCTGCGCTCCGAGCCGGTTCTCGTGAACGTCGACGCACCGAACGGACGGACCGAGCGCGCACCGACCGACGTGGAGGTCGCCCACATCACCGGACTGGCCGCGGAGCCCATCGAGGACTGGTACCCCGACATCCCCTTCAGCACGGACCGGGAGATGTACATCCGGTGCGCGCTGCACCTGCAGGGGATCCACCGCATTGAGGACTTTTACACGCGGCGGAACCTCCGGGCTCTCGCGCGGATCTGGCGCGACGTACAGGGCGTGGCGGATCGCCGCGTTCGCCGCGCGCTCCAGTTCGCCTTCACCAACACCGCCTGGCATGGTACCCGGATGCGCCGCTTCAACGCGTTTGGGGGGCACCGCCCGCTCACCGGCACGCTGTACATTCCACAGATTTCGTCCGAAGCGAACGTCCTCGAGGTGATGCGCCACAAGGTCCGCCAACTCGCCCGCTACTACGCCGCGTATCGCCCGCCCGACGCGTCGGTGCAGCGGGCGCTGCGGGTGGGCTCCGCGGCCGACCTCCGCGAGATCCCGGACGGCTCGATCGACTACGCTTTTTTCGACCCACCCTTCGGCGCCAACATCTTCTACGCCGACCTCAACTACCTGCTCGAAGCGTGGCTGGGCGCGACCACACGCGCCGACGACGAGATGGTGGTCAACCGCTCCCGCTCGGTCGCCAGCGGCGGCAAGACGCTCGCCGACTACGAGCGCCTCCTCACCGACGCGTTCCGCGAGGTGCGTCGGGTGCTCAAACCCGAGCGCTGGGCGAGCGTGGTCTTCCACAACACCGATCCAGGGGTGTGGTCGGCGTTCCAGGACGCCGCCGAGGCGGCGGGGTTCTCGATCGAGGGGACGAGCGGCCTCAACCGGGCGCAACTCTCGATGAAGGGGTACAAAGGGCTCAGCGACGCCGAGAACGTCGCCCACCACGACATCGTGTTGCACATGCGCTCGCGGGCATCACGTCCGGCGCGCACGCGCCGGCCACCCGACGAGACCTATCTCGTGGCGAGCCTGCGGGGCTACCTCGAAACGACCGGAGGCCCGCGCACGACGCAGTACATGCACTCGCTAGCGCTCCGCCACCTAGTCGGTAACGGCTACCGACTCGACGGCGTGTCGTACGCGTACGTGCGCCAGGTGTGCGCGCAGCATTTCGAAGCGCGCCAGGGCGGCTGGTACGTGCGCTCAGGCGAGGAGCGCGCGCCGTCGCCGGTGGCGTAGCGGCAGATTCGAACGGAACGGAAGGAGGCCCGTATGCCCGCAGTCCCGAAAGCCGCGCTCCACCAGAAGATCCTGGTGGCGCTCGGTGACCTCGTGCGCACCCACGACGACCTCGACAAGATCCCGTTCGTCGTGCGGCTCACGAGCGACGTGGGCCTCTCGGTCTTCGCCTTCACCCTCACGCCCTCGAAGTCGGCGACCGGGCGGCCGACCGGCGAGCACAAAGCTCAACTAATCGTGCCCGGGCAGAAGCGCGGCGCGGGGGAGAAGGGGCGCCTCCTGGTCGCGCCGTATTCCGCGCCGGTGATCGCCGCGTGGTCGCCGCAGTACGACGTGTTCGTCCTGTGGGACGGCTACGCGCACGAGGAGTTCGCCTACTCGAAAAACATGCAGGTCAAGGACACCGCGCTCTCGGAGGCGCAGACGCGCGGCGTCTACGAGGTGCAGCGCAACCTGCCCGCGCTCGGCGGCGTTCGGCGGGGGCTCGAGACGGTGGTCGTGTGCACCCCCAGCCAACTGAAGGACGGCATCCAGCGGCGCATCCAGCTGTCCGCGGAAAGGCAGGCACGGCTTGCAGGCTACGCTTGATGCGGCGGCGGTGGGCGACCTGTCACGGGTCACCCTCCTCGACCACTACGCCACCAACCGCAACGACCTCGTGGCCGAGTTCTACAGCCCTTGCCTCGCGGGCGCGGCGCGGTACGACCGGGCCGTCGGGTACTTCCGGTCTACTTTCTTCCTCCTCGCCGCCGAACCCATCGCGGCGTTCGCGCTGCGGGGCGGGAAGATCCGCCTCGTCTGCTCGCCCGAGCTGGTCGCCGACGATATCGAGGCGCTCGCCAAGGGGTACGCTTGGCGCGACGCGGTGGGCGACGCCCTCCGGCGCGTGATCGACGACGGATTGGCGGACCCTGCGGGTCGGCCGGTCGTCGAGTTCCTGGCGACGCTCGTCGCCTCCGGCTGCCTCGACGTGCGCGTCGCGTTCCGCGTCGGGGACGCCAAGGGCATCTTCCACGACAAGGTTGGCGTCTTCCACGACGGGAACGGCAACGCCGTGAGCTTCATCGGCTCGATCAACGAAACCAAGCGGGCCTGGGATAGTACCGGCAACCACGAGTCGTTCGACGTCTTCCGCTCCTGGCGGGGCGAGAAGAGCCGCGTTGACCGCCACGCGGCCTACTTTGAAGACCTCTGGGAGAGCCGGGAGGCCGGTCTCGACATCATCGCCTTCCCGCAGGTCGCCCGCGACCGACTGGTCGCGGTGGCGAACCCCGAGGGCATCCAGGCCGCTTTCGAGAAGATCCGGCCGACCAGGAGGGCCAAAGGGAGAACGCCTCAAAAGCACCAGCTCGACGCGATCGCCGCGTGGAAGGTGAACGGGCGCCGCGGCATCCTCGAGCACGCGACCGGCAGCGGCAAGACGTTCACCGCCATCACCGCGATGCGCGAGCACCTCGCTACCGGCAAACCCGTCCTCGTCCTGGTGCCGAGCGAGCTGCTGCTCGAGCGCGGCTGGTACGAGGAGGTGCGCAAGGAACTGGCGGACCTGGAGCTCCGCGTGCTCCTCGCCGGCGGCGGCCACGACAGCTGGCGCAAACCGGGCGTGCTCGCCGCATACACCGCGCCGACCGGGGGTCCGCGCGTCGTGATCGCCACGCTGCAGACGGCCTCGTCGGACGAGTTCCGCGTCGCCGTCCGCGCGGGAGCGCACCTGATGGTCATCGCCGACGAGGTGCACCGCGCCGGCAGCCCGGAGTTCTCGAAAGTGCTGGATGTCGACGCCGGGGCGCGGCTCGGCCTCAGCGCGACGCCGCGGCGGTACGGCGATCCCGTCGGGACCGCCCGCATCCTCGGCTACTTCGGACCGGTCCTCGATCCCGTCTTCACGCTGGCCGACGCGATCGCGGCCGGCCGCTTGTGCCACTACGCCTACCACGTCCACCCGGTCCATCTGAACGACCAAGAAGCCGACCAGTGGCGCGCCCTCACCAAGCAGATCACCCGGGAGGTGGCCAAAGCGCGCGACAAGAAGACGGGTGCCTTTGTGATGACCGAGCGCATCCGCATGCTCCTCATCCGCCGGGCGCGCATCGTCAAAGGCGCCGCCGCCAAGATCCCGCTCGCGCTGTCGGTCCTGCGTACCCATCACGAGCCCGGTCAGCGGTGGCTGATCTACTGCGACGACCAGGACCAGCTCGGCGCGGTCCTCGCTCTCTTGCGCGCCAACGGGTTCGACGCCCACGAGTACCACCGGGCCATGGGCGGCAACGCCGACGCCACGCTCGACTACTTCGAGCGCGTCGGCGGCGTCCTCGTCGCCATCAAGTGCCTCGACGAGGGCGTCGACATCCCGGCCGTCGACCACGCGCTCGTGCTCGCCTCCTCGCGCAACCCGCGCGAGTTCATCCAGCGGCGCGGCCGTGTGTTGCGGACGGCGGACGACAAGTACTTCGCCGAGATCCACGACGCGGTCGTCCTCCCGCCGCCGGCCGACGAAGGCGAACCGGACGCGACCGCGATCCTGCGGGGCGAGCTGGCGCGCGCCGCCCAGTTCGCCGCCAGTGCCCACAACGACAGCGTGACGTTCCGCATCCGGCAGCTGGCGCGCGAGCATGGGATCGACCCGGACGGGGTGGTCGGCGAAGCCGGGTTCGAGGACGACGGGGGTGACGCGTGACCGAGGAGATCAGTGCGCTCGACATCCTGCTGAAGGCACGGCCCACGGTCGCCCCCAAGGTGCCGGAGGAGCTGGTGCGGCAGGTGTTCGAGATCGAGGAGCGCGTGCAGTTCGACACCGACCGCCCGCAGGCGGTCCGCCGGATCCAGCAGGCGGTCAGCGCGGCGATGGCCCAGGAGAAGATCAAGGCTGCAGGGGGCGGGGATGCACATCAAGGAAGTTGAGGTCCACAACTTCGGCCCGTACCACGGCGACCACCGCGTCTCGCTCGACGGCGGTCGCCCGGTGACGCTGATCCACGGCGAGAACATGCGGGGCAAGACCAGCTTCCTCAACGCCATCCGGTGGGCGCTGTACGGCACGGCGCTCGACCGCTTCAAGCGGCCGATGGAGCGTACCAAGCTCGTCAACCGCGACGCGTCCGAGAGCGGCGACTGGAAGATGTCGGTCAAGCTCGTGTTCGACGTCGACGGCGTCCCATACGAACTGACGCGTCACATCCAGCCATGGCTGAACGCCGTGCCGCGGCGCGACGCCGACTTCGACGAGCGCGTTTACCTGATCAAGGACCACGAGCACAAGAAGCCCGAGGAGATCGCGCCGGAGATCAACCGCGTCCTCCCCGAGCGGGTGTCCCGGTTCTTCCTCTTCGACGGCGAGCTGCTGAACGAGTACGAGAGCCTGCTGGCCGACCAGGACCGGCAGGAGCACGGCATCAAGGAGGCGATCGAGCGCATCCTCGGCGTGCCGGCGGTCGAGAACGCGATCGCCGACCTGCGCACGGGGCTGAGGGACGCGTCCAAGCGCCTCCAGGACCTGCTCCGCCAGGACAACATGGCCAACGCGCTCGGCACCTCCCTCCGCGCCACCGAGTCGCAGATGGAGACCGAGGAGAAGGACCTCGAGGACCTCAAAAGGCAGCTGGACGAGCGCTCCAAGGAGCAGCGTGCGCTGCAGGAGCAGGTGCAGGCGTACGCCACGATCCAGAAGGACGTCGAGGAGCTGGACCGGCGCAACGCCGAGATCGAGAAGCTGCGTGCGGAGGAGGAGCGGCTCCACGCCGACCGCCGCGACGCTCTCGCCGGCGCGTGGAAGGACCTCCTGCAGCCGGCGCTCGAGGGACGGCTGCGCCAGCTTGAGGCGGCCGAGGACGCCCTGATGCAGCAGTTCCGCCTGGCCACCGAACTCGAGACGAAGATCAAGATGATCGACGATCTGGCGCAGCGGGGCACATGCCCCGTGTGCCAACAGGCAGCGCCCAACCGCGACGCCGAACGCGCGGAGTTGGCGGGCAAGCTGCAGCAGACGCACTTCGACCGCGACAAGCTCGCCGAGGTCTCCGCGTCCATCCGGAAGCTGCGGCGGGTGCAGGGGGCGGGTGCCGCCCAGACGATCCGGCTCATCGAGGAGCGCCTCGCCCAGATCCTGGTCGACACGACGCACGCCGAACTCGAGCGCGACAAGGTCCACGACCGCGTCAAGAACCACAACACCGCTGCCGCGGCTCGCGCGTACCAGGAGTGGGAGCAAGCGACCAAGGAGATCGGTCTGCTCCAGCAGTGCATCAAGGACCGCACGGACTCGATTCGCAAACTGGAGGCGCAGGCGGAGGACTACCGCCGCAAGATCGCGGGGCTGTCCGGCATCGCCGCGGCCTCCCTCAACCGGGAGGTCGAGATCTACCAGCAGCTGATCGAGCTGTTCCGCCACGGCGTCGACGAGCTGCGCAACCAGCTCCGGAAGGCGGTCGAGCGCGACGCCTCCGAGATCTTCCGGCAGCTGACGACGGACAAGAGCTATCAGGGCCTGCGCATCAACGAAAGCTATGGCTTGACGATCGTCGACGCACAGGGCAGCGACGTGCAGGTCCGCTCGGCGGGTGCCGAGCAGGTCGTCGCGCTCTCGCTCATCGGGGCCCTCAACCGCAACGCCGTGCGCCGCGGGCCCGTGGTCATGGACACGCCCTTCGGCCGCTTGGACCCGAAGCACCGCGAGAACATCCTGCGCTTCGTGCCGCGGATGGCGGATCAAGCGGTGCTGCTGGTGCACGGCGGCGAGGTGGACCGGACGCGGGACCTCGCGTGCATCCGGGACGACATCAACCGCGAGTACGAAATCGAGCGAATCTCGTCGCGCCGCAGCCGGTTCGCGACGACGGTGGGGTAGGAGCCGTGGCCGACGCGGTCAACATCGGGCTCTCCGAGGAGGGCCACGCCGCCATACAGATGCTCAAGGACGCGGGCGTCTTCAACGAGATGCAGGACGCCTACCGCTTCGCCATTGCCCTGGCGATCGCACGCGGCAAGGTCTCGCCCGAGACCACCAAGTTCCGCAGCAACTGGCACGTCAACGGCATCGACAAGGACGAGTCGATCAGGACCGTGATCATGGAAATGTTCCCGGCGGCGGCGGATCGGCCGTACGCGTACGCCGAGCGCCTCGCCGACGCGGGCGTGCTGGAGTTGGGGAGCCTCCACAAGGCCGGGACGCTGCGGTTCGCCGATCTGTTCGCGCAGGTCGTGGCCGGTGCCGGGGTTGCCGCGCCTGCGAGCGGCGGCTGATGGGTGGACCGCCAGCCGACCTTCGGGCGCACCTCAAGGACCTGCTGTGGCGCCAGGCGGACGCGGCGGGGTGGATGACGCTCTCAGACCAGGTCAAGACGATCTACTACGACACCTGGACGCGCGACCCCGCGATCGGCGGCGTGCTGGCGGCGCACATGGACCCAAGCGACGTGCGCACCTTCCTGAAGTACGTGCTCTTCAAGAACTACACGCGCGACCGTTTGGGCGAGCCGGACGCGCCGTTCGCCGCGCTGGGCGTGCGCACCGACGCGCCCGTCCAGGAGACGTTCGTCCACCCGCACGGACGGTTGCTGCGCGACGGGCGGCTGGTCTGCTGGGGCCGTGCCGACGACTGGCAGTCCGTGCTGTTCGCGATGCATGAGCGGGCGTACGCGCGCCCCGGCGCGGCCAGGTGGGCGGCCGTGCTGATGTACGCGACCGCGCGCTGCCTGCAAACGCAGTTCCGCGGGATGGTCGAAGATGCCGCACGGTTGCTCCGCATCGAGCGGACCGTCTGGCTCGACTGAATGAGTCCACCCCGCAGGTGGTCGGCCGAGCCGCGGATCCGCGCGTACTTCCGCGCGACTGCGCGCCAGCTGCTGGCATCATCCAGCCAAGCAGTCGCGGAGCATTTCGGGCTTCAAGGCGGACACCGAGAAGATCTCATCCGGCTGTACCTCTCGAAGATCGTTCCGGAACGCTACCGGATCGGGCGGGGCATGGTGTTTGGCCCGCTGGGCCGGAGCCGGGAAGCCGACGTGGTGCTCTGGGACGCGGCCAACTTCCCATCCATACCCCTATCGGACCACTCCGTCTACTTCGCCGAATCGGTGCGCACGGTCCTCGAGGTGAAAACGGCCTGGAGCCGCTCGGAGATGCGGGACGTCTTCGAGAAGACGCGGTGGGCAAGCGGCATGCTCACGCTCGCGGAGCCAGGGCTCCGCGACGAGCTGCTGATGATGCGCATGGACATCGCAAGTCTGCGGACCGGCGTTGCCCACCAAGGCGCCCTGATCACGCCTCACCACATCGGCACCGGCGTGGTCTTCCTGCACGGAGGTCCGAAGGCCGACCGCTGGAGGCCGTCGCCCCGCAACTTGGAGGTCGCGGACGACGATTGGCCCGACGCGATGCTGCTTCTGGAGCGCGGGTGTGTCGTCCTCAAGGACTATCCGGCACCCGATCAAGGTGGAAGCGGCGTCATCGCGGTTTTGGACGCCGGCGAAGATGCTCTGCTTGTCTTCACCGACGCGCTGCTGCGCCTTCTGTCGGACAGGTCGACCCCTCTCGAAACGCCCCTGAAACGGGCCCCTTACGTGCTCTCGTTGTACGACGAATTGAAGCCGACGAGCGTTTCCGAGTTCCGTCTAACCAAGCCGGTGCCGGGTCGTCAGCCGCTGTGGTCGTGGTAACGACACATCACGAGTGGTAACGGTACATCACGAACGCAGACGGAACCGGGCTAACGGGCTACTCTGACCCGTGGAGACCGCCCGAGAGTGCGCAGATCGTCCGTTCCCCTTGCGGCGCTCGCGACCAGTCAACGAAGCTCAACCCTCTGGCGTGGTGCGGCAGCTTGGTGGCGCCGCTCCGGTGCATCTGATACGCGGAGTGGTCACCTCGGTGAGAATGACGAGAGTCGGACTTGCGCGTCGCTTGGCGGTGGGTCACGCGCGTCCGACAAGAGATCTCGCGCGTACGGCGCGGCGCGGGGAAGGACTGCCGTCCGCCGGACCCGAACGACGATTGGCAAAGAAGCGACGCCGGTCGGCCGGCCGGAGTAGCCGACCTTGAGGAAGCTTGTTGGCTACGCACTCGCCCGTGCGCACGCCGAACACGGCGGCGACTTTTACGAGCAGTTCGAGGAGCGACTAGCGAGGTTCTTGTTCGGCGATGACTACGGTCGCGCCCGCCGCCGCCGGCGCCCCCCGGGGGATGAGAAGCAGCGCGCCACGGCAGGCCAATGGACCCGCTGGAGCGACCGCGACCATGCCACCTACCTCGTGCGCACTTGGCTCGACGCGTGGAGGCGGCAGCTGCTGCCGCCACGTCGCCGGACAAGGCGCCGCTAGACCCCCAGGGCGTAGGCGATTGACATGCGTCTAGACTTGCCTTCAGGACTCGCGGAAAGACCTACCTTCCACATCTGGACTCGCGGAAAAAGATGGGGGTTGGTTGGTAACTCCACGTGGCTAACCTGCCCCCTACTGCGAACTCGGGACACCGCAACCGGCGGAAATACGTCCCGGCGGTCGGCGGACAAAGCTAGTGCCGAGTCGCAGGCTTTCTCGTTTCGGCGAGCGATGCGCGACCTGATCCAGCTGTTCCGGTCGGCGCTGCGGCGTCTTTCGCGCCCGGGGGATCGGCTCGTCGTCGCCGTCTCGGGTGGCGCCGATTCGGTTGCGCTGCTCGACCTCGTCGACCGGTGCCGGCCCGCACTGGCGGTTCATCTCGTCGTCGCCCACCTCGACCACGGGTGGCGCGAGGCATCGGCCGCGGACGCCGACTTCGTCCGAGAGCTAGCCGCCTCGCGGGGCCTGCCGTGTGTCGTCGAGCGCGCGGACGGCGGACCGATGACCGAGGCGGCCGGTCGGGAGGCACGGCTCGCGTTCTTCGCCCGCGTCTGCGCGCACCATCGCGCGGCGGGGGTCCTGCTCGGGCACACCGCGGACGATCAATGTGAGACGGTTCTAATGCACCTCTTACGAGGCTCTGGGCTCGAAGGGAGCGCCGGGTTGTCCGACGAGGTGCGCGTCGGGGCGCTGCGCCTGCTGCGGCCGCTGCTGCGCTTCCGGCGCGCCGAGATCCGCGGTTACTGCGCGCGGCGGCGCCTCGCGTTTCGGGAGGATTCCACGAATGCCGACCCGCGTTTCCTGCGGAACCGGATCCGCCACGAGCTTCTTCCGCTGCTCGACGAGCTGGCGCCGGGCGCGGTGGAGGCGATCACGCGGTTCGCCGATGCGGCGGCCGCCGACGCGTCCGTCGTCCGTGCCGCCGTGGCGTGCGCGTGGCCGCGGGTGGTCGTCGAGGACGGGGACGGCACCGTCACGGTCGACCGCGTGGCCTTCCGTCGCGAGCCCCTCGGCGTTCAGCGCGGACTCCTGCGGCGGGTCTCGGACGTGCTGCTTGGTCCGGCCTCCGACCTGGGATTCGAGCGGGTCGAGGCGGCGCGCGCGGCCCTGGTCAGCGGTCGCGGCGGGAGCGTGATAGAGTGGCCGGCCCGCGTCACCCTCCGGGTCGCCGGACGGAGCGGGACGTTCAGCCGGAGCCCAGGGTGAGCCTTGCCGACGACGTTGCCGAGGTCCTGATCCCGGCCGACAAGCTGAACGAGCGCGTGCGCGAGCTTGGCGCAACGCTCGAGCGCGACTACCGCGGGAAGGACCTGCTGATGGTCGGCGTGCTCAAGGGTGCGCTGATGTTCATGGTCGACCTGGCGCGGGCGATGGATATGCCGGTCGAGCTCGACTTCATGGCGATCTCGAGCTACGGGTCCCAGCGAGAGTCGTCGGGCGTCGTGCGGCTCATCAAGGATCTCGACGTCAACATCGCCGGGCGCAACGTCGTGATCGTGGAGGACATCGTCGACACGGGCTTGACGCTCAGCTACATCCGGGAAAACCTGCTGACGCGCGACCCCGCGAGCCTCAAGATCGTGGCGCTGCTCGACAAGTACGAGGCGCGCAAGACCGACGTGCCGCTTGACTACGTCGGCTTCCGCATTCCGAGCCGCTTCGTCGTCGGCTACGGCCTCGATTACGCCGAGGTGTACCGGAACCTGCCGTTCATCGGCGTCTTGAAGCCCGAGAAGTACCGAAGCGTGGCCGAAACGGACCGAAACTAGTTTGCTCCCGCGGCCGCCTGGTATAATCCGCCTCTAACCGCGCGTCGGCTGGGCCGGAGGAAGCTGCCCTTTTTGGACACCAAGTGGCTGCGTAACAGCTTCATCTACCTGCTGATCCTGGTCGCGGCGATCGCGCTGTTCCTGTCCATCTTCCCGTCGACGGGCGGGAAAGAGCCGACGAGCATGCCCATCAGCCAGGTCGTCCAGCTCGCGAAGGACGGCAAGATCAAGAAGATCACCGTCGAGGGCGAGACGCTCACGATCGAGCGGACCGACGTCCCGACGAAGGCGACCGCGCGCAAGGACCCCAACACCGACATCTACACCATCCTCAGCACGACCGGCGTGACGCCACAGCAGATGGCGGCGATCGAGATCGACTACCGGAAGCCGCCGGAGTTTGGCAACTGGATCGGGCTGACCGTCCAGTTCCTGCCGTTCGTGTTCCTCGCCCTGTTCCTGCTGTTCATGATGCGGCAGGCGCAGGGCTCGAATAACCAGGCGCTGTCGTTCGGCAAGAGCCGCGCGCGGATGTTCATGGGCAACAAGCCGACCGTGACGTTCCAGGACGTGGCCGGGGTCGAAGAAGCGAAGCAGGAGCTCCAGGAGGTCGTGGAGTTCCTCAAATACCCGGAGAAGTTCGCCGCGCTCGGCGCGCGCATCCCGCACGGCGTGTTGCTGGTCGGCCCGCCGGGGACCGGCAAGACGCTGCTCGCGCGCGCCGTGGCCGGCGAGGCCGGCGTGCCGTTCTTCTCGATCTCGGGCTCCGAGTTCGTCGAGATGTTCGTGGGCGTCGGCGCCAGCCGCGTCCGCGACCTATTCGACCAGGCGAAGCGGAACGCGCCGTGCATCGTCTTCGTGGACGAGATCGACGCGGTCGGCCGCCAGCGCGGCGCTGGCCTCGGCGGCTCGCACGACGAGCGGGAGCAGACGCTCAACCAGATCCTGGTCGAGATGGATGGCTTCGACACGAACACGAACGTGATCGTCGTCGCCGCCACCAACCGGCCGGACGTCCTCGACCCGGCGCTGCTGCGGCCGGGCCGCTTCGACCGCCAGGTCGTCCTGGATCGCCCCGACATCAACGGCCGCAAGGCTGTGCTGAACGTTCACTCGAAAGGCAAGCCGCTCGACAAGTCGGTCGAAATCGACGTGCTCGCCAAGCAGACGGCGGGCTTCTCCGGTGCCGACCTGGCGAACCTGCTGAACGAGGCCGCGATCCTCGCCGCGCGCCGAAACAAGAAGACGATCGGTCTGCCGGAGCTCGAAGAAGCGGTCGACCGCGTGATGGCCGGCCCGGAGCGGAAGAGCCGGGTGATCTCGGACAAGGAGAAGGAGATCACCGCCTACCACGAAGCCGGTCACGCCGTCGTCGCCCGCTTCCTGCGCAACGTCGACCCGCTCCACAAGGTCACGATCATCCCGCGCGGGATGATGGGCGGCTACACGCGCCTGCTGCCGACCGAAGACCGCTACCTGTACACGAAATCGGCGTTCGAGGACATGCTCGTGTTCGCGCTCGGCGGGCGCGTCGCCGAGGACATGGTGTTCTCCGAGATCACGACCGGCGCCGAGAACGACATCGAGCGCGCCACGCAGATGGCGCGGCGCATGGTCACCGAATACGGGATGAGCAAGCGCCTCGGTCCGGTCGCCCTCGGCCACAAAGAGGAGCTGATCTTCCTGGGGCGCGAGATCGCCGAGCAGAAGAATTACTCCGAGAAGATCGCCGAGGCGATCGACGAGGAGATCCGGGCCCTCATCGACACGGCCGACGCGCGCGCCCGCGAGATCCTCACCAACCACCGCGACGCGCTGGAGCGGCTTGCCCGCGCGCTGATCAAGGACGAGACGCTGGAGGGCGAGGCGCTGGAGCGCGTGTTCCAGACCGAGGGCCAGCCGACCCCGCCGCCGACGTTCAGCCCGGCCGTGGCCTGAGCCAGTTCTCGACCACGCCGGGTAGCTCTTCCAGCGGCGCTCTGCGCTGTTGGGCGGACGGTAGCGAGCGCAGGAACGCGCCGCCATACGCCTTGGTCAGCAGCCGCCGATCGTAGCAAATAACCACGCCACGGTCGGTGCGCGACCGGATCAGCCGGCCGAAGCCCTGTTTGAGCCTCAGGATCGTCGACGGCAGCGAGTACTCGTCGAACGGGTTCGCGAAAAGCTCCGAGCGCGCCGCGAAGATCGGGTCCGTCGGCACCGCGAACGGCAGCTTGGCGATCCCCAGCACCGAGAGGTTCTCGCCGATGACGTCCACGCCCTCCCAGAACGAGCTCGCGCCCAGCAGGACGGTCCGCGGGTTGGTCTTGAACGTCTGGAGCAGGTGGCGGCGCGGCGTGCCCTCCACGCCGTGCCCGAGCACAAGGATGCCGCGGCTCTCGAGCGGCCGCTTGATGGCGTGCCAGGCCTGGCGGAGCGCGCTGTGCGACGTGAACAGGATCAGCGCACGGCCGCGGCTAGCGGTGCACACCTCGATCAACGAGCGCGCCAGCGCCGCGCCGTAGTCGGGCCGGTCCGGCTCCGGCATGTTCGTCGGTAAGTAGAGCAGCGTCGACTCGCCGTAATCGAACGGCGAGCCCACCTGCAACTCACGCGCGCCGTCGAGCCCGAGCCGCTGCCGCACGAACGCGAAGCTGCCGTCCGTCGTCAGCGTCGCCGACGTCAG
>Ga0070741_10007386_pt1 | contig 22763 bp, 22 predicted proteins | sample Coa_R1_4_FD_66440 | JGI IMG/M metagenome (GOLD analysis project Ga0070741, IMG submission 66440) | Surface soil microbial communities from Centralia Pennsylvania, which are recovering from an underground coalmine fire - Coalmine... | ecosystem: Environmental > Terrestrial > Soil > Unclassified ... | reverse complement strand
AAGTCGGTGAGGCGCGCGAATCGCTCACCGTGCAATATAAAGGAAAAGATTTTCAGATCGCGTTCAACCCGGCGTTCCTGATGGATCCGCTTCGGAATCTCACGAACGACGAGGTGTATCTCGATCTCATCGATGAGATGAGTCCGGGCGTTTTGAAAATCCAGACGCCGTTTCTTTACGTGCTCATGCCGATGCGGATTAGCTGACGCATTTCAGGTTGCAGATTGCGAATGGCGCAGTAATTTTGCGCGCTGGTTTTAACCTGGGATCGGCCTCCGAAATTGTAATTTCAAAGCTCTCGTGGCGGAACTGGCAGACGCGCACGGCTCAGGACCGTGTGGGGCAACCCGTGGAGGTTCAAATCCTCTCGAGAGCACTTTTTCGCGGATGAAGACATTGCTGCTCACACTACTCATCACCGCCGCGGCAGTCGCGCCGCTTTACATCCATGCGCGACGCGAACGTGCCGATGAATCACGTCGTTTGGATCAAATGGAAAAAGATCTCGCTCAGGCGCAGCAGGACATCGGGGAAATGAAGCAACTTATCCAGATGCTGCTCCGGCGCGGCGAGGCCGCCGATTAGCGCACGAGCAGTCCGTCGCGAATTTCCAGCCGCCGGTCCCCACGTTTTGCAAGTTCCAAGTCGTGCGTGACGACAATCAGCGTCGTTTGCTTTTCGCGCACGAGCGCCAGCAATAACTCCACGATTCCCTCACCTGTTTTTGAGTCGAGATTGCCCGTCGGCTCGTCGGCAAAAATAATCGTCGGCTGATTCATCACCGCACGCGCAATCGCCACGCGCTGCTGCTCACCGCCGGAAAGCTCCGCCGGCAAATGATGCAGTCGCTCGCCGAGCCCAACTTTCGTGAGCGCCATCTCCGCTGCGGCGCGATCGGCCTTGCGATTGATCATCGACGGCAGCATCGCGTTTTCCAGCGCGGTCAATTCCGGCAACAAAAAATAACCCTGAAAAACAAAACCGATGCGCTCATTGCGCACGCGCGCCTGCGTCGTTTCGCTTCCGCGATAAAGCTGCCCGCCTTCAAACGTGACTGTGCCAGACTCCGGCCGTTCGAGGCCTGCGAGGGTATAAAGCAGAGTCGTTTTCCCAGCGCCCGACGCACCGCAGAGAAAAACCGATTCGCCTCGCTGCACATCGAGCGAAATCCCGCGCAGCACCTCCACGCGTCGCGCACCGATACGAAATGACCGGCGCAAATCGCGCGCAGCAAGTTGTGGAGCGGAATCCGTCATGCGCAGCGATTAAACAGCATTGTGCGATTTTGGCAAAAGCGTTTGCAATTTTCGAATCGCCGCGAAGCGATTTTTCCCATCACATTCACGGCTTGCAGCAGCCCGAGTTCGTCCAAAATCTTTTTGCAAACATCGCGGATCGCTACGATCTCGCGAATCATCTGCTCAGCGGCGGACTTGACTTTTTGTGGCGAAAACGCGCAGCGGAAATCGTGCTCACGTGGCAGCCGAGCGAGGTGCTCGATCTGGCGACAGGCAGCGGCGATTTGGCACTCGCGATTCAAAATGCTTGTCCACATGCGAAAGTTGTCGGCGCGGATTTTTGCGAACCAATGCTGGAGCACGCACGGCGAAAAGGTTTGCAGCACACCGTGGTCGCCGATGCGATGCGGCTGCCGTTTTCAGACGGTGAATTCGATGTGCTCACGGTCGCGTTCGGATTGCGCAACATGGAATCCTGGAGCGGCGCGTTGCACCAAATGGCGCGTGTCCTGCGGCCCGGCGGTCACGCTTTAATTCTCGATTTTTCGATTCCGCACGCGCCGATTTTTCGCGGCGTTTATCGCTGGTATTTGCATCACGTTTTGCCGCGGATCGCAGCCGCGCTCACGCGGGAAAAATCGGCTTACGAATACCTCGGTGATTCGATTGAGAAATTTCCGCAGGGCGAGGCGATGTGCGCCTTGATTAACGCCAACGGCTTTGCAGATGCGCATTGCGAACTGCTCACGGGCGGAATCGTTTCTCTCTATACCGCGCGCAAGCCTTAGGGCTTCGCACCCGGCGCAGCGACCGGTTCAGTCGTCACTGAAACCGGTGTGGATGACGGCAAAGCCGCTGCGGAAGGACTCGGCGAGGCTTGTGCGCTTTGTGTTAACGCTGCGTCGAGCGCGTCGTGATCCGGTTTGTTGATGACGAATGTGCCGTCAACTCCGTCGGCTGCCGCAAAGAACATTCCGTCCGGCGTCGCGGAACCGATGCGCACTTTATTCGTCTTTTTGTCCGCGGTCGTAAACGTCACGACGAGCGCCAGTTTGTCGAGGTTCTGCTCCGGCTTCGTCTCGGTCCAACGCACTGCGCGCAGCGAAGTGATCGTGTTGAGCAATGACTGCACGTTTGTCGTATTCACCGATGCGTCGCCTTTTGCCGGTTTCCAAGTGCTGTTCGTTTTGTTTAAAACAAGTGAAGGCTGGTCACCGCGCGCGGTTTCGAGCGATGTCACGTCGTCGGCTTTCAGTTTGAAAACTGTCAGATCCTTCCACTCGACTGCGGCTGTGTGGATGTTTTCAAGAATCGCTTTCGGCACCGACACGATGAACGGCTCGTTATCGAGTTTCGCGTAGACATTGTCGCCGTCGATTTTTCCGAAAAGCACCGTCACGATCGAATTCTCGCCGGCCTTGCTCTCCGCGGTGTTTTCCGATGCGTAACTTGCGAAGTTCACTTTGAGCTGCGGTTGGTCGAGACCGTATTTCGGCAGATCAGTCGCGACATCGGCCACGAAAGCCGTCACCTGCTGGTTCTGCAGAGCGTCGGCCATTTTGCGCACCTCGCCGGCATTTGCCGGTTTATCGCCGCTTGTTTTAATCGTCCAATCCTCCTGCTTGCGCGCGAGCGTGATCTTCGGTTTGCCGGCTGGTTCGATATTGACGCGATCGACGATGTCGAGATTCAGGCGGACGAGATGCTTGTCGCGAACATCGTTCGGCTTCACTTCGAGGATGTCGCCGACGCCTTTTGGCATGAGGAAAATCGAGTCGCGCGTGGAGAGCTTCACATAAACTTTGTCTTTGTCCTTCTCGCTCGTTTTGGAAATTTGCAGCACGGTCGGCGTGTTGCTGCCTTCGCTGTAAAGCGTCACCGTGCCGCGGGGGTCGGCGATCGCGGCGGCTGCGGCGGTCGTCACATCCCCGGTAACAAACGTATCGATCCGGGAGTTCAGCGTCTGCGCGATTTGATCTGAAATCTTCGCGTCGTCGCCACGCGCTGAGATTGGCTTGTTGAGCTTCCAATGCTCGCGATCCTTCTGCAGCTCGATTTCGCCCGCAGCGCTCTTGATCTGCACCTTCGTCACTTGCGCCGCGTTGACGTCGGTCAACCTCCGGTCGCGAAAGTCGTCCGCTTTTTTCGCGACCTGATTTTTTAGCTCATTGCTGACGACGTAAATCGTGTCCGAGTTCGCGAGCCGCACGTAAATCTTCCCTTCGACCGCCGCATCCTTGCCGAACCAAATCTCCACCGGCTTGTCCGCCGTCTCTAGTTTCAAGCTGACGCCCGGCTTTCCGAGACCGACATCTTTCGGATCGAGCTTCTGCTGGCCTTGATCCTCCAGCGTCGTTTCCTTGCGCAGCAACTCGACGCTCGTGAGCAATTGCGTGATCGCCGCACCATCCGCGCTGTCCTTCACCGGCGCATCGAGCCGCCATTTGCCGTCCGTTTTGCGCAGCACGATTTTGTCTTCGTTGTTGGTAATCGTGATGCCGGTGAGCTTGTCGCGATCGATGTTTACGAGATGTTTTTCCTGCTCGGCGGCTTCCTGCGTTGTCGGCAGTTTGCTTTCGTAAAAATAAATGAACGCAAACAGCCCGGCGGCGATGAGGAAAAGAAGAACGGTGTTACGAGTTTTCATTTCAGAAAATTCAGAATGTTGAATGCAGAATGCCGAATGAACCGACACGCGGCGAAACCGCGCGGAATCTTAATTCTGCATTCATCATTCTGCATTCTGCCTTTATTTAGCGCCTGCGCTGAACCCACGAGGCGATGCCGAGGATCGCAACCATGGCGGGAATCGCGCCCATTGTGAGGAACGCGATGTTGCGCACCTGTTCGTCGGTGAGATTGAGCGTAAATTGTTTCGCCTCTTTCGGCGCGATGCCGATAAGTTCCTCGCGCGAAAGCAGCCAGTTCAGGCCGGCGAGCGCGAAGTCGAGGTTCGCCTCGGTCAGCGCGTCGTTGGTGACGAACGCGGCGTTGCCGACAACGATCATGCGCGATGAATCGACCTTCACGCGCTGATCGGCCAGCGCGCCTTTTTCCACCGAGACGGCGATGTTGAGCGGCGACGCGTGATCTTCCTTCGGGTCAAACGAGACGCCGGTTTCCTGGATGTTTTGATATTTCGTTTCGCCCCAAAATCCTTCCGCAGCGGTCACGAGCGGATCGACTTTCAAACCTTGCACGCTGCGGTTGATCGCGAGCGATTGCGTCTGGCCCATGAACATCGTCTCCACGCCTTTGAGCCGCTTTGTGATGTCGCTCGTCTCGCTAAACACGCCGACGACTTCGCGCACAATGCCGGTCATCGGGCCGATTGCGATCGTTCGCAAAATGCGGTCGTCCTGCGGCGTCACGCCGAACTCCGCGAGAAACGCCGACAGCTTCGGCGTCTGCGCCGTTGCATCGAGCGCGATAAAGATGCGGCCCTTTTTGTCCCAAAAATCGCGCAGCATTTTCGTCTCGCGATCCGTCAAATCGTAGCGCGCGCCGAGGATGAAAACCCCTTTCGCGTCATCCGGCACTTTGTCCACGTTCATCAAATTGAGTTCTTCGAACTTGATGTTCTGACGCTCGATATACGTCTTGAGCGCCGCGATTTCCTCGCTCTTGAATTCCGGCCCGCCTTTTCCGCCGAGCAGGTAAAGTTTGCTCTGCGAATTCTCGACCACCTGCAGCATCGCGCTCGTCAGCGCCTGCTCGCCCTTGAATGCCTTCAGCTTCGGCGGCTGGCCATACATCGCGCCGCTCTCGTCATAGTCGGCCATGTCGACCGCGTTGACGAATTTCGTGCGGCCGTCGTAATCGAGGATGATCACGTTTTCATTCGCCCCGAATTTGTATTTCGCCTGCAGCTCGCGCGCCCGCGTGAACGCCCGATACGGATCGACCGTCTCGACCTCGAGCTTCTTCTTCGCGGCGTATTGATACTCCTTCAGCAAATTCTGCACGTCGCCATAGATGTCCGCGACGCCATTGAAAAACACGATTACCTTCATCGGCTTGTCGAGGCTCCGCAACAGCCGCTTCGTCTGGTCGGACAGCGCGTATTTCTGGTTCCGCGAAAAATCCCACCGTTTGTAATGGTTAAACGCAACGAAATTGATCATCCCGAGGATGCAGACGACAGCGGCGATCTGCACGAGGACATTGACGCCGATCTGAAAACGTTTGATCCGAAATACCTTTGGTTGTTTGTCGATTGTCTTCTCTGCCATATCAAATCAGAGTTTCCATTTGCGTGCCTGGAATACCTGGTGCGTCAGCACGAGCATCAGCACCGTCATGGTCGTGTAGTAGATGATCGGGCGCGAATCGATCACCCCTTTTGAAAATTCGCCCATGTGCTCGACGGCGGAAAAATAAGCGACGAAGTCGCGCAATCCAGGCGTCATGTTCAGCACGATGAAACTGAGCAGGCCGGCGAAGAGCAAAATCGTAATCGCGCAAAATGAAATCACTGCGGCGATGATCTGGTTGCGCGTGAGCACGGACGCGAAGCAGCCGATCGCGATGTAAAACATGCCCATGAGCAGCAGCAGCAGATAACTGCCGGCATATGCCCCCATCGCGTGCGCCGCCTCGGATTTCGTCGTCCACTGAAACACGGCGAAATAGAGCAGGCTCGGCACCCACAAAATCACGTAAAAAACGAGGCAACCCAGCCATTTCGAAATCACGACCTGCCAGTCACGGATCGGCGCGGTCATCAGCGTCTCGATCGTCCCCATTTTGAACTCCTCGGAAAACGTCCGCATCGTGATGAGAGGAAAAATCAGCAGGTAAGCTATCCAGAAAAGCACGGTGTTAAAAAACGCCTCGATCACGGTGACCTCGCTCGGTCCGCGATTGAGCAGAGAGACGCCGATGTAAAAATTAAATCCGGTGATGAGCAGGAAAAAGAACATCACCACGTAAGCGATCGGCGAGTAGAAGAACGACTTCACCTCGCGTCCGAGGAGTGTGAAGAATTTTGTCATAGTGAAAGGTTGTTTTTAGCGACGGCTGAACAAAAAAATCTTCTCATCGAAAGAGGAGATGCGGCTTACACGTCAGCATGTGTGATCTCCACGAAGACATCTTCGAGCGTCGCCTTGCGCCGGGAGAGCTCGCGCACGGCCCATTTACGGTCGACGGCCAGACGCCAGACCTCCTCGCGCACGTCGCCCTTGGATTCGGTCTTTAACAAAAAGGTTTCCCAATCGCCTTCGCGCTCGACGGTCACGTCTTTGACCCCGGCGATCTTCTGCAGCTCTGCCACGCCGTTGTCGCTGCCGGTTTTCGCCTCCAGGCGGACGCCGCCGGCAGTGCGAAGCTGGTCGAGCAGGTTTTGCGGCGTGTCGCTCGCCTCGATGCGGCCTTTGTTGATGATGATCACGCGCGAGCAGGTCATCTCGACCTCCGGCAGGATGTGCGTGGAAAGCAAAATCGTGTGGTGTTTGCCGAGGTTTTTGATCAGCTCGCGCACCTGGCGAATTTGGTTCGGGTCGAGGCCGATGGTCGGCTCGTCGAGGATGAGCAAATCGGGCTCGTGCACGAGCGCCTCCGCGAGACCGACACGCTGGCGGTAGCCTTTTGAAAGCGTTCCGATGATGCGGTTCTCGACGTCGCGCAGGCTGCACAATTCCTTCACATCGCCGATGCGCTCTTTCAACCGGCGACCGGTCACGCCCTTGAGTTTCGCGCGATAGATGAGGTATTCGGTGACGCGCATCTCGGTGTAGAGCGGCACGTTTTCGGGCATGTAGCCGAGGTGCGCGCGGGCTTCGAGCGAGTTCTCGAAAACGTCGAATCCGGCGATGGACGCGCGTCCGGCGGTCGCCGGCATGAAGCTCGACAAGATGCGCATGGTCGTGCTTTTGCCCGCGCCATTGGGCCCGAGGAAGCCGACGATCTCGCCTTTGCCGACTTCAAACGAAATGTTGTCGATCGCGGTGACACCCGCGTAACGCTTGGTCAAATTTTCAACTTTGATCACGGTGGGCTGGGATTAGTTGGAAAAACTGGCCTTTTGTAAAAGGGATTTTTTTGACCTGCGACGAGCGAAATCGTTCAAACGCGCACATTAAATTTTTGTAAACTGCGTTCCGCTCAGCGCGCGGTCACCGACACCGTCTGCGCCTGCTGGAGTAACTGGCCGGTGCGCAACCGACGGACGACGCCGATGGTGAAATCGGCTTTCATCCCGCGCGATGCTTTGCCGAGCAGCATCTCGGCGTCTTTCACGCTGTTCACTTCGTAGTTGCCGATCTTGAAAATGACCATGCCGCGTTTCATGCCGGCGCTTTCGGCGGGGCTGGCGGTTTCGACATCGGCGATCAACACGCCTTTTGCGTCGTAACCAAACGCGTCGGCGAGTTCGCCGCTCAAGTCCTGCAACTGCAAGCCGAAAAACCGCAGCGCAGGCGATTGCTCGCGCGCGAATTTTTTCGCGGCAGCGGGATTTTTTTCGGCAAACATGAACTGCTTCACCTCGTCTCGCACGATGCTTGCGGGAATCGCGAAACCGAGTCCCTGTGTCGGCACGCCCTGCGGGGTGTAGGCCATTTTTACGGAGTTTACGCCGACGAGTTTGCCGCCAAGATCGATGAGCGGCCCGCCAGAGTTGCCGGGATTGATCGCCGCGTCGGTCTGGATCAAATCCTTGTATTCGACCTGGTCGATGGTGATGGCGCGATTGAGCGCACTCAGGATGCCGCGGCTGACGGAAAGGCCGTAGCCCATCGGGTTGCCGACCGCGAGCACGGACTCGCCGAGGAGATTTGGCGAAACATCATCGAGCGAAATAAACGCGAACGGCTTTTCGCCAGTGATCTTGATGAACGCGATGTCGCGCGACGGATCTCCGGAAACGTATTTCGCTTCGTAGGTTTTCCCGTCACTCGTCGTCACGTGAATTTTCAGGTCCGCCGCGCGCTCGACGACGTGCTCGTTCGTCACAATGTAGCCCGCCGGGTCGACGATGAATCCGCTGCCGAGGCTCTGCACTTTCTGCTGCAACTCTCGCTGCGGCATCACCTGCCGGCCGAAAAACTGGTTAAACAACTCGTCGTAAGGATCACGATACGCCCGCTTGATGATGCGCTCTGTGTTGATGTTCACGACCGCCGGCCAGACTTTGCCGACGGCGATCACCGACGGCTCGCCCGCAGGATCGGACTGCGCGAAAACTTCCGCGCAGAGCGCGATTGCAAAGCTGATGATGAGAAACGCACGACGCATGAGGTGGCGAGAGATAGTCTCTGACAGCGGGCGCGTCAATTTGCTCGAAACACAAAACGCGCAGAGCGCCGGCGAAGAAACATTTTGCGCTTCGCGGGCGTTTGCCATTAAGTCGCGGCAAATGCATCGTTCCGCTCCACAGCTCATGCTGATTGTGTTGCTGATCGGGCTCGTCTTGATTCGCGAATCGCACGAGCAGCCGCTCGCCGGCATCGAGGAGAATTTCACAAACTGGCTGGCGGCGAATACGACGCGCGAAATCGCGCCTGCGCCGCTCGTGCTCGTCGAAATCAAAGACAGCAGCCTGGAGAAGCCGCATGCATGGCCATGGTCGCCGCTCGATTTCGCGATCTTTTTGGATAACGCATTGCAATTTAATCCCGCGGCAATCGGTATCGAGCCGGTGCTGGAGTGGAACCCGAAGCAGCTGCCGCCCGATGCGCAGATGAAGTTCACGCAATTCGAAACACTGCTGCACGAGCATCTGCTGCTCGCGCCTAAAATCGTGCTCGCCGCGCAACTCGGTTTTCCGGAAGACCCGGACGTCGCGCCCGCGCCGCAAGCCGTCCCGCTGCTCCGAAACATCAGCGGCAGCACACGCGACGTGCCGCAATTCACCGCGGTCGAGCATGAACCGAAGGAAGACTTGCGACTGAATGCTGCCCTTGGTTTTATAAATGTGCCGACGGACCGCACGCCAATTCGCCGCGCGTCACTGCTCTTTTCGTATCAAGGACAAATCGTTCCATCGTTCGTTTTGCAGTCGCTAATGCTCTGGCTCAACGTGCTGCCGGACGAAGTCAAAGTGACGCTTGGTGCGCAAATCGCGCTCGGCAACAAAGCGACAATCCCGATCGACTCCACCGGTGCGATGCTTGTGGATTTTAAATCTCCGTTTACGCGTGTTGCGTTCGAGGATTTATCGCTTTCCGTCGCGCAGATGCAGGCGAAAACGACACCGGCGATCGCGCCCGATACTTTTAAAAACAAGCTGGTGATTCTCGCGCGCACCGATCACGAGGCGCGCACACTCGCGCTGCCAATCGGCCACAACGGCTCTGCCGGCGAGCTTTTCGCCGCCGCAATCGCGACGGTGCAAAATCACGCGTTCATTCGACGCATCAGCATTTGGTTCGATGCGTGTGTCATCGTCGTCATGATGGCGTGGAGCTGGTTTTTGTATCAGCAGCCGCGCCGCTCCGCGTTTTGGAAGACCTGCATTTTGCTCGTCATTTACTTGATGATCGGCCTCGCGATTTTTTCCACGGCACAACTCGCGCTGCCGCTCGTGATGCCGCTCGGGCTCGCGATTTTCGTCGTGCTATTCCGCTTCTTCGCGCCGAAAGAAGGCCTGCTGGCGTCGCACTAAATATCGAGCAGCAACCGCACGGGATCCTCGATGCACTCTTTTACGCGCACGAGAAAAGTGACGGCTTCCTTTCCGTCGACGACGCGGTGATCGTAGCTGAGCGCGAGATACATCATCGGGCGAATCGCGATTTGTTTGTCCACGACGACCGGGCGCTCCTGCATTTTGTGCATGCCGAGAATGCCGCTTTGCGGCGGATTCAAAATCGGCGTGCTCAGCAGAGAACCGTAAACGCCGCCGTTGGAAATCGTGAAAACGCCGCCCTGCAAATCCTCGATTTTGATTTTTCCTTCGCGCGCTTTGACCGCGTAGTCGGCGAGATCTTTTTCGATTTCCGCGAATGATTTTTTGTCCGCGTCGCGAATGACCGGCACAACAAGCCCGCGCTCCGTGCCGACGGCGACACCGATGTCAAAATAGTGATTCACGACAAGATCGTCGCCATCCATGCGTGCATTGATTGCGGGCACACCTTTGAGCGCCGCGACGGTCGCCTTGATGAAAAACGACATGAAACCGAGTTTGATGCCGTGCTCTTTTTGAAAACTTTCCTGCATCCGCGCGCGCAAGCTCATCACGCCCGACATATCGCACTCGTTAAACGTAGTTAAAATCGCAGCTGTTTGCTGCGCCATCACGAGTTGCGCGGCAATTTTGCGCCGAAGCGGCGAAAGCTTTTTGCGCGTGATGCGGCCTTCCTCTGCCATCGACGTTTTCGGCTCGGGCTGCGCATGCGTTTCTTCGCTCACTGCGGCAACGGCGCTTTCTTTTTGGCGCGACGGTTTCTCCGGAGTTTCAACGCGCTTCGTTTCCTGCGTCGGCAAAACTTCGCGCGGTTTTGCTTTCTTCGCTTTCGCCGGAGCGGTGGCGTTTTCCTCGATCGTCGCGACGACTTCGCCGATCTTCACTTCCTGTCCCTCGGGCACTTTGATTTTGAGCGTGCCGGCAATTTCGGCCGTGATTTCGGTCGAGACTTTATCGGTTTCGAGCGTCAGCAAAACGTCGCCGGGCGCGACTTGCTCGCCATCTTTTTTGTGCCAGGTCGAGATGAGACCGCTCGTGATCGACTCGCCGACGGCGGGGATTTTGACATCGCTCATGCGTTCGTTCTGCTAGAGGTTGAACGCGTCTTCAATGATTAACTTCTGCTCGCGCCTGTGCACCGCGAGCGCGCCGACGGCGGGGCTCGCGCTGGCGTTGCGGCCGGCATACCAGATCGGTCGCTCGAACATGAAACGCAGGATGAAGTTGATGTAGCTCCACGCGCCCATGTTCTGCGATTCCTCCTGGCACCAGACCAATTTTTCGGCGTTCGGAAATTGCGCGACTGTTTTGCGCAGTGTGTCCTGGTCGAGCGGATAAAGCTGCTCGATACGAATAATTGCGGCTGTTTTACGCTCGTTCTCGTCGCGGAAATTCAGCAGGTCGTAATACATCTTGCCCGTGCAGAAAATGATGCGGTCGATTTTTTCCGGCTTGCTCAAAAGCGGCGCGGGCAAAATCTCGCGAAAATGTCCGCTTGTGAAATCGTCGAGCGAGGAGACGCACTTCTCCGCGCGCAGCAAACTTTTCGGCGTCATAATGACGAGCGGCTTGCGGAAATTGCGCTTCATCTGCCGGCGCAACGCGTGGAAATACTGCGCCGGTGTCGTGATGTTGCAGACCTGAAGATTGTCCTCTGCGCATAGCTGCAGGAACCGTTCGAGGCGCGCGCTGCTGTGCTCCGGCCCCTGGCCTTCGTAGCCATGCGGCAGCAGCATCACGATGCCGCTCGGGCGCTGCCATTTCGATTCCGCGCTGACGATGAACTGGTCGATGATCACCTGCGCGCCGTTTGCAAAATCGCCGAACTGCGCTTCCCACAAACAAAGCATTTGCGGGTAATCGAGCGAGTAGCCGTAATCAAAACCGAGCACCGCAGCCTCCGATAACAAACTGTTATACACACAAAACCGCGCCTGCTCCGGCGCGATGTTCATCAGCGGAATGTAACGGTCGCGCGTATTCGCATCGTAAAGCACCGAGTGCCGCTGGCTGAACGTGCCGCGGCGCGAGTCCTGACCGCTAAGCCGCACGGGAACGCCTTCCGCGAGCAACGTGCCAAACGCGAGCGCCTCGGCGTAAGCCCAGTCGAACGGGCCGCCGTTTTTATAAATCTGCGCGCGCCGATCGAGCAGCATGCGTTTGATTTTCGGCAGCACGTTGAAATTTTCCGGCACGTGCGTGAGTGCTTTCACGATTTGCTCGATCCGTTCTTTTGGAACCGCAGTATCCACCGGCTGGTGCGAATACGGCGGCTGAAAAACGGCGGTCGATTCGTGGAAACTCGTTTTTTGATCGGCGGGCTTCTTTTCCGCTTCTTTTACTTCGTTTAACGCCTTGTCAAGCTTCGATTCGAACTCCTCCTCGAGCTTTTCCGCGCGCTCCTCGGTGAGCACGCCGCTATCGATCAATCGCTTTTTAAAAATTGTCGCAACAGAGGGATGATGATGAATGACGTTGTAAAGATCCGGCTGCGTGAAGACCGGCTCGTCGCCTTCGTTATGGCCGTGCCGGCGATAGCAATACATGTCAACGACGACGTCGCGATGGAATTGCTGCCGGAACTCGAACGCGACCTGTGTAACCCACGCGACCGCGAGCGGATCGTCGCCGTTTACATGGAAAATCGGTGCCTCGATCATCTTCGCGACATCGCTCGCGTAGCTCGACGAACGCGCGTCTGCGGGCAACGTGGTGAAGCCGATTTGGTTATTAATGATAATATGAACAGTTCCGCCGGTTTTATAGCCGGGAAGCTGCGAGAGATTCAGCACCTCCGCGACCATGCCCTGCCCCGCGAACGCCGCATCGCCGTGGATCAACAGCGGCAGCACGGCTTTGCGTTCATCGGTGTCTTTTAAAATGCGTTGTCGCGCGCGTGTCATGCCTTCGACGACTGGGTTTACGGCTTCGAGATGGCTCGGATTCGACGCGAGTCGGATGCTTAGTTCGCCGCCGCTCGTATTTTTGCGAGTCGTGACGTAGCCGAGGTGATACTTCACGTCGCCGTCGCCGCCGACGAGGTCGGGCACGTAGTTTTCGGAAAATTCGGAAAACAATGTCGTCAGCGATTTGCACAAAAAATTTGCGAGCACATTGAGACGGCCGCGATGCGCCATGCCCATGACGATTTCCTTTACCTGATGTTTCGAACAGTCGTCGTAAATCGCCTGCAGCGCGACCATCAGCGATTCGCCACCCTCGAGCGAAAAGCGCTTTTGGCCGACGTATTTCGTGTGCAAAAAGTGCTCGAAACTTTCCGCCTCGAACAATTCGCGCAAATACGAAATCTGCGCCTCCGCATCGACCGTGCCTTCGTCCGGACGCGACTCCGCGCGCTCGCGAACCCAGTTTCGGACGCGGATGTTTTGAATGTGCATGAACTCGAATCCAATCGAGTCCGCGTAGATTTTTTGCAGCGACAGGAGCATGTCGCGCAATTTCATTCGTTTGCCGCCAAGCCAGTATTTTGTTGAAACGGTGAGATCGAGATCTTTCTCGCTAAAACCGAGTTCGCGCAATGAAAGTAGCGGCTGCTCCGGCCTGTTTTGCGTGAGCGGATCGAGCTTCGCGATGGTGTGACCGAGCGTGCGATAAGCATATACCAAACCGTCAACACGTGTTTGCAGCGGCGTTTCTTCCGTGCCCGCCGGCTCCGCTTTCGCGGCTGGGGCGCCATTCGGCTTCTGCGTAAGCCCGAGTTCAAATCCGTCGAAAAATGCCGACCAGCTCGGATCGACGGATGCGGGATCTTTTTTCCAGCGGGAATAATTTTCCTCGAGCAGCTCGACATTGAGCGCGGGCGCAAAGGTGGTTCTCATCGTGACGGCCATAAAGGTGGATCGAAAATGTAGAGCCAAACAGCGGTCAGCCAAATGCAAAATTCCACGCGGCCGCTTTGCTGTAAAAAAAAGCCGCCAGAGAACTACGGCAAGGAAAGTCAAACTACCGTTGCTGCCTTCCGGCCCTGGCGGGGTTTGTTTGCTCTCAGTCCATAGCCCCTGACGGAGCCTGCACTATCGCGGATTAAATTTCGCGCGCAACGATTTTGTCATCAAATCACTTGCATTTACGCCGGAGCAAAGCTTAGAAACATCCGCCCTCACACGGAGGCCAGAAATGGCGTCCCCCCGGCAACAATTATTCTCACAAAATTCCCTCGAACCCATTTATGGCAAAAATAGTCCTCGGTGTAGCAATTGTTTTAATGCTTGCTACCGCATTTTTCGGATTTCAGACAAAAACGACCATCACCGGCTTGCGTGACAATTTGAAGACCACGACCGAGCATTTGCAGACCACGCAAAAAACGCTCGCGAAAACGCAGGACGATCTGAAAGCGTCGCAAGCGGAAACCGCGTCCGAAAAGCAACGCGCCGATGCCGCAACCGCCGATGCCGCCGCAGCGAAAGCCGATGCGCAGGCGAAAGCGGATCAGATCAAAGACGTGCAGGCGAAGCTCGATGCGGCTAACGCGCAGGTCGCCGACCTCACTGGCAAAATGGGGAATGCGACACCGGGCGCCGGTGGTTCCGGAGACGAAGTCGCGCGGCTCAATGATGAACTGAAAAAAGCACAGACGCAGATCGCGGAGCTCGAGCAAGTGAAGACGACTCTTGAAAACAAATCAAAAGCAGCCGAAAGCGAAGCGACCGATCTCCGCCAAAAAGAACAGCGCCGTCAATCCGGCTTGATGCGTCCGGGTCTCGAAGGCCAGGTGCTCGCCGTGAATCCCGGCTGGAATTTCATCGTGCTCAGCCTCGGCGATCGCCAGGGCGCAGTCATGAATGCGGAAATGCTCGTCGTCCGCGGCAACGAACGCATCGCCAAAGTGCGCATCACATCCGTTGAACCGTCAACTTCCGTTGCGGACATTGTTCCCGGCACGACCGCTCATGGCGCTCGCGTGCAGCCCGGCGACCGCGTGATCTTTCCCGGAAGCTGATCAACGAATACGAGCGTATGAAAATCGCGCTGCGTTTTTTGCTTTTGATTGTATTTGCGACTCTCGCCGGCTGCGCATCCGATCAGCCGCAGGCGCAAAATCAGGATCACGTCAGCACGATCCCGTGGAATCGTCCGGAAAAATGGGAAGGCACCGGCGCGCTCGGCGGCATGATGCCGCAACAGCAGTAGCATTTGCGAAGCGCGCACGACGCGCCGAGTTTCCGTGATGCGTCCGCGCATTCTCGTCATCCGCGGCGGAGCGATCGGCGACTTTGTCCTGACGCTGCCCGCGATCAAATTGCTGCGCGAAAATTTTCCCGACGCGCATCTTGAAATCCTCGGCTACAAACACATCGTCGCGCTGGCTGAGGGCCGCTACTACGCCGATGCAACGCGCTCGATCGAATACGCGGCGCTCTCACGTTTTTTCATTCCGGACACCGAACTCGCGCCCGATCTCATCGAATACTTCGGAAGCTTTCAGCAAATCGTCAGCTATCTCTTCGATCCGGATCAATTTTTCGAAAACAACCTGCGCCGCTGCGGCGTAAAACATTTCCTACACATCTCGCCGAAGCTCGACGATTCCGCGCATGCCGCGCAGCAGCTCGCGCGACCGCTCGAGAGTCTCGCGCTGTATCTCGAAGACGCGTCGGCGACTTTGCATCCGAATGACGCGGACAAAAAATTCGCCGATGAATTTTTTGCAAAATCCAAAATTCTGTGTTCCAAAATCATCGCGATCCATCCCGGCAGCGGCAATGAAAAGAAAAACTGGCCGCTCCAAAACTGGCTCGCGCTCGGCGACTGGCTTTTCACTCTATCGCCGCAACCTGCGCTGCTACTCATCGGCGGCGAAGCCGATTACGCGACTTTAAACGCATTGCGTAGCGCGTGGAAAAATCAGCCGCTGCTCGTCGCGCGGGATTTACCGTTGCATCATCTCGCGGCGCTATTGGAACGCGTAAATGTTTTCATCGGACACGATAGCGGCATCTCGCACATCGCAGCCGCAGCGGGCGCGCGGTGCGTGCTGTTGTTCGGCCCGACCGATCCCGACATCTGGGCACCTGCGAATAAAAACGTGCGGACTATCGCGTCAGCGGAAGCCGATCTGGCCAAACTCGAAGTTAACACCGTGAAAGCAGCCCTCGCCGAGTCGCTCCAGTGACTGGCCACTCGACGAAGCACGCAGACTGACTTAGCGTTATTTCACCCCGTGAAATACAGCACTTACCTCATCTTCGGCGCGCCAGGCTCCGGCAAAGGCACGCAGGGCAAAATCCTCGGCGCCATTCCCCGCTTTTTTCACTGCGCGTGTGGCGACGTTTTTCGCTCGCTCGACACGCGCACGGCAATCGGTCAGGCGTTCCTCGAATACTCGAGCAAAGGCCAGCTCGTGCCTGACGAGATCACCGTGAAACTCTGGCAGGTGCGCATCAACGACGCCGTTATCGCACACACGTTCAAGCCTGACATCGACTGTCTCGTGCTCGACGGCATTCCGCGCAATGTCCACCAGGCGCAACTCATGACTGAGTTGATCGAGGTGAAGCATGTGTTTCACCTCTCCTGTCCCGACCGCGCGTCGCTCGTCTCTCGTTTAAAAAAGCGTGCTCTCAAGGACAACCGTCTCGATGACGCAAACGAGGAAGTCATCCGCCGCCGACTCGAAACTTATGAAGCGGAGTCGAAGCCGGTGCTCGAATTTTATGGCAATGACATGTGTTCCGACGTCGATGCGACGCAACCGCCGGTGAAGGTCACGCACGATATTTTAGCGAAAATCCTCAAGACATGAACGGACAACAATTCGAGAGCCTGCGCGCTTCGTCGCTCTACTGCCGGAAGTGCGCGGCGGCGATGCCGGTTCGCGAGCGCCTGCTGCTCGTCCTTCCGGAAAAGGAAATCTACGACTATCTCTGCACCGGTTGCGGCAGCTCGGTCGGCCAGCGCGAAGTCACCGCAGGCGAAAAATTGATGAGCCAGTCCGTGGCCGCGCGTCGCGCACGCACCGCGCGCCGCTCGTCGCTGCTCATTCCGTAACGTGCGGCTGGTCTTCATCGGCACCGGCGACATCGGCGTTCCGACGCTGAACGCATTGTTAAAGGAAAGCGCACACACGCTCGCGGGTGTCGTCACGCAGCCTGACAAACCCGCCGGCCGCAAACAGGAACTGCTTTCCTCGCCGATCAAACAAATCGCGCAGCAGCATGGCGTGTCCGTTTATCAGCCGGTGAAAATTCGCGCGCCTGGTGCGATCGATCCGATTCGCGAATGGCAACCGGACGTAATCGTCGTCATGGCTTACGGGCAGATTTTGTCGCGCGAACTGCTCGGTCTGCCGCACGTTGCGTGCCTCAACTTGCACGCGTCGCTTTTGCCGCGTCATCGCGGCGCCGCGCCGATCCAGGCGGCGATTCTCGCGGGCGACCGCGAAACCGGCATCACGGTGATGTTCATGGATGAAGGCCTCGATACCGGAGACATTCTGCTGAAAAAAACGCTGCCGATTCGTCGGCGCGAAACCGGCGGCTCGCTGCACGACCGGCTCGCCTTGCTCGCGCCCGACGCGCTGCGCAAAGCGTTAACACTTTTAGAAAACAGCGCCGCGCCGCGCATTCCGCAGGACAACGCGCTCGCGACTTACGCAAAAAAGCTCGAGCGCGACGATGGAAAGATCGACTGGTCCCATTCCGCCGAAAACATTGACCGCAAAATCCGCGCATTCAATCCATGGCCCGCCGCGTTCACCTTTCTACCGGCTCGTGAGGAGCAATCGCTCAAATTGAAAATCTTCTCCACGATTCGCATGCGCCGTCATTGCGGCAAACCCGGCGAAATCCTGCGCGCCGACAAACACGGCCTGCTCATCGCCGCCTGTGCGGAAGCGCTGCTGCTGCGCGACGTGCAACTCGAAGGCAAAAAGCGAATGAGCGCCGGCGAATTTCTGCGCGGCTTTCCCGTTGCCGTCGGCACGGTTTTACAATGACCACAGCTCTCCAACGCAAACTCGATGCGCACGTCGATGCGTTGCGCGCTTGTGCGCGGTGCGTGAACATGCACAAGCCCGTCGTCTCCGGCGGCGCGGTGGTGAGCAAGGTGATGCTCGTCGGCCAGGCGCCGGGCACGCGCGAGCCGGTCGCAGGAAAGCCGTTCGCGTGGACGGCGGGCAAAACGATGTTCGGATGGTTCGAGAAATTCTGCGGCGTGGACGAAGCGCAATTTCGCGCGCGCATTTACATGGCGGCGGTTTGCCGCTGTTTTCCCGGCAAAAACGCGACGGGCGGCGATCGCGTGCCGAACGAAGTTGAAGTCCAGAATTGCTCCGGCTGGCTCGACGCGGAGCTGACGATTTTAAAACCGGAACTTGTGATTCCCGTTGGCAAGCTCGCGATCCGTCAGTTCATGCAATTTGAAAAGCTCGACGAGATCATCGGCAAAAAATTCGTCGCGGAATTTCGCGGGAAAAAGTTCGATCTCATCCCGCTGCCGCATCCATCCGGCGCATCACCGTGGCATCGCATCGAGCCGGGTAAATCGCTCCTGGCGCTAGCAATGAAGCGGATTTGCGGGCATCCCGCGATGCGCGGCGTGAAGCTACGATAGCGACTCGCGCAGTTGATCGACGCGCTCGCGCAGCACCTGGCCGGAAACGTAATTCGAGCGAATCCACCACCAGACACGCGGCACGCCGTGCGGGACGACAAGCTCGCGTTTTAAAAAAGGCGTGATCTCCGGACAATCGTATGCACTTAAAAAAGCGTGCGCGAACGGCAGCCAGTCATCGCCCGAAACACAGCCGAGCAAATCCTGCAAAAACACGAGCAGATCCGCGACGTGGCGCTCCACGGCCGGCAGCGAATGATGATGGATTATCTCGAAATCGATCATCCGCGCGCGCTGTTCCGCCGTGTCGAAAAGGAAATTCGCGAGGTTCGGATCGCCGTGTGACCAGGCGCCGCGGAACTCGGGCGAATACATCCCGTGCCCGCGCCGCAGCTCGCGGCCCGCGGCCTCGACGAGGGGCTGCGAGAACGTTCCCGAGTCGAGATGCCCGACGAGACTGCGCCCCGGCAGCACTTCGGCGCGCACGGTGCGCCTCCCTTCAACGAGCACTTGAAAATGATCGCCGTGCAGCATGCGGAAACATCCGCTTTCCCAGCGCTGCCAGTCGCTCGCGCGCTCGTAAACGAACGCCGGATTTTTAGCGGCGCGAAAAAACAAATTTGCTGTGCGAATGAGCGGCCACGCGGTGTAGCGCCGCCGCTTCACGATGAATGGCCGGCCATCGCGCACTTCGCGCGAGATCGCGTTGACGCGAATGCGCTCAATCAGTTTGCCGGCGGTGTGGTCGAACCAAATCATCTCCCGCGACTACACCACAATCGCGCGACGACGCCAATGTTCTAGCCGGCGCTCACAGCACATGCGCGATCTGCGGACAAACCAACACGCGCTACACCGCAGGTAGATTTTCCTCGATGCACTCGATGATCTTTTCCACAGGCGTCGGTTTGTTGAGGAACGGGTAACCGGCGATCGGTTGCGCGATGGCGCTGACGAAAATGATCGGTGTGTCGCGCACCGGGTCGGCGCGGCGGATTTGCATCGCGACGTCGCCGCCGTCGAGATCGGGCATGATGACGTCGAGCAGGATCACCTCCGGGCGAAACGTGAGCGCGACATCGAGCGCCCTTGTCGAGTCATGCTCGAGCACGATTTCATACGGGCGCTTCAGTTCCAGCAGCCGCTTGAGCAATCGCGGGGCTTCGACCTCGTCGTCCACGATGAGGATGCGTCGTTTCGACATCGAGCGGAAAACCTACCCGCCTGTGCGCGCAACTTCAACTCCGACAAGACAAAGATCGTCCTCGAAATTTTGCGTGGCCGAGAACGCGCGGATCTTCTCGACGACCTTGTCGAAGAGCAAACCGGTGTCTAACTGCATGTGCCGCTCGATTTGCTGCGACAGTTGTTGCTGATCGTAAAACACGCCGTTTTTGCCTTCGACTTCGTAGAATCCATCGGTGAAAAGGATCAGCCCGTCGCGAGCCGCGAGCCGCCGGTCGGCTTCCGGGTAGATTGTTTTTTCAAAAACGCCGAGCGCCGGCCCGTGTCGCCCGTCTTGCGGTTCGAGGCGCGAGAGTTTGTTTGCGGTGCGTTGCAGATGGAACGGGCTCGGATGGCCGGCGTTCGCGTAACGGATCACGCCGTCCGCGACGTCGATCACTGCATAAAATGCGGAGGCAAAAAGTGGCGTTGTCGTTTGTTTTAAAATCGCGCAGAGGCTCTCATTCATCTGCGAGAGGAACTCGCCGGGATCGCCTGCGAACGGCATCAGTTCCTCGATCAATCCGCGGATGAGCGCGGTCACGAGCGCCGCACGAACGCCGTGTCCCATCACGTCGCAAATGAACACGCCAACCTGTTCGTTGGAAATCGTGAGAATGTCGAAAAAGTCGCCGCCGAGTTCCGTGGTCGTGCGATACCGGTGGCAAAATTGCAGCGCACTTTTTTCCGGTGCGGCATTGTGAGGGAAGACGGATTCCTGCGGGAGAAATGCGCGTTGCAGCTCACGCGCCATGATGAGGTCGGCTTCCATTTGCTCGTTTTTTTCGCGCAGCTCCGTCGCCCGCCGCTCGAGTAATTCCTTCGCCTTGCTCAGCTCGAGATTTTTCAACACGGCGGTTTCGTAAGTGGAGAGCAACAGGTCGAGCGAGTGAATACGCGCGGAGCTGAAGCGATATTTGTGACCCGCGAAAAAAACCTCCGTGCGTTCTTCCCCGCCGTTGCGTCGCAGCTCGGAGTTCGCGATGACGTATTGGATGCGCGAGAGCAGGAAGTCCTCGTCGTAAGGTTTAACGATGAAATTGTCCGCGCCGCATTCGAGCCCATTCAGGATGTCCTTCGGATCGGAAAGCGATGTGAGCAAAATCACCGGAAGCGCTGTCGTCTGCGGATCGTCCTTGATGCGGCGGCAAAGCTCGTAGCCGTCCATTTTCGGCATGTTGATATCGGTGATCACCATTTGCGGCGGCATCGCGCGCAAGGTCGCGAGCGCCTCCTCGCCGTTGCGGGTGACGGTCACGCGATGACCGTGCTGCTCGAGCACGTGCTGCAATTTCATCGCCTGCGTGAGGCTGTCCTCGACGATCAAAATGTCTACGAGTTGCGCAGGCGGGAACTCGTCGAGGCTCATGTCTTTCAGGCCTGGCCGATGCAGCGGAGCAGGACAGTCGCGGTGATGCCGCCTTCGGGACGGTTGCGCAGCGCGAGTTTTCCGCCGTGCAGCTCGATCATTTTTTTCGATACGGTGAGGCCGAGTCCCATGCCTTTGCCGGTCGGTTTCGTGCTGAAAAACGGATCGAACACTTTGGTTAAATTGTCACCGGCAATCCCCGCGCCGCTGTCGCTGATCTCGACGAGCACGCCGTGGTCGCCTTCGCGCAAGCGCGCGCCGGAACGGTCGCCGGCGTCGTAGGTGACGTCGCTTTTATCGAGCACGCGCGTTTGCGTGTGGATCAGCAACTCGCCGCCATTCGGCATCGCGTCGCGCGCGTTGGCGAACAGATTGATGAACACCTGTTCCATCTTGCTTTCGTCGATCCGGCACGCGCACAAGTCGGGCTGCAACTCGCGGCGGACTTTGATTTTTCGCTGGTCGAGTTGATCGGCGAAAAGCAGCAGCGCTTTTTCGATCACGCGATTGATGTCGCTGTCGCGCATGCCGAGCTCGTTCGGCGACGACACATCCATCAAGCCGTGGATGACGATGTTCGCGCGGCGAACGGCTTCACACATTTCGTTTAACACTCCGCGCTCCTCCTCGCCGAGCGAACGCTCGGATAGGAACGAGACGCCCATTTCCAAAATGGCGAGCGGATTGCGCACCTCGTGCGCAACGCCCGCCGCGAGCCGACCCAGTGACAACGCTTTCTCAGCCTCGATCAACTGCGCCTGCGCCGATTTGAGTTCCTCGTGCGCCTGGATGAGGTCTAGGTTGGTTTTGACAGCCGTTTCGTAAGTCGAGAGCAGCAGATTCAGGATCTGCCGGCGGTCGGAACTAATGGTGTATTTTTTTCCCGCAAACAAAATCGGCAGCTCCGCTTCCGCGCCGCCTGTTTTGCGGAACTGCTGGCTCGCGAGCACCGTCTCGATGCGCGATAGCAGGAAGTCCTCCTCGTAAGGCTTCACGACGAAATTGTCCGCACCGGATTCGAGTCCGCGAATGATGTCCTGCGGCGCGGAAAGCGAAGTGAGCAGCATCACCGGAACATCGCGCAGCGCGGGTGTGCTTTTCACAGCGCGACACAATTGATAACCGTCCATCTCCGGCATTTGGATGTCGGCGATGACGAGCGTCGGCCGATGCACCTCCAGCGATTCGAGCGCGCGCCGGCCGTCACGCGCGGTGCGGACGCGGAACCCGTTTTTTTCAAGCAAATGCTGCAAACGCAAGGACTGCGTGAGGCTGTCCTCGACGATCAGAATCTCGATGTCATTTTGTTTCGTCATTTGGCCGGGTGCAGCAATGAATCGAGTGTTGCTGTGATTTGCGCCGGTGGCAGCACGTAGGCGGCGGCTTCGAGTTTTACCGCTGCGCCGGGCATTCCGTAAACGACGGAACTCTGCTGGTCCTGCGCGATGGTAACCGCGCCGCGATCGCGCATTGCTTTGAGTCCATCAGCACCGTCGCGGCCCATGCCGGTGAGCAAAATACCAATCGCTCGATCGCCAAAAACTTGGGCGACGGAGTTAAAAAATGGCGAGACTGCCGGACGCAAGCCATTCTCCGGCGGATCGGCGCGCAACGCGATACGGCCGGTATTATCCATGACCATGTGGTGGCCATCCGGTGCCACGTAAACATGCCCGGCTTGCGGTTTGTCGCCGTGATTTGCGAGATGAACCGGCAGACCGGTGCTGTG
>Ga0070741_10007384_pt1 | contig 22764 bp, 15 predicted proteins | sample Coa_R1_4_FD_66440 | JGI IMG/M metagenome (GOLD analysis project Ga0070741, IMG submission 66440) | Surface soil microbial communities from Centralia Pennsylvania, which are recovering from an underground coalmine fire - Coalmine... | ecosystem: Environmental > Terrestrial > Soil > Unclassified ... | reverse complement strand
CGCCGTTCACGCTCGCCCTGACCAGTTGCCGCAGGATGCCGTTCATCGCGTCGCGATCGGCGACGCCGAGTGCGTTCGCCACCAGCTGTTCGCCGAGCTCCGGATCCGGATGGTCGATGGCGAACCCGTGCGAGGAGATTTTTATTCGTGGGGCAGGGGCGGCTTTGGCTTCACCAGGCGCGGCGACCGCCGCAGGCATGCGGACATCCGGAGGAGTGTTCATGTCGGGTTTCCCTGGCAAGCGCGTCAAACGCGCGCGGTTCGGCTGCGCGTAAGCGAATCGGTCGCTGCGGCGATCCGGTGGAGTTTCGTTTCGGAGCGAGGACGTCCGGGCCGCAATCGCGGCGTACGCGCGTGTTAAAAGCGCGGCGAGGCGTGCAGCATTTCGGAATAATGCAAGAGTGCGCCTGATTTGCCCGACGCGTCAAGCCGGTCCGCATGCGGGAGGCCATCCGCTACTTTGCATGGGGTTGTTTTCGACATTTTGGGTGGCGCGCGTTCGAAGGGGAGGTCGCCAACATCACCGGCAGCTATGTGGGCAGTGGCGCGTCGGTCCATCCTCGGCAAAGCGCCGATCCGGCAACTAAGCTCCGGCCGTTATCTGGATCGCGTCATCCCGTCATACGCTAATTGCATAATTTGAATTTGCGGTTGCCCCCGCGGTGGGCCAAGATGACCGCTGCCTCCCGCCCCAACTTCCGGAGATATGCATGGTTGCTCAACCGAATTCACTCGCAGGCCGCGACGTCGCAACCATCATTCATCCCTACACCAACCTCGAGCAGCACAAGGTCGTCGGGCCGACCGTGATCGCGCGGGGTGAGGGGGTCTATGTCTACGACGATGCCGGCAAGCGATATCTCGAGGGGATGGCCGGCCTGTGGAGCACCTCGCTCGGTTTTTCCGAGAAGCGGCTGGTCGAGGCCGCGATGCGCCAGATGGAGAAGTTGCCGACCTATCACATCTTCAACGGCCGCTCGAACGAGCCGATGATCGAGCTTGCGGACGCGCTGTTGAAGATCGCACCCAAGGGGCTCGGCAAGGTCCTGTTTGCGAATTCGGGTTCGGAAGCCAACGACCAGGCCGCAAAGCTCGTCTGGTTCTACAACAACGCGATCGGCCGGCCGCGCAAGAAGAAGATCATCAGCCGGGTGCGCGCCTATCACGGCATCACCGTGTTTTCCGGCAGCCTGACGGGGCTCGTGCCGAACCACACTGATTTCGATCTGCCGGTCGGCGGCGTGCTGCGGACCGATTGTCCCAGCCACTATCTCTATGGCCTGCCCGGCGAGAGCGAGCGGGCCTTCGTCGATCGCCTGGTCGGCAATCTCGAACAGATGATCATTCGCGAAGGACCCGACACCATCGCGGCGTTCATCGCAGAGCCGGTGAACGGCGCCGGCGGCGTGATCGTGCCGCCGCGCGACTACTTTCCGCGGGTGCAGGAGGTGCTGCGCCGCTACGACATCCTGTTCATCGCCGACGAGGTGATCACAGGCTTCGGCCGCACCGGAAACATGTTCGGCTGCGAAACCTTCAGCATCGAGCCCGATATCATGACGGTGGCGAAGGCGCTGTCATCAGCCTATCTGCCGATCTCGGCCACGGTCATCAGCGAGAAAATTGCCGAGGCCATCACGGCGCATTCCGGCAAGCTCGGCAACTTCGCGCACGGCTTTACCTATGCCGGACACCCGGTATCCGCCGCGGTCGCGCTCGAGACGCTGAAGATCTATGCCGAGCGCGACATTCTCGCAGAGGTCAGGAAAGTCGCGCCCTATCTGCAGGAGAGGCTGCAGGCGTTGGCCGGCCATCCGCTGGTCGGTGAAGCCCGCGGTGTCGGGCTGATCGGTGCGGTTCACATCGTCGCGGACAAGGCGAGCCGCGCTGCCCTGCCGGCTAGCGCCGGAATCGCTCCGCTGATCCAGCAGAGCGCGATGGATCGCGGTGTACTGATCCGCGCCGCCCCGGACGCGGTCTATATCTGTCCGCCGCTGATCATCGGCAAGGCGGAGATCGACGAATTGATGAACGGGGTGGCGGCCGCGCTCGACGATGGATATGCCGAAGCCATGCGTCGCGGCCTGGTCGGCGGCGCCGCGAAGCAGGCTGCGGTGTGAGCCAGCCAATCTCATCGCGCTTCAGGCTGCAAGGACGTCGGGTTATTCCGCGTCCCGCACCGGCCGGACGTCGCACAGATTGGAGCGATGGGATGGCGTGCCGCTGACGGGATCGCGGACGCTGGGATCGACGGTCAGGTTGAAGTTCGTGCCACCAGGATCGAACGGATCGCAGTCGCCAACTCCGAGCTCATCGCAACCCTGCCACCAGCCATGTTCGCCCACCACGACGCGCGGGTCGAGGCTTGCACTGAAGCGTGCTCGCGCCCGCATTCCTCCGGCTGCCGTGCGCACCTGGACCCAGTCCCCGTCCCGGATTCCGCGTGCCGCGGCGGTGGCGGGATTGATCTCGATCTCCGGGTCCAGGGCGTGTTTGCGCAAGCCTGGCAGGGAGCGATGTTGGGTCTGGCAAAACAGGCTGGGTTTGGCGCAGGTCAAAACCAGGGGAAGCGGCGCAGCGGGGTCGGGGCGCGCAGGCTGGCCGGCAAATGGTTCGACAAAGTCCGGGAGGGCCGAATAGCCATGATCAAGGAAGGTCTCGGACCAGAATTCGATTTTCCGGGACGGTGTCGGGAAGCCGCGCGGGTCTCCCTTGTCGTCGCGCCTGGCGTACTTCCCGTGCTGCGTCGTGAGTGGTTTCCGCAGTCCGCCAGGTTGCGCGCGCAGCTCGTCCAGGGTGATGCCGCTCGGCGCAAGCTGCTGGCGATAGGCGGCATCGACATCGCCGTTCCAGAACTGCTCGCCGAGGCCAAGACGCGTGGCAAGGCCAAGCACGATATCGGTGTCGGAGCGGGCTTCGCCAGGCGGGGCAACGATGGCCGGCCGAAGCTGGACATGTGATTGCGCCTCTGCGCTGATTTCAAACCCGATCTTGAGAGCTTCGCGCTCGAAGCAGGACGCGACAGGCAGCACGACATCCGCAAGCGCTGCTGTTGGCGTCATGAACAGGTCGGCATGGGCGTAGAAGTCGAGCGCAGCCAGCGCGGCACGTCCGCGGACCGGATCGCCGTGCGCGAGCAGCAGGTTCGCGCCAAACCCGATCAGGCCGCGCACCGGATATGGCGTGCCGTCCAGAACGGCCCGGTAAAAATCCCGGGGAGAGATGTGATTCCAGCGCGCCGGTCCGAGCGGACGTTCGGCAAACCCGATTGCGGCAGCACGCGGCTTTGTCGCCGCAAGGTCCTCTCCGGTGATCGACCCGGCCGGAACCGAGGGCAATAGCACATTGCCGCCGGGCGCGTCGAAACTGCCGGTCAGCGCATAGAGCATGGCCATGGCCCGCGCCGTCTCCGTGCTGTTGGCGTGATGCTCGTGCCCGCTCCAGGCATAATAGGAGACAGGCCGGTGCTGCCAGATCGTGCGGGCCGTGTCCTCCAACTGGCCGGAGGGAATCCAGCATGTTGCTTCGATCCTCTCGGGCGAGAATTTGCTGCAGAGCGCTGCGTAGTGATCGAACACGGGCCGGCAGGCAATCGGGCCGTCGTTGGTTATGACCGTGTACTCGCCGCGCAAGGCAAGATGCTCGGCGGGCGCCGCGTAGCGGCCCGTCGTCGGATCATAGCCGACGGCGCGGCTGGATCGGCAATCCCAGGCGACGAACTGCCCGGAGATGTTGCCCGAAGCAAGGTCGTCCGTCCTGAGCAGCCTGTTGCTGTCGGCGCGCACCAGCAAAGGTCCATTGCTCCAGGCGCGCACGAAGGCCTCGTCATACCATCCGCGCGTGATCATGATGTTGGCGAGACCCAGCGCGAGCGCGCCGTCGGTTCCGGGGCGCACGCGCAGCCAGACATCGGCCTTGTTGGCGAGACCGGCGCTGCGCGGATCGATCACGATCAGCTTCATTCCGCGTTTCAGGCCGGCAACGGTCGCAGTCGCATGGGTAATGCGGGTGAAGGATGGATTGTAGCCCCACAGGATCAGGCAGCCGGATTCGGCAATGTCTGCCATCGCGCCGCCAGCGCTCCCCGTGGCAACGCTGCCGACGCCGTAGACGTAGCGCGTTGCAAAGCCGCGTCCCCAACCGCACAGCTCCAGCGCCGACACATGGTTGGGCGTGCCGAATGCATTCATCAGCCTGTTGACGAAGGCTGCGGAATCCGCAATCGCGGTCGTCGACGGAGACGATTGACTGAACGCCACAGCTTCAGGTCCATGCTGCTCGGCGATGCGGCGCATCGCAGCGGCGACCTGATCGAGGGCCGCATCCCATGATATCTCTTCCCATCCCGGATCGGGGTCGCCCTTCGGCTGGGTTCGACGCAGCGGCCGCGTCAGCCTGTCCTTGTGATAGACAAGCTCGGGAGCCGCTCTGCCCTTGGCGCAAATGGCCGCACCGGTGGGGTGGGTCGGATCGGGGTCGAGGCGCGTGAATCTGCCAACCGTCACCGTCGCGACGGTCCCGCAGCGGGCGATGCACAGACTGCAGTAGCCTTGCACGCGATGAATGTTCGCCGTTTCTGCCGACATGAACGAACCTCGCCCTTCAACTGCAGCCGCCGCAACCACCGCCACCGCCGCCGCCACCGCATCCGCCGCCATCGATCGCTTGCAGGCGCGCCTGAACCCGCTCGACGAGCGGCTGAACCGCGCTCTGGAATTGCTGTCGCGTCATTTGGCCAAATCATGCCGGGCTTTCGCCCCTTGTGTGCGGGCGGCGCGTCATGCCGCCCAACCGGCGGCATCAAGAGTCCCGCGGACAAGCAGATGGGTGCCCGTGCCGATCGCGCGATGGCCTCATCTCGCATTGGGCTGGCCGCTCGGTACTAACCAGCGCTCTGCCTGCGCGCATCTGCGTGCGAGGTCCGTCGACCGCCGCAAGACGCGAACTACTTCTCGCCTAAATCCTGCGTCTTCTCGCCTGAATCTTGCGTCTCTCGTGCAACACTCGGATCTGAAATTGATCGCAGCGGCTTCGCCAAATCGCATCCCATTCGGCTGACATTTTTCGAATCAGTCGGCGACACATTTCGACGCTTCTGATGCCTCGGTGTTTTTTGCGGTACGTTTTCAGGAGTTGTGAGTCCGATGCGTCATGTGTTTCGCGTGTGCCTGTGCCTGTCTTCCTTCGCTGCAAGTACAAACTCGATCCGGGCCACTGATCTGGCCCCACCGCCTCCGCTTCCGCCACCGACCAATGTGTTCGCCTACAGGTGGAGCGGCTGCCATGCCGGCGCGAATGTCGGCTTCGCATGGTCGCGACAACAGCAGAGCTTGACCCAAAGCAGCAACACCGGTGCCGCCCCGGTGCCGCAGGGTCCGCAACCTGTTGCGAGCACTACAACTGCCGCTGGCACAACCACTGCCGCTGGCACGCCCCAGCCGCCGTCGAACAATCAAAACGGGAATTGGGGTAAATGGCCGCCGCCTTACGAGCATCCGCCTCAGGGTCACCACGGCGGCTATGGCTGGTGGGGGGACGACAAGCAACATGATCACGACAAGTACGCCGGGGACAAATGGTCACGGTATGACCAGCAACACGGCTCCGACAAATACGCCAGTTACGGTTGGCCACAGTCGCCTCACGACGGCCATGATCATGATTGGCAGCGGCAGGACCGGCCATATGCCTCTGGGAAATACTCCGACTATGGCTGGCCGCAGCAGGTGCGGCATTACGACGACCATGACAAGTGGGCCTCCCAGGTCTGGCAACAGCATTCGAACTACATGTCCGACAAGGACGGCTGGATGCAGCATGACCGGCAATATGCGCACGACGAATACAAGGACCAATATTGGGGCCACAAATGGCAGCCGCACTATGGCTGGCCGCAACACAATCCGCCTCCGAATACGGGCGGAGTGCAACCGCCGCAGCAGAACCCGCCGCCTGCGCAGGTCAACAACGGCGTTGGCCCGGTAGCCGCGGTGACGCAGCAAGCCGCTGTGCTGCTGCAAACGCCGGTTTCGACGTCCAGCAATGGCGATGACGTGATTGGCGGTGTCCAGCTCGGCTGCGACTACCAGATCAATCGCTTCGTCGTCGGCATCCAGGCGATGGCTGATTTTGGCAGGATCAATGCCTCCGGCTCCATTCCGCAGGCGCCGCAGCTCACGACGTCCACGACGGCGAACAACCTGTACACGGCGACGGTGCGTGCCGGCTATCTCGTGACCCCCACGACCCTGGCCTATGTGAAGGGCGGGGCGGCATGGACGCAAACGAAGATTGCGCTCGCCGACAACGGCAACGGTCAATCCGCGACCGCGACGTTTGATCGGACCGGATGGACGGTCGGAGCCGGCGTCGAATGGATGTTCGCCCGTAACTGGTCGGCCTTCGCCGAATATGATTACGCCGACTTCGGCCGGGCGACCGGTCCTTTGACGGGCGGAGCCGGGTTCACCGGAGCACCGATCGTCGCCACGCTCAAATCCCAGATCCATACCGCCCTGGTGGGCGTCAATTACAGGTTCGACCTGCTCGCGCTCGCCGGCAGGTGAGGTCGGATCTCCTTTAGCGCCAAACGCGAAGGGCCGCCTGTCTCATCCAGGCGGCCTTTCCGTGAGTGCCCCCGTGCGCGCCAGGCCTTTGCCGACGTCGCATAACTCCATCATTTACTTTTGATCCCGCCCGGCCAGGGCCGGCTCGCCTTGAGGGGTGCGTCCCGGCGGCCTCGATCCCGGCACAACGAGTGCACGCGGTTGTGAACCGGTAGGCTTGACAGGTCAGGTGACCTGTGTTTGTAAACTACACCGTATAGTTTATTTAATGGCGGGCCGGTCTCGATCCTCTGCCTCCCGCCCGGCCAACCGAAGGACGCGCACGAAAAGCCATGACTTTCCAGCTTCGACCACACCAGTTTGCTGCGGTTGACCGACGGCCGCCGTTTGACTGCATCGCGTTGCTCCTGCAGGGTGGCGGTGCCCTGGGTGCATACCAGGGCGGCGTCTATGAGGCCCTTGCGGAAGCCGGCATTCATCCGGATTGGGTGGCCGGCATTTCGATCGGAGCGATCAACGGCGCGATCATCGCGGGCAACCCGCCGGAGTCGCGCGTTGATCGATTGCGTGAGTTTTGGACGCAAGTGACCTCGTCGGGGCCCTGGCACTGGTCCGGCAATCCCTTGATTGATGTCGCGCGCAGTGACGACACACGCAATCTCCTCAACCGAATGAGCGCAGCCGCGGCCGCCAGCTTCGGAGCGGCGGGATTCTTCTCTGCGCGGCTGATGATGCCGTGGTTGCACCCGGGCGGCACGCTCGAGGCGACCAGCTTCTACGACACCAAAGACCTGAAGCGCACGCTCGAGCGGCTGGTGGATTTTGACCGGCTCAACGCCGGGATCACACGTTTCAGCGCCGGCGCCGTCAATGTCAGGACCGGCAACTTTGTCTATTTCGACAGCGAGTCGCATGCGATCCGGCCTGAACACGTCATGGCAAGCGGGGCGCTGCCTCCGGGCTTTCCCGCCGTCGAGATCGATGGCGAGCACTACTGGGACGGCGGCCTTGTGACCAATACGCCGCTGCAATGGGTGATTGAGAGCAGTCCCCGCCGGCAGGATACGCTGGCATTTCAGGTCGATCTCTGGAGCTCGCGCGGCGAGCTTCCGCGAAACATCGCCGAAGTCGCGACCCGTCAGAAAGAGATTCAATTTTCCAGCCGAACCCGGGCGAGCACTGATCAGTTCAAGAACGTGCACCGGGTTCAGCGTGCGCTTGCCACCCTGATGCGCTCGCTTCCCGACGATATCGATCAGACCGAGGACCTGCAGATCCTGAAGTCGGTGGCGAGTGAGAAGGTCTACAATATCATCCACCTGATCTACCGGGCGCAAAACTACGAGGGGCATTCCAAGGACTACGAGTTCTCGCGTCTGTCGATGCAGGATCACTGGCGTGCAGGCTACCATGACGCCCTGCGCACGTTGCGCCATCCGGAGGTGCTGGCTCGCCCGACGAGCGCAGACGGCGTCTTCACCTTCGATCTCGAACGCGATGGCCGGGAATGAACGAACCGCCATCCAAAGCTGAGGACTGACAGGAGTTGAAGATGCGTGAAAAGGAAGTGCTTGGGCGGGCGTTCGCGATGCCGCTGACCAACCCGTCATACCCGCCGGGCCCCTATCGGTTCGTCAATCGCGAATACCTGATCATCACCTACCGCACTGACCCGCAGCGACTGCGCGCGGTGGTGCCGGAGCCGCTCGAAATCGATGAGCGCGAAGCGCTGGTCAAGTACGAATTCATCCGCATGCCCGACTCGAACGGGTTCGGCGACTACACCGAAAGCGGCCAGGTCATCCCGGTTTCGTTTCGCGGACGTCGGGGCGGCTACACCCACTGCATGTTTCTCAACGACGAGGGGCCGATCGCCGGCGGACGAGAGCTCTGGGGCTTTCCGAAAAAGCTTGCCCAGCCGACGTTGCGTACCGAAATCGATACCCTTGTCGGGACACTGGATTACGGCCCGCTGCGGGTCGCAACCGGCACGATGGGCTACAAGCATCGCGCCGCCGATTTGGCGCACGTCAAGGCCGTGCTCGAGGAGCCGAACTTCCTGCTTAAGATCATTCCGCATGTCGATGGCAGTCCGCGCATCTGCGAGCTCGTCGAATACCGCCTCGAGGACATCATGTTGGGCGGCGCCTGGACCGGGCCCGCGGCCCTGTCCCTCACTCCCCACGCACTGGCTCCCGTCGCCGAACTGCCGGTTCTTGAGATCGTCTCGGCAATCCACATCAAAGCGGATCTGACACTCGGCCTCGGCAAGGTCGTTCACGACTATCTGCAACAGCCTGCCCGGCGCCCGCTCCGGAGCTACGAGAGAAGCCTGGTCACGTGATCGAAGCTCCGCCCTGGCTCCCGTGCGTCCATCCCTGCTCAATCACGCTCGCAGAAGGAACATCATGACCAAGCGATTCATCGCGACCGCGCTTTTCACTGCCTGCCTCACTCTAGCCTCGGCTGCCGAGGCTCGGACATCTTACGACGGCTCCTGGGATCTCGTCTTTGTCACACAACGCGGAAGCTGCGATCCGAGCTACAATTTCTCGGTGAACATCGACCACGGCATTGTCACGCATCCGAACCTCGTCAAGTTCAGGGGCTATGTTGCAGGCTCGGGCGCCGTTCGTGCATCGGTGACGGTTCACGACAAATTCGCGTCGGGCACGGGAAAGCTGACGGGAAGCTCAGGCCGGGGGAGCTGGACCGGCCGGGCGGCAGGCGGACGCTGCTCGGGATATTGGACCGCCCAACGCAGCCAATAGGCACATCGGCAGCGCTTGCGTGCAGCTACCGCGGGCCCAGTGCGGCCAGGAAATCGGCTTGCGGAATGAACAATCCCTGTGCGCGCACCAGCCCTTTGCCGTAGTCGCATAACAGGTCGCCCTTGCCGAACAGGCTTTCGGCGCCGGGCTCGTCGAGGACGATCTGGGCATTGACGGTGTTGGCGACCTTCAGACAGATCTTTAGCGGCAGGTTGGACTTGATCAGTCCGGTCACCACCGCGCGATCCGGCCGCTGTGTCGCGAGCACGAGGTGAATGCCCGCGGCACGGCCCTTGCCGGCGATCCGGGCGACCAGCGCCTCGAACTCCTTCTTGTCCTCGCGTCCGGCCAGGATCAGATCAGCAAATTCGTCGAAGATGAGGACCAGAAACGGCAGATCGGTCTTTCCGGCCTTGATGCGCTCATCCAGATTGCTAAAACCTTCGCTGGCCAGTCTCTGATAGCGCGCATCCATTTCCTTGACCGCATCGCGCAGAATCTTCAGGGCTTCTGTGAGCGTGGTCGCGACCGGACGCCACAGATAGGGACTGCCTTCGACGCCGGCGAAAGTAAGAATCTTCGGATCGATCAACGCGATTTTCACCTGCTCCGGCCTGCTGCGCAACAATATGCTGGCAACCATCGCCTTCAGCCATTCGCTCTTGCCGCTGCCAGTTGAGCCCGCGACCAACGCGTGGCAGGTGTTAGGATCGGCAAAGTCGGCGACGACGGGCGCACCTTCGACATCGATCCCGATCGGAAACGCAACCTTACCCTTCAAAGCGGGCGTCAGCGCGCCCGCGAGCGCTTCCTTGAGGAAGCACGGCTTCGGCTCGGGCCGCGGCAGATCGAGGATCACGAAGCCTTTGCCCGCCTTGATCAGCGGCGGCTGCGCGAGATTGAGCGGTATCTGCAGATCCTCGGCACGATTGGCGAGCGATGAGACCTTCACGCCCGGTCCAGGTGTGAGCCGCAGCCGCACCAGCTGAGGGCCTTCGATGACGCTCGCGGCTTCGACCGCGAGATTGAAGCCACGGAAGGCCTCGACCACGGCCTGCCCGAGTGACACGAGATCGGTACCGGCGGTCGTGCGGCTGCTTTCGGCCGGCTTTGCGGTCGGCGTCTCCTCAGGCCCTGGCGGGCGTGGCTTCCGAAGCTTGGGCTCGGTTCTGGACTGCGGCGCAAACATCTCGCGCAATACGGGAGCGACCATGCCGGTGTAGATGTCTTTCAGGTCGGCTTGCGCAATCGCGACCTCATGAAATGCCGGCAGGTAATATTCCAGTGTGCCGCAGAAGTCGCAGCCCGGGCGCCAGATTGGCAGCAGGTGCGCGTAGATCGCAAGCTGGACCAGGTCGGCCTTCTGCCGTGCGCCCTGACTGAGCTTGTAATCCGCGACTTCCAGGCCTCGTTCGGGGTGGATGCGGATGGCATCGACCCGAGCACGAATCTCGACCTCAATGTGGTCGACCGCGACGGGAATGCACGTCAGGTCCTGCTCGGCGCACACAAAAATGTCCTGCCAGTTCTCGAACCGCGCTGTTCGCTGTCTCAGCTCGATCAACCGGATGCAGAAATTGCGCATCCGTTCCGTGAACAGCGCCGCGTCCTCGCCGCGCCCGGCCTCGAACAATTTATCGGTCAGCGCCTGCAGCGACGTCGCCCAGAGATGCTCCACCAGCACATCGGCGGAGCTAATTCGCGCCGCGGCCTGAAAGGTTTCGCGCGCCGTCAACCAGCCAACGAGTCTCTCCACCTCCTTGTGGAACTGCACGCCCATCGCCCGTGGCGAGCCCGCCGGCGCAAAACTCTTGGTCGAGGGTTTCTCACCCTTGAGCCACCTCGCGCGCCAGTCCGGTTCGAGGACGGCGAAGGTGAGCTCGGTCGCGGTTATGCTGAGATGCGCCATTGCAGGAAGATCGTCCTGGGTCCCGGATGTGCCCTCAGGTTGGGATGCGCCTCGACACTGCGCAAGAGCGGATCGCGCAACATCTCGCTTCCGAGCCTGTTGAGGACAACGGAGATGTCGACGATCCGCTGCTCGCGAACAAGGTCCAGCACGAGTTGCAGGCTGCGGCTGTCGAGTTCAGTCGGGTCCACTGCACCCTGCTGATCGTGTGCCGGCTCGACCGCGGTCGGCCCTCCCGCCTCGACACGTCGGATCTCGACGGGCAATCCTGCGAACGCAATGTCGCCAAGGAATGCAGCAAAGCGCTTCTGCAGCCAGGTCAGGGTCTCCGGGCCCGAATAGGCGATGTTGCCTTGAAGGGCATTCGAGTAGAGCTCGCGCGCGGCATGCAGCTCGCAGACCTGGTCGCTCGTCAGTCCGACGATGTGAAGTCCTTGGCTGGTTGCCCTGTCCAGGGACGCCTTCGCTGCGGCCCACGACCGGCGGGGCACTTTGGTGAGGTCCGGCGTTCGAAACACGTAGGCCAGAACGCGCCGCTCACCGCGCCCTTGGGCCAGCGCAATGGCTTCGTCCGCGATGGCCTTCCATCGCCGCCAATGGTCTCCACCTTCGAACGCAAAATAAACGCAGCGATCCGGCCAATTCCAGGCGAGCGAGAAGTAGCGCCGTCCTGAGGTGCGTCCGACACTGACGCCGTTGATCGCTTGTCCGACATCCTTTGCAAACCACATCAGGCAATCCTGATTGTAGGCCTGCAGCGCCTTCTTCGACCTGATGCCATTGAGCTCCAGCTGGAACAGTTCATCGAGCGTCGGCCGCGGTGCGGGCGCTGTGCTTGGATGGGCCAGGGTCTCGAAGCGTTCCTCTGCTCTCATCAACACAGTGCGAACGCCGAGTTTGGGCAGCGAGGAAAAGACCTGGCCCAGCCAGTCGTCTGCGAAGAACCGCCCGATATCGTTGGTGCTGGCGCCGCACGCGTTAAGCCGCTCGGTGATCAACTCGCGGGCCCCGTCGATGACGATGCCCTCGAGCCGGATTTCTCGGGAAAGCCGCTGCTGCTGAGGTGCCGCCATGTGCGGAAGGATATCCGTCACCCAGTTGTCCTGGTTGGCAGTGACAACTGTGAGGTGGTTGGGAATGTCCGCAAAGAATTGCTCGATGCAGTTCCCGAGAGCTTTGATCAAAGCCGGATCGCTCCCATAGAATTCGGTCTGATCGAAGCAGAAGACAAACGGCCGATAGTAGGACGCGAGCTGGCACAGCCCCTGCAGGCGCTGGAAGCTCAACGCATTTATCTCTTGCGGCGAGGAATCGGTGTTGCCGTCGTTGTCGGCCTGGTCGAGCCGAAGGGCCGCCGCCTCTTCGGGCTCCAGCGGTTCGGCGCGCAGCCATTTGAGCGCCGCGCTACGGCTGTCGCTGTGCGGATCATCAAAGGCACAGGCGGCGAAAACCTTCAGCCATGCCTTCTCGCGGCCTTGCAGGTCGATGTGACGCCGGTTCAACAGGCTGGCGAGGCGGTTGGTCCGAGTCGATTCCGAATAAAGGCCGCTCAGCCACGCGATCCAGCGCGGCGTATCGGCAACCGAGAGGGTGGCACTCGCAAGCTGCCGCAGAAATGGCACGGCATGCTTCACGTCAGCGTAACCCTGGACGCCGTCCGCGGCAAAATCCGCGACGATATGGGCCAGCGTGCCGACTGCCAGGTAGCTGAGTTGAGTGCGCGAGTCGATCGTCTCGTCTTCAGGACGGCTCAGCTCCTGGACCGTCAGCAGTAGAATCGAGTGCCAGGCTTTGTAAGGGTCCTGAAAGGGGCGGAGATAGACTTTGGTTGCCCTGCGGCCTAACGATGCAAACAGCCGCCCCAGCAGATGCGATTTGCCGTAGCCGCGGTCCGGTGACATCACGAGCTGGGCTTTCTTGGCCTTGACCGGACTGCTGCGCGGCAGCTCTCCTGCGTCGAGAGCCGCGAACTCTGTCAGCAGATGTCTGAGCGGGGCATCATTGAGACCGCTGACCGAAAACGAGACCTCACGCGGCTCACGAACGACGTTGTCCTCGAAGGGGTTCACCTGGATATCCAAGGAGGAGGACGTCATGGCTCGTCCGGGACCACAACCGTGACGAAGGGCTCAGCAAAACCGGGCAGCCGGATGCCGGCATCGACGACCTCCTTGGGCAAGTCGACCGAGGTGGTCGGATGGATGGTCACCCGCCCGGCCTTGGCTTCTTCGACGAGGAGCCGGTGCAGATCCTCCTTCGATCCGTTCATCGCCTGCATGAGATCGTAGATCTTCACGGCCGAGAAGCCGCCTTGTTCCGCTTTGAGACGACGATAGGCAGGCAGCAGGTTTTCCAGGGTGAGGCTCCGGGCAACGGGGTGGCTGTCGGCCGGCTTCGTTCGCGGGGGCTCTGAAGCGGTCGGCTCAAACCCGAAATAGTCGGTGGCCACCTCGCGATGCAGATAATATTTCGAGCTCCCGCAGCTCAGTTCTAGAATTGTCCCGCTTGAAGTCGCGTGTTTGAGGCCATCGGCAAAGAAGCGCCGATTCATCCCAATTACTTTCTTTTCCAAACCCGCTTTTGAGAGCAGCTTGATCCCGGATCTGAACACCAGTCCGACAATCGCTTCGCTGGCGGTGTCGACCGAAGGGCCGCGGCCGGTTGCGAAATAGTACTGCGTTGCGCCGTGTTTCAACGGCGCCCGGATCGCGCCGTCGCGGATCAGCGCGGCGAGCTGTTCGCGCAGTGCTGCTGTGCGGTCCTTCGCTTTGGACTTGCCGATGAACTTCGCTGATAATTTCCCAAAGCTCAGTCCGGTGTCGCCGGCATCGATGATGGTAGGAAGGAGCTCGTCGAGTTTCGAAACCATCAGCCCTGTCCAGCTTTTCAAAATCGATGAGAGATGACCACAAATTCAAGACTGGCCAACATCACCAATGCATATTCGATGGCTCGCTGCCCGGCATGTTCATTGCCATACCTTCTCGCACCGCGCGAGTCCATTCTGGCTTTCGTCGCATGGAACGGGACCGCTCCCGCGCGCTACACGCGAAGCGCACTGTTCGCCTGAAATCCAGCGCTCGTCCGTTGAATAGCATTGCAACGGATGATCCAATCGGAACGGGCAGGGATGCAGCCACAAACCGAACGACCCGCGCATGTGCCATCAGTGGCTGCCCTCTTGAAGTTCGGCAATGACCTGATGGATCGGGGCGAGGTGGCTGAGACCATCGCGGCCTATCGCAGCCTCACGATGCTGGCTCCTCAATTCAGCCCCGGCTATCGCAGTCTTGCATTGGCGCTTGAACAAGGCGGCGAGCTTGGCGGAGCGCTGTCGGCATCCGCTCGTGCTATTGAGCTGCAGGGCGACGATCTCGACGCCTATCTGATCATGGCAAGGCTCCTGCTCAAGCTCGAGCGGATGGAGCAGGCGGTCGCGATGTACGAGCTTGCGGCTTTGGCCGCGCCGGCACGCTCGGATATCCAGGCGAGCCTCGCGGCGGCCCTGGCACGGCAGGGGCGCCTGGATGAGGCGAGCGCGGCCTGCCGGAAGGCGATCGCGCTCTCGCCGCAAAATGTCGGCGCCTGGCTCAATCTCGGGATCATCAGCAGCAAGCGCGGCGACCTCGACGGCGCGGTCGAGGCCTATCGACAGGCCGTCAGCATCGATCCGAACTCGCCCGAGGCCTTCACCAATCTGGGCGCCGCGCTCGGCAGCCTCGGCAGGAGCGCGGCGGCGATCGAGGCCTCTGCGCGTGCGGTGGCGCTCAGGCCGCTTGATGCGGAGCTGCATTACAATCACGCGATGCTCCTCCTGCGCGCCGGTGATCTCAAGGCGGGCTTTTGCGAATTCGAGTGGCGGCTGTCGCATGCCTCGCCGAAATTCAGGCCGCGCTCATTCGATGTGCCGCGATGGCACGGCGAGTTTCGCGACGGCCGGACCTTGCTGATCCATGCCGAGCAGGGACTTGGCGACAGCCTGCACTTCGTCCGGTTTGTCACGCAGGCCGCAACCGGTGGCCCGGTCGTGCTGCAGGTGCAGCCGCCATTGGTCGAGCTGCTGCGCGACAGTCTTGAGGTGACCGTGATCTCTCGCGACGAACCGGTGCCGCGGTTTGATCTGCATGTGCCGCTGATGAGCCTGCCGTTCGAGCTCGGCACCACCATGGAAACGATCCCGGCGCAGATGCCGTATCTGAAGGCCTCGCCAGCCAAGGCGGTCGAATGGCGCGAGGCCCTTACCGGCTACCCCGGGCTCAGGGTCGGCGTGGTCTGGGCAGGAAGCCCGGGTCATCGGCATGATCACCTGCGATCGCTGTCGCCCGAGCTTCTGCTGCCTCGACTTGTCATGCCAGGGGTCCAGCTGTTCAGCCTGCAGAAAGAGCCTCGCGCGGATGATCGCATCCTGCTCGAACGCCTCAACGGTGAGATCGTCGACCTGGCGCCGAGCCTTGCAAGCCTCGCGGATACCGCGGCGGCCGTCAGCGCCATGGATCTCGTGATCAGCGTGGATACGGCGGTTGCGCATCTCGCCGGCGCGCTCGGCAAGCCGACCTGGATCCTGTTGCCGCATGTGCTGGACTGGCGCTGGCTCTATGCGCGCGAAGACACGCCGTGGTATCCGACCGCGCGCCTGTTCCGCCAGGCGCGATCCGGGGATTGGACCAGCGTGCTCGATCGATTGCCGCTCGAGCTGGCGCGTTTCGCGGCGCAGACTTGCGCGCACCGCGCGGCAGCCGTGTAGCCGGAACTGTCAGCGCGTCCGGCCGGCGACAATTGCCAGCAGCGGCTCGCATCGGTCCGGCGCGCAAACAAGCTCCCTGCGGCGCGTTTGATCGCGGCAGGTCGCGGCAGACTGAAGCCCAGACGAGCTAGCCGGGATCGCGGGCGTCGGCGAGCAGCCAACGCTCGGTGGGCCGGCTTTTCTGGGTGGTCAGCCATTGTTCGGCGCGCTGGGCCAATCGCTCATATTCGTCCGCGACCCGCAGCAGCTTCTGCCGTGCGGACTGATCCGCCAGGACGTCAGCTTTTGCGCGGGTGGCCTCGGCCCGCTTCCGCCAGTGTTTGGGATCGTTGAGAGTGTTCATGCATCTCTAGCTGCTCTCAGGACATGAACGCATGTAGGCGGCGAGCAGGCAGAAAAAGGGCGCCGATGCTGTCGCCGGCGCCTCGTGTCAATTCAGCAACAGTTTGTGCTGCGCCGCATTCTCGAGCAGCCGTAAAGGCGGGATGCGCGAAGCGACATCCGGGTCCCGCGGCCCCCGCAGCTCACAGCTTCGGCTTCATCTCGTTCAACGCCTCGGCCGCCGCCTTGAGATTGGGGTTGAGCTTCACCGCCTGCTGGTAATCGGCGATGGCCCCCTCCCTGTCGCCGCTATCGAGGCGCAGGTTGCCGCGGTTGTAATAGGCGGCTGCGTAGCTCGGGTTGAGCTTGATCGCCATGTCATAGTCGGCGAGGGCGTGCTCGGTGTCCTTCAGGTCCGACCAGGCATTGGCGCGGTTGTTGTAGGAGGTGGCAAAATCCGGCCTCAGGCGGATCGCCTCGGTGTGATCGGCGACCGCCTGCTCGAACAGTTTCAGCCCCCGATAGGCGTTGCCGCGGCCGGTATAGGCGTCGGCGGATTTCGGGTCGTAGCGCAGCGACTCGCTAAAATCGGCCAGCGCGAGCTCGAACTTGCCGAGCCGGCGGTACATGCTGCCGCGCTGCAGGTGCACCAGCGCGCGGTTCTCGGCGCTGCCGCCTGCGGAATTGATCAGCACGGTGCAGGCCGCGATCACCCGCTTCATCTCCTCCGGCGGCGGGCCGACGTCGGTGACCGGAAACGCGCAGCGATGGAAATTCTCCTGTGCGGCCTGCGGCGAGGGTTCGGCCATCTTGCCAGCAGCGCCGATCTTCTTCTGCACCTCGAGCGCCGGCGGAAAGCCCGGCGCAAGCTGCAGCGCCGTGTTGAGGGAATTGACGGCCGCGACATGGTCGCCGAGCTTGTTCACGGTCTCGGCGCGGTTGACATAGGCGAGCGGATGATTGGGCTCGAGCCGGATCGCCTGGTCCTCATCGGCGAGCGCAAGCGCATTTCGGTTGGTCATGAAATAGCTGGCGCCGCGGTCGAGATAGAGGCCGCTCTCATCAGGAGAGAGCTTGATGGCAGCGGTAAAGTCGGCGATCGAGCCGTCGAAATCCTGGATCATCATCCGGATCTGGCCGCGGCCCTTCCAGCCGCCGGGATTTTGCGGCGCCAGCCGGATCGCCTCGCTGTAATCGGCGATGGCGCCCTTCATGTCCTTGAGATTGCGCCGGGCGTCGCCGCGATTGAGGATCATGCCGACGTCAGTGGGCGCCTGTTTCAGCCGCTCGTTGTAATCCTCGACCGCATGCGTGTCGTCGCCCTTCTTGTGATAGGCGAGCCCGCGCCAGCCCTGGAATTCCGCCCGGCTGACCGGCTGCAGCCGCATCGCATCGGTGTAGTCGGCGATGGCGCGGTCATACTGGCCGAGGTTCTTCTCGGCGCTTGCGCGAACGAAATGCGCAAGGCCGAGGTCGGGATTGAGATGCACCGCCTGCTCGGCATCGGCCAGCGCCAGCTCCGGCTTGCCCTTCACCGTCCAGTAGTTGGCGCGGTTGACATAGGCTTGCGGAAGATCCGGTGCGATCCTGATGGCCTCGTTGAGATCACTTTCCGCCTCGTCGAGGCTGCGCCTCACCGTGCGCTCGAAGCCGCGCTGCGCATAGGCGGAGGCGAGCTCCTTGCCGCTGAGGCTGCCTGAGGCGATGGCGGCCGAGCAGCTCGCGATGGTGTCGTCGGCGCTGTCGGACGGCTTGGGATGCGCACAGGATTGCGCCGCCGGGCCGGCTTGTCCTTGGTCTTGCCCTTGCGCCTGCGCCGAGGCGGGCAGGGCCCAGAAGACGGAACAGGAGATGCCGAGCGCGCAGCACATGCGGAATGCGACGGCAAAATGCGATTTGCCCATGATCGATGCCTCGGAAAGCGGAGTGGTTGTACCGAAGTCGCCGCAAACGCGCCGATGGTTCAAATCCCTGAACCGGCCGCCTCCCGCGGCGCATGATGGCTCGGCATCGGCGGAGGTGGTTTTGGCTGCGAAAATCTGCCTCAATGGCAAGGACATCGGCCGCACGGGCCGGTTTCGGAAATTCATGCGGAGAGACGGGTAATATGGGTGGCTTGGTGATCAGTGGCGGCCGGGTGGTGGATCCCGCAAGCGGAATGGACGCCATCGGCGACGTGGCGGTGGTGGACGGCAAGATCGCAGCCGTCGGCAGCTCGCTGGGCGGCGCCGAGCGGACCATCGACGCCACCGGCCTCGTGGTCGCCCCCGGCTTCATCGATCTGCACGCCCATGGCCAGTCGATCCCGGCCGACCGCATGCAGGCCTTCGACGGCGTGACCACGACGCTGGACCTCGAGGCCGGCGTGCTGCCGGTCGCCTCCTGGTATCGGCGCTGGGCCGAACAGGGCCGGGTGCTGAACTATGGCGCGGCCACCAACTGGGCCTTCGCGCGCATCGGCGCCATGACCGGCTCCAATGCGGAATCCTCGCTGGAGGCGTTCGGCAATGCCATGCGCGATCGCCGCTGGATCGACAATGTCGCGAGCGATGCGGAAGTCGCCGGCATCCTCGATCGCCTGCAGAACGGGTTGAACGAAGGCGGCATCGGCATCGGCATTCTCAACGCCTATGCCCCGGGCGCCGGGGTGCAGGAGCTCACGGCGGTATGCCAGCTCGCGAAAGCGCACAACGTGCCGACCTTCACCCATGTCGCCTACATGTCGCGCATCGATCCCGAAAGCGCGGCGGAGGCCTATATCCGCCTGATCGGCTATGCTGGCGCCACCGGCGCGCACATGCACATCTGCCACTTCAATTCATCGAGCAAGACCGACACCGAACGCTGCGCCGCGCTGATCAGGAAGGCGCAGGAGCAGGGGCTGCCGATCACGGTCGAGGCCTACCCTTACGGCACCGGCTCGACCGTGCTGGCAGCGGCCTTCTTCTCCGATCCGAAATTCGAGGAGCGCAACGGTATCGGTTACGACTCGGTGCAGCGCGTCACCGACGGCCACCGCTTTCGCGATCGCGAGGAGCTTCTGAAAGCCCAGGCCGAGGAGCCCTCGACGCTGGTGCTGTGGCATGTGCTCGACATCGAGAACAACGCGCATCATCGCGACCTCCTCGACATGTCCGTGCTCTATCCCGGCGGCGCCATTGCCTCCGACGCGATGCCCTGGACACTGCCGGGCGGCTCCGTCTACACCGGCGACGCCTGGCCGCTGCCTGATGAGGCCACCTCGCATCCGCGCTCGGCCGGCTGCTTCACCCGCTTCATCCGCGAATGGGTGCGCGAGCGCCGCAAGATCTCGCTCTCCGAAGGTATCCGCAAATGCGCGCTGATCCCGGCGGAGATTCTGTCGGAGAGCACGCCCGCGATGCGGAGCAAGGGGCGGCTGGCGGCCGGCGCCGATGCCGACATCGTGGCGTTCGATTTCGAGACCATCTCCGACCGCGCAACCTTTACCCAGATGAACCGTCCGTCCGAGGGCGTGAAGCATCTGGTCGTCAGCGGCGAGCTGCTGATCAAGGACGGCGTGATGGACGTGGCGGCGCGGCCGGGCAAGCCGGTGCGCCGGCCCGTCATCGGAGCCTGACGCACGTGCCGGTCCCGATCCTGCTGGTCGCGGGCTTCCTCGGGGCGGGCAAGACCACGGTCGTGAACCATCTGCTCGCGCATGCGCAAGGACGGCGCATCGCCGCCGTGGTCAACGATTTCGGCGCCATCAACATCGATGCCGAGCTGATCGCAGGCGCCAGTGACGGCGTGGTGAGCCTTGCGAATGGCTGCATCTGCTGCACGCTGGAAGGCGATCTGTTGCGCACGCTGGCCACGCTGCTGCGTCGCGATCCGAGGCCCGAGTACATCGTGATCGAGACGAGCGGCATCGCTGATCCCGCCGACATCGTCCGCAATTTGATGGACCCCGTCATCTTCCGCGAAGCGCCGCTGGAGACGGTTCTGTGCGTCGTCGACGCTACGCTGCCGCTGGCGAAACTCGATGACGCGCTGCTGAAGTCGCAGCTGCGCGCAGCCGACATCGTGGCGCTGAGCAAGGTGGACCTGGCGGACGACGTTGCACGCGCAAAGCTGCATGATGCCGTTCGCGCGCTGCGCCCAGCCGCCGTGGTTGTCGATGCCATCAATGGCGACGTCCCGACTGCGCTGCTATTCCCTGCCGATCCTGACCACGTCCCGCGCGAGGTCAGTCCGCGCCGCCCGGCAGAAGACCGTTTCGAGACGCTGAGCTGGACCGCGGACCGCCCACTGTCGCTGCCAAAGCTGCAACAAGCGATCGCGCGCCTGGCGCCGAAGCTCGCGCGGGCGAAGGGGCTGTTCGAGACGGTGGAGCAGCCGGGACGGCAGATGGTCTTTCAACTCGCCGGCGGGCGGGCGACATTGGTGCCGGGTGGGACGCCGGCGGAGGGCGTGCCAAAGGTGCGGATGGTGTTCATCGCAGAGATCGGCGTGCTCTCGCGCGAGGAGATCGACGGCATCATGGCAGGTTGCGTCGAAGCTGGCTAAAGCAAGTCACCGCATCTTCACCTCTCCCGCCGGGGAGAGGTGACCACCGAGCGTCGGGCTCAAGCATCCGACCAACTTGCATGGTCGCGGCGCCGCTTGAGAGCTGCGTCATCCGCCGCAGTCTATTTCCCGAGCGCCAGCCGGATCGCAATCTCGATCGGCGAGTAATCCCCGTCCTCCCGATAGAGCCTGAACGGTTCAGCCGGATGCAACGGCGGCTGCGCCATGAAGCGCGGCACCGAGCCAAGGTGCTTCTGCGCGGCATGGATCAGGAAAGGATGACACAGATAGACCGTGCCGGCTTCGCCGGTCGCCAGCGCTTGCGGCCGCTCGGCGCCGATCTTATCCAGCACCAGATGCGACAGCCCGGCTTCACCGGCCGGCGCGAGCAAGCGTGCCATGTCGAGGTGCGAGCCGACCCGTATTCGCGTCGGCGCATCGTGCTCGCCGACATCCGAGAACAGGAACAGCATCAACAGCGCGCGCCCGCGCGAGGTGATGTTCACGCGCCAGGCGGAAAAGTCCCGCTGCTCATTCGGATCGCAATCCGCGCCGGCAAAGCTGACATCGACATGCCAGCCGGCGTCGCCGGGATCATCAGGATGGGGAAAGCGCACCGGGAAGGTGCCAAGGCCATCGCGCGGCCGCCAGCGTCCTTTGCCAATCAGCTGATCGAATGCGGCATAAAGAACGGGCGTGTTGACAGCCTTCCTGAACGGCTCTTGCCCATATCCCGGAAGCCGGATCACCGGTCTGGTCCAGCTCGCGCGGTCGTCGGGATCACAAGGAAGATCGCGCCACATGATGGCGCGGCCTTCATCGGCGAGTTCTCGCGGAAAGGCACGCTCGATCCGGACAAAGCCGTCCTGAATGAATTGCTGTATCTGCGCGGCGCTGAGCGAGCGCGCCAGTTCACGGTCATGGCTCGGCATGAAATCCTCATATCGCTTGGCCGACAAGGATTGGCCGCTGCACGCGGCGTGCCGGCGATTTCAGTCTCGGCGGAGCTGGGCCGAAGCGGCCATGCGCTCCATCGCTTTCGCCTGTCGAGGACAGGCACGGCCGTCAGCGGCCGAGGAAGAAGACTGCGGCGATATGGGATGTGTGCTTCATAATGCGTTGCATACTATCTTGGCGTGTCGAACAGGTCAAAGGACATCGACAATTCAAATTGGTGTATCCCGGGTGAGCGACCTCTTGTCCGCCGTAGCTCGTAGCGCGAAGGCGGAAGCGATAACAGGGAAGTGCCGCAAGTTTCACCCCGAGTATCGCTGCGCTCACGCGGGCTACGCCGTTCTCTCCTCCGTCATTGCGAGGAGCGAAGCGACGCGGCAATCCAGAGTGGTGTACGTGGCCCTGGATTGCTTCGCTTCGCTCGCAATGACGGGGTCAGCGCTGAGCCAAACAATCTTTTCTTGTGGTTATGGGTCCCGTCCGCGACGACGGCGGTGCACGTGTCGCGGCCTGCAACTGATTTGCCCGACGAGCACCGGTCCGCAAACCTCGTCAATCCCCTTTCGCAAAAATATTTCGATTTTCCGAAACAACAAATCATGCGATAGTCCACGCGTTCCGCCTCGAGCAGAGGGGCGTGTCGCCAACGTCACGAAACGTGAGGCGGAACGCGATTGGCTGCAGCTGGCGTCGCTAGGCGAGGCGATGTTTGGAAGCGGTTTTGCTGGGCTTTGGTTGTTGCGGGTTTAACCGCCGGAGCTTGTGGTGAAATCGTGCTGCGGACGGTGAAGTCGTGTGGTCCTGGCGCCCCAAAGGCTGGCGCTATGCCGATGATGCTTCGCATCACGGCGACGACGGTGGCAATCGGCAAGGTTCACCGGGGAGCAACTGTGTTGAAGTAGACCGCCGAGCGGCCGGCCTCAAGGCTGGCGCTGGACGCGCCACCGCCTTCGGCGGCTGACGGCCTTGACC
>Ga0070741_10007383_pt1 | contig 22766 bp, 21 predicted proteins | sample Coa_R1_4_FD_66440 | JGI IMG/M metagenome (GOLD analysis project Ga0070741, IMG submission 66440) | Surface soil microbial communities from Centralia Pennsylvania, which are recovering from an underground coalmine fire - Coalmine... | ecosystem: Environmental > Terrestrial > Soil > Unclassified ... | reverse complement strand
GAAGTGCCCTCCTTGGCAGGGGTCCTGCTCCTTCGACAAGCGCAGTCTTCCTTGCCAGGAGGGCCTTTACGCGGATTCCAGACCTCAGCCGAGCGAGCCTACTGAAAGACCCGGGCTAACAGGGTGCTGAAGAACCCGGTGTAGGTGCTCGCGATTGGGGTGGGAGTTCGTCATGCTGTCCCTGGGCGGCTGGATCCGGGGAGGCGTGGTGCGGGGGAAGCCCGAGCAGCAGTTGGCGATGCTCACGTCGTTGAGCACCGAGGATCTGATCCCGGGCGACCATCCGATCCGTCGGATCCGCAAGGTGGTCGACGAGGTCCTGGCCGAGATGGACGGAGAGTTCGAGGCTATGTACTCGCGCCTCGGTCGGCCGAGCGTGCCGCCGGAGCAGCTGCTCAAGGCGACGATCCTGATGGCCTTGTACTCGGTGCGCAGCGAGCGGGCCTTCTGTGAGCGGCTGAACTACGACCTGTTGTTCAAGTGGTTCCTGGACCTGCCCATCGACGCCAAGGCGTTCGACCCGACGACCTTCACGAAGAACCGGGACCGGCTGCTGGAGGCTGAGATCGCCGAGCGGTTCTTCGCCGCGGTGGTGGGCCAGGCGAAGCTGCGCCGCTACTGCTCCAGTGACCACTTTTCGGTCGACGGGACCCTGCTCGAAGCATGGGCATCGCACAAGAGCTTCAAGCCCAAGGACAGCGCCGGCGGGCCGGACGGCCCGGGCCGCAACCGGGAGGTCGACTTCCGGGGCCAGGGCCGCAGCAACCAGACTCACGCGTCGACAACCGATCCCGAGGCGTTGCTGGCCCGCAAGTCGGACCACACCGCCGCTCGGCTCTGCTACGCCGGGCATCTCCTCATGGAGAACCGCAACGCCTTGATCGTCGACATCGACCTTACCCAGGCCGACGGCTACGCCGAGCGGGCCACCGCCCTGGCCATGCTCGCCCGCCTGCCCCGCCGGGCGCGACGGCGGACCGTCGCCGCCGACAAGGGCTATGACACCGCCGGCTTCGTCTCGGACTGTCGTGATCTCAGCGTCACTCCGCACGTGGCGCCGAACACGGCCCGGCGTCGCAGCGCCATCGACGGGCGCACCACCCGCCACCCCGGACACCGCGTCAGCCAGCGAATCCGGCCCCGGATCGAAGAACCCTTCGGGTGGATCAAGACCATCGCCGGCGGCCGCAAGCTCCGCTACAAGGGCCGACAACGGAACCGAGCCTGGTTCCTCCTGGCCGGCGCCACCTACAACCTCCTCAGAATCACCGCCCTCGACGCCCAGACCGCATAATCCGGGGCCACGGACCCCACAAGGCCACGAGCGAGCTCCCCGCCCGGGGCCTCGACAGCCCGGACCAGCTGGCCATTCCCGGCTCGGAAAGAGATCTACGACCTCAGCGAGGCCTTCTTCCGCACCCTGCTAACGACCGAGGGCGTCCTGAGGAATGCCGACGACGCCCGGAGCCGGTTCAGCTGGGGCGGTCGTCCGCTGGTGTCAGTCTCGGCCGAAGCGACCGTCGGAGGCCGCACGCTCGAGGAGCTGCTCGCCGGGCCGCGGTTACGGACACGCCGGCGCTATGCGAGTGCCATTGCGGAGGAGCTTCTCGATGCGGGCTTCGCCCTGCTTCCCAGCTTTGGGGCACCGCATTACGACATCGTCTTGCCTGCGTATTCTGATTGGGAGGCGCGAAGGCTCCTTCACGTCCTCGGAGAGGCCCGCGAGAATCCCTACTACGGGAGGAGGCAGCGATGACAGAACAAGAGCGGGTTCGCGTCACGCTGCCGGCCGACGTCGCTCAGGTCGACCAGACGGGATATGTGTGGGCCTTCCTCGACCGGGCGGAGGAGCCCGACCGGGTGGAGCCCGGGGTGTTGATCGTCTCTGGCGACGAGGAAGAGCCGTTCCTTGCTCGTGTCATCGACATCGTCGACGGGCCCAACGGCCGTCAGGTCGTGCACCTCGACGTCGTAGGCGTCCCGGAGCAGGCGATCGAGGAGCTCCGTCACTCACGGCTCCTCGCCAACTGACAAGGAATGGCTCGGTCTGGCCACTGGTTCGCGGGGCGCCCTCCCGTCGTTGTGGTCAATCCTGACGATGACGTGACGCCGGAAGCCTTTTTCGCCTGGCTTGACGAGATCGAGAGTGATGAGCCGCTCGACCTTCCGGTGACTGCCGCCGAAACGTTGGCTGCCGGCGAGGCGTGACCCCGGTGGTCGTCGAGCCGCCGCCTTCCAATCGATTGCTGGGCGGCCGTTGACGGACGGCTGCGGACAGTGGCGGAGAAGTGGTGTGGTCGCCTGCTTACCGGCTGTGGCCGCGGGATTCTCGCGGGATAGACGCAAAATCCGCCGTGAAAATGAACAATAGGTCAGCGCAGAAATAGGCGCTGACCTGCTCGTTTACCGGCTCCGGGGGGGAGACTCGAACTCCCGACCAAGCGCTTAACAGGCGCCCGCTCTGCCGACTGAGCTACCCCGGAAGGACCTTGCCGAGACTATATCGTCGCCCGGACCGGGGGCCTTGAGCCGGAATCGGCCCGTTCGCCCGGTCAATCGGTGGCGGTGGCGGCGGCGGCGAGCTGGGCGGCGGTGACGGCGAACCACTCGGCCTGGTTGGCGGCGCACAGGAGCCGCAGTGCCCGCCGGCGGGCCTCGGCCGGCAGCTCCGGCGGGAAGGCCTCCACGAAGACGACCGTGGCCGGGCGGGCCAGGCCGCCGAGGGCGTCGTGGACGTGGCTGCGCAGCTCCCGGGCGAGCCCGTCGCCGGCGTCGGCTTTCGGATCCACGACGACGCAGGCGCACAGTGCCTGGCCCCGGCGCGGGTCGGGGACGGCCACGACGTCGACGGCGGCCAGCAGCGGGTGCTCCTCGAGGATCTGGCCGACCTCGGTCAGGGAGACCTGCTGGCCGGAGATCGTGACCACCGGATCCCGCCGGCCGAGGACGGTGATGGCGCCGTCGGCCTCCCGGCGGGCTTCGTCGCCCGTGGCGTAGGCGCCGGGGTACGGGCCCCACCAGGCGCCGGCGAGGTCGGGACTGCCTTCGGCGGCGAGGAAGGCCCCGGGCCACGGGTGCAGCAGGACGAGCTCGCCGGTGTCGCCGGCCCCCACCGGCCGCCCGCCGCTGTCGAGGACGTCGAGGCCGGGATCGGGGAGGGCGGCAGGGGAGGGGGACGGGTTGACGGTGACCAGCCCCGCCAGTTCGGTCTGCCCCCAGGCGTTGGCGACGAGCGCCCGTCCCCCGCCGACCTCGACGTCGAGCCAGTTGCGGGTCTCCGGATCGATCCGATCCCCGAGGGTAACGATCAGCCGCAGCGAACGCAGGTCGGCGGCGGCCGGGGGCGTGTCGACCCAGAGCCGGAGGTTGCGCACCACCGACGGCGTGGTCACCAGCGCGTTGACGCCGTAGCGTTCGATGATCTCCCAGGCCCGGGAACGGCTGGGCACGTCGAGCGTCCCCTCGGTCATGACCGTGGTCGCCCCGCAGGCCAGTGGCCCGTAGATCCCGTGGCTCTGCCCGCCGATCCAGCCGATCTCGGCCGCGCACCAGAAGACGTCCTCCGGCCCGGTGGTGAGCGCCCGGGCATGAACCGTGGCGGCGGCGACGAGGTAGCCGCCGGTGCGGTGAACGATCCAGGTCGGCCGGCCCCTCCGGTGGGCGAGCGGGACGATCAGCAGGGGGTGGTCGGCGGGGACCGAGGCCGCCGACGCCAGCCCGACGCGCTGGCTGCCCGGCCGGGGGGAGGCCATGAGGTCGTGGTACCACCGGTCACCCTCGTACCAGGCCACGTCGATGCCGACCCGGCGGACGACGATGGTGGCCTCAACCCCGCCGGCGGCGGCCAGCGCCTCGTCGGCGCGGGTCTTGGACGGGATGATCAGGCCATGGCGGAAGGCGCCGTCCTGGGTCACGACCAGCTTCGGCTGCAGGTCGTCGAGCCGGTCGGCGAGGGCGTCCGCCGGCAGGGACGCCGGCAGGACACCGTGGACGGCCCCGAGGCGGGCGCAGGCCAGCATGGCCACGACGGCTTCGGGGATCAGCCCGACGTGGAGCGCCACCCGGTCGCCGGGGCCGACGCCGAGGCTCCGGAGGGCCTCGGCGAACGTGGCGACCTCAGCCTGGAGGCCGGCGTAGGTGATCGTGCGGCGCTCGCCGGTCTCACCCTCCCAATGGATGGCCACCCGGTCGGCCCGATCGGGCAGGTGGCGGTCGACGCAGTTGACGGCGGCGTTGAGGGTGCCGCCCACGAACCAGCTTCCCCCCGGCCGGTCGGGGCGGTAGACGGCGTCGAAACCGCGGTCCCAGTCGAGGCCGGTCGCCGCCTCCTCCCAGCGGGCGAGGGCCCCTTCTTGGGTGTCACCCATCGGCGTCATCCGTCGGCCATCGCCCGGCCGGCGGCCCGCGCCGCCCGGAGGAGCCGGGGGGCCACCTCGTTGCGGAGGAACTCCTCGGGGAAGGAGGACGGATCGCCCCGGGCGCAGAGGGCGGCCAGGCAACGGCCGGCCCGGTCGAGCACCGGCACGGCCACCTCGGCCGTCGAGCGTTCGCCGTCGGGGCCGAGGAGGAGGAAGGGGGCCTCGGCCCACAGCCGCCGCTCCCGGTTGGAGGGGCGGACGCGCCCGTCGAGGGCCTCCGACCACCCGTCGGGACCGCCCCGGGCCAGGAGGAGCCGGCCGGCGGCGGTCCCGAAGGCCTCGTGGACGCGATGCGACTCCCGGAACACGCCGCCGCCCTCCTCGCCGTCGACCCGGTCGACGTAGATGATCGACGTCCGCACCAGGAGCGCGACCAGGATGGTCGTCTTCGTGGTGTCGCGCAGTTCCCGGAGGTAGGGCGACAACGCCCGCAACGTCGGCAGGCGGTCGAGATAACGCTCCGAGAGCCGCACGATCTCGGGCCCGAGCCCGTAGCGGGCCGACCGCGGATCCTGCTCGACGAGGCCGGCCAGCGCCAGCGACCGCAGCAGCCGGTGGACGGTGGGAAGGGAGAGCCCCGACCGCTCGGCCAAGTCGGTCAGCTGGTTGTAGGCCGGGCCGTCGGCGAGCAGCGAGAGGAGCAGCGTGGCATTGCGGACCGTGCCGAGCGTCCCTCGGTGCTCGTCGCCCTGCATGCCCGCCACGTTAACAGGGAAGCGGTCTCCATCCTCCGGTAGCAACTTTCACATAGTGGAAGACTACGATGTCGTACCTGTTGGCGCCGCACCAGTCCGCGTCTTGAATAAGCTGCGGATCGATATCCCGTGGGGGGAGGCTGGTGTGTCCCGGGCTTACCGGCACAACCTGAATGGCAGCACGCTCCAACCCGGGGCGCTGCAGCTGGAGATCGACGACGTCACGCTCCGCTTCGGCGGTGTGCGGGCGCTCGATGGCGTGTCGTTCAAGGTCGCCCAGGGCGACATCCACGCCATCATCGGTCCCAACGGTGCCGGAAAGACCAGTCTGCTCAACTGCATCAGCGGGCTGTACCGGCCCCAGGTGGGGAAGATCGTCTTCCACCACGGAGAGGGCGAGAGCCGCAACCTCGTCCGCACCCGCCCCGGGGCCATCGCCCGCCTCGGCATCGCCCGGACGTTCCAGAACATCGAGCTGTTCCGGCAGATGACGGTGCTGGAGAACCTGATGCTCGGCCGTCACGTCCACATGAAGCACCGGCTGGCGGCCTCGTTCCTGTACTACGGGCCGGCCCAGAAGCAGGAGATCCGGGAGCGGGAGCTGGTCGAGGAGGTCATCGACCTGCTCGAGATCCAATCGGTGCGGACCAAGCACGTGGGGGCGCTGGCCTACGGCTTCCAGAAGCGCGTCGAGCTCGGCCGCGCCCTGTGCATGCAGCCGGCCCTGCTCCTCCTCGACGAACCGATGGCCGGTATGAACGCAGAAGAGAAGGAGGACATGGCCCGCTTCATCCTCGACGTCAACGACCTGGCCGGGGTGACCACGGTGCTCATCGAACACGACATGGGCGTGATCATGGACATCTCCGACCGGGTCAGCGTCCTCGACTTCGGCCGCTGCATCGCCGACGGCACGCCGGCCGAGGTCGGCAGCGACCAGGCGGTCCGCGACGCCTATCTCGGCCAGGAGGCGAACGCATGAGCCTCGGCCTCAAGCGGTCCAGCGCCAACGACCCGCTGCCGATCGACGACTCCACCACGATGCCCAAGCTGCTGGCCGAGCTCGACCGGCGCTTCGGCGACAGCCGGATCGCGGTCCAGGAGAAGCGCTACGGCATCTGGCAGCCCACCACCTGGAGGGAGCTTCATGCCCGGGTGCGCGACTTCGCCCACGGCCTCGCCTCCCTCGGCGTCCGGCCCGGCGAGGTGGTGGCCGTCCTCGGCGACAACCGGCCCGAGTGGCTGATCGCCGAACTCGGCGCCCAGTCGCTCGGTGCCTGCACCGTCGGCATCTACCCGACCAGCGTCGGGGAGGAGATCGTCCACGTCCTCACCGACGGCCAGGTGCGGGTGGTCGTGGCCGAGGACCAGGAGCAGGTCGACAAGATCATCGACCTGAAGGACCGGCTGCCCGCCGTCGAGAAGGTCATCTACTACGACGTTCGCGGCCTCGAGCTCTACGACGTGCCCTACCTCCTCGAGTTCACCGCCGTCGAGGCCGCCGGCCGCCAGTGGGGCGAGGCCCACCCGGGCTGGCTGGAGGAGCAGATCGCCGCGGGGCGGAGCGACGACGTCGCCGTCATCTGCACCACGTCGGGGACCACCGGGCGGCCCAAGCTGGCCATGCTGTCCCACGGCAACCTGCTGCAGATGGGCTTGTCGCTGAACATGGTCGACCCCATCGGAGTCGAAAGCCGCTACCTCAGCTTCCTGCCGCTGGCCTGGATCGGCGAGCAGATGATCGCCGTGGCCTGCGGCCTGCAGCTGGGGTTCACGCTGAGCTTCGCCGAAGAGGCGGCCACCCAGCGGTCCGACCTCCGGGAGCTCGGCCCCAACGTCATGTTCAGCCCGCCCCGGATCTGGGAGGACATGCTGAGCTCGATCATGGTCCGGGTCGGCGAGGCCGGCTGGCTCAAGCGCCGGACGTTCGCCTGGGGCCAGGCGGTCGGCGACCGCTACGCCGAGACTCGCCTGAAGGGGCAGAAGCCCGGCCTGCTGCTGCGGCTGGAGCACCGGGTGGCCGACTGGGTGGCGCTGCGGCCGGTGCGGGACCAGCTCGGCCTCACCCGGATCGACCGGGCCTACACCGGGGGGGCCCCGCTCGGGCCCGACGTCTTCCGCTTCTTCCACTCGATCGGCGTCAATCTGAAGCAGATCTACGGCCAGACCGAGATCTGCGGGATCGCCGTCATGCACACCGACGACGACATCAAGTTCGCCACCGTGGGCAAGCCCTGCCCGGGCACCGACATGCGCATCGCCGACAACGGCGAGATCCTCCTCAAGTCGAAGGCCGTCTTCCACGGCTACTACGGCAACGAGGCGGCCACCGCCGAGGCCATCGACGCCGACGGGTGGCTCCACACCGGCGACGCCGGCTACCTGGACGAGAACGGGCATCTGGTGGTCATCGACCGGGCCAAGGACGTCATGGAGATGCCCGACGGCACCCGGTTCAGCCCCGCCTTCATCGAGAACAAGCTCAAGTTCTCGCCCTACGTCGAGGAGGCCGTCGTCTTCTGGCAGGACGAGGCACCCGACATCACGGCCATCCTCACCATCGACCCGTCGACCGTCGGTGCCTGGGCCGAGCACCACCGGCTCGGCTACACGACCTATACCGACCTGGCCGGCAAGGCCGAGGTGCGAGAGCTGCTGGCCGAGGAGGTGGCCCGGGCCAACGAGGACCTGCCGGAGAGCGTGCGGGTCCGGCGCTTCGTCCTCCTCCACAAGCAGTTCGACCCCGACGACGACGAGATCACCCGCACCCGCAAGGTCCGCCGGCGAGTCATCAGCGAGCGCTACGCCAGCATCATCGAGGGCCTCGTCGCCGGCGCCCCCGAAGTCAAGATAAAGAGCGTGGTCACCTACCAGGACGGCACGACCGCCACCCGCGACATCACCCTCCAGATCGTCAACATGGACACCTTCACGCCGAAGCAGACCGGGGTCCGGCGCTCGCTGTTCGGTAGCCACGTATGAGCCGGTTCATCCTCCTCACCGTCAATGGCCTCGCCAACGGCGCCATCCTGGCCCTGGCCGCCCTCGGCTTCGTCTTGATCTACAAGGCCACCGAGGTCATCAACTTCGCCCAGGGCCAGTTCCTGGTCATCGGCGCCTTCGTCGTCTACAACGCCAACGTCACCTGGGGGCTGCCCTGGCCGGTGGCCATGCTGATCGGCATCGGCGCCGGGATCCTCCTCGGGATCGTGGTCGAGCGCCTCATCCTCCGCCGCCTGGTGGGCGAGTCGAACCTGGCCGTCATCATGGTGACGATCGCCCTCGACGCGGCGCTGTTCGGTCTCGTCCTGATGACATGGGGCGCCGAGCCGCGGCCGGCACCGGGATTCGTCCCCCGGAGCACCGTGCGCCTGCTCAGTGGCGTCGACGTCTCGGCCGACCGTCTCTGGGCGGTGGGGGTGGCCATCGTCGTCTTCATCGCCGTCGCCCTGTTCTTCTCCCGGTCCCGGCACGGCGTGGCGATGCGGGCGGTGGCCGACGATCAGCAGGCGGCCATGGTGCAGGGCATCAGCGTGAACCGGGTCTTCGCCTTCGCCTGGGCGCTGGCCGGGGCGGCCGGCGCCGTCGGCGGAGTGCTGCTGGCCAGCGTCAACAACGGCACCAGCCTCGATCTGGAGTCCTTCGCCATCCTCGTGTTCCCGGTGGTGATCCTCGGCGGGCTCGACTCGGTCATGGGCACCGTCGTCGGCGGGGTGATCATCGGGCTCCTCGTCGAGTACACGAAGAGCTACATGAACGTGAACGCCTCGCAGATGCTCCCGTTCGTCGTGCTCGTGGCCATCCTCATCGTCAAGCCCTACGGCCTTTTCGGCCAGGTCCGCATCGAGAGGGTCTGAGACATGGCCACCGCCACCGGCGTCTACAACACCAGCTACCGGCGGGACTTCGCCCTCCGCCACACCAGGGCCGAGTACGTCCGGCTGGCACTGCTGGCCGTGGTGGCCGTCGTGCTGCCGTTCCGGGTCGACCAGTACTGGCTGGGGTATCTCGATCTCATCCTGCTGGCCGCCATCGCCTCCGTCGGGCTCATGATCCTGACGGGCTACACCGGCCTCATCAGCCTGGCCACCGCCGGATTCCTGGGGGTGGGCGCCTACACCACGGCCAACATCACCAGCCGGCTGCACTGGCCGATGCCGGTCGGCGTCCTCGGCGGCACCCTGATGGCGGCGGCCCTCGGCGCCGTCTTCGGTCTACCGGCGCTTCGGGTGAAGGGCCTGTACCTGGCGATCTCCACCTTCGCCGCCCAGGCGATCTTCAACAACCGGTTCCGCGACTGGGCGTGGCTGACCAAGGGTCAGTTCAGCATCAGCGCCAACACGCCGAAGATCGGCAGCCACGCGCTCAACAGCGACTTCCGGTGGTACTGGGTGCTGCTGGTGATCACGACGCTGGTCGTCTGGGGCGGCGTGAACCTGTTCCGGACCGGGCTCGGCCGGGCGCTGATCGCCATTCGCGACCAGGACATCGCCGCCGAGGTCATCGGGGTCCAGGTCGGGCGCTACAAGGTCATGGCCTTCGCCATCGCCTGCGGCCTGGCCGGCTTCGCCGGAGCGCTGCAAGCGCACTACCGCAACATCGTCACCTGGGAGCGCTACGACTTCGACACGTCATTCCTGCTGATCGCCATGATCATCGTCGGCGGCCTCGGCAGCATCTCGGGGGCGGTGTACGGGGCGGCCTTCATGACCTGGGTCCCCGCCTACATCACCCGCGTGGGGCAAGGTATCCAGGCGCGCTCGGCCGGTGGAACCCCGTTCATCATCAAGGAGCTACCTGCCATCCAACTCGGTCTGTTCGGCGTGGTCATCGTCGTCTTCCTGCTGTTCGAGCCCCGCGGGCTCGCCCGGCTCTGGCAGAGAGCGAAGGACTACTTCCGGATCTGGCCGTTCCGATATTGATCCACTCACCCCGGCACCCCACCCAAGGAGGAACTCGATGAAGCGGTCCGCCAGGAAGCTGGCCCTAGTACTCAGCCTCGCGCTGGTTGTCGGCGCGGGCTGCGGAGGAGGGGGCAGCAAGAACAACAACGCCTCGAACACGAACAGTTCGACGGCGGCGAAGTCCGACATCAAGGTCGGCGCCATCTTCGACCTTTCCGGGCCCACCGCCGACGTCGGCACGCCCTACTCCGAGGGCATCCGGGACTACGTCGACTGGAAGAACGGCCAGGGTGGCGTGGACGGCCACAAGATCAACATGATGTTCCAGGACTACGGCTACAAGGTGCCCCAGGCCGAGCAGCTCTACTCGCAGTACGTCTCCCAGGGCGCCAAGGTCTTCATCGGGTGGGGGACCGGTGACAGCGAGGCGCTCAAGCCCAAGGTCAACGCCGACAAGATCCCGTTCATGTCGGCGTCCTACGCCGAGACGCTGGCCGACCCGAAGGTGACGCCGTACAACTTCTTCCCCGGCGCCAGCTACAGCCAGCAGATGCGCATCGCTCTGCAGTGGATCGCCGACAACAACTCCGGCAAGCACGTCGAGGTCGCCGTCTTCCACAACGACAGCCCGTTCGGCACCTCGCCACTCGACGATGGCAAGAAGTACATCGCCGACCACAAGCTCAACCTCGGGTTCAAGAACTACCCGATGCCGGCCGGCGCCACCGACTTCGTGGCCCAGATCGGGCAGGCGAAATCGCAGGGCGCCAAGTACATCATCGTCCAGAACGTGGCCTCCCCGGCCGCCAAGCTGGCCCAGAACCTGAAGTCGCAGAACTCCGACATGCAGCTGATGTGCCTCAACTGGTGCGCCGACGAGCTGTTCGTCAAGCTGGCCGGACCGGCCGCCGAGAACATGATCGGCGTCGTGCCGTTCGCCCCGCCCGTGGCCGGGACCAGTGGCCTCGACGACATCAACAACTTCCTCAAGGCCAAGAACACCGACGCCACGGCCAAGGGCCTGCACTACGTGCAGGGCTGGTACACGATCGCTTCGATGATGCAGGGCGTGGAAAACGCCTTGAAGGCCAACGGCGACAATCCCACCGGCGAGCAGATCAAGGCGGGGCTCGAGCAGATCAAGGACTTCAACACCCCGATCTCCGACCCCATCAACTTCACGTCCACCTGGCACGCCGGCCTGCTGTCGGCGCCGCTGTACCAGGTGAGCAATGGTGTGTTCAAGAAGATCTCCAGCCCGATCACTGTCCCCGGCCCCGGCAACCCCAGCGCCACGGTCAGCGGACTCACCACGACATCGAAGTAGGCACTCTCTTGGCTCAGCGAGTCGAGGAATCGGGGGCCCGGCCATCGCCGGGCCCCCGGCCCGCCCATGACGGGCCGGTCCTCGAAATCAACAACATCGAGGTCATCTACGAGGACGTGATCCTCGTCCTGCGCGGCCTGTCGCTGGCCGTGCCCGAGGGGAAGATCGTCGCCCTGCTCGGCTCCAACGGGGCCGGGAAGAGCACCACCCTGAAGGCGGTGGCCGGCCTCCTGCCGTCGGAGCACGGCGAAGTGACGCAGGGCAGCATCCTCTACCAGGGGAAGGCGATCACCCGGCAGAACCCGGCCGACATCGTTCGGGCCGGCGTCTCGCTGGTCATGGAAGGGCGCCGGGTCTTCGAGCACCTGACGGTGAACGAGAACCTCATCACCGGGGCCTACACCCGGCGGTCCGGCGTGAGCGAGGACCTCGACCTCGTCTACGGGTTCTTCCCGAAACTCCGCGACCGGCGCACGCAGCAGGCCGGCTACCTGTCGGGCGGCGAGCAGCAGATGCTGGCCATCGGCCGCTCGCTCATGTCGAAGCCGAAGCTGATGATGCTCGACGAGCCGTCGCTCGGCCTGGCGCCGCTGCTCGTCGAGGAGATCTTCGGCCGCATCGAAGCCCTCAACCGGGAGATCGGGACCACGGTCCTCCTGGTGGAGCAGAACGCCCGGCGGGCGCTCGAGATCGCCGACCACGCCTACGTGATGGAGAACGGCCGCATCGTCCTCGAGGGGCCTTCGGCCGAGATGGCCTCCAACCCCGACGTGCAGGAGTTCTACCTGGGGCTGTCGGAGGGCGGGGCCCGCAAGAGCTACCGCGAGGTGAAGCACTACAAGCGCCGGAAGCGGTGGCTGTGACGGCACTCGAGACCTATCGGGCGGCCTTCGACGAACGGGTCTTCGAGGTTCTGCGCCCGGCCGCGGCGGCGGTCCCGGCGCTCTCGGCCCGGCTCACCCAGGCGGGCATGGTGCCCGACGACCTCGTCGACGTCGCCGCCGTCGACCGGCTCCCCATCCTGTCCAAGGACGACCTCATCGACCTCCAGGCCAAGGACCCGCCCTTCGGCGGGCTCGTGGACCCGAGGTCGCGGATCCGGCGCATCTTCCAGTCGCCCGGGCCGATCTACGAGCCCGAGCCCGACATCGACGACCCCTGGCGGGCGGCGTCGGCCCTGGAGGCGGCCGGGTTCGGGCCCGGCGACACCGTCCTCAACTGCTTCGGCTACCACCTGACGCCCGCCGGCGTGATGTTCGAAGAGGCGGCCAAGGCCCTCGGCTGCCGCGTCGTGCCGGCCGGCGTCGGCAACTTCGACCTGGCGGTCCGGGCCGCCCGCGACCTCCCCGCCACCGCCTACATCGGCCTGCCCAGCTACCTGAAGGCGCTCCTCGAGAAGTCGGAGGACGGCGACGGCCCGCCGCTGTCCTTCCGGCGGGCTCTGGTCACCGCCGAGCCGCTGCCGCCGTCGCTCCGGGCCTGGCTCGAGGAGCGGGTGCCCGTCGTGCGTCAGATGTACGGCACGGCCGAGTCCGGGAACCTGGGCTTCGAGTGTGAGGCCGCCTCGGGCCTCCATGTGCCCTCCGAGGCTTTGGTCGAGGTGTGCGGGCTCGACGACGGCCTCCCCCGCTTCGACGGCGGCGAGGGCCAGGTCGTGGTCACGGTGTTCTCGCCCGACTATCCGCTGGTCCGGTTCGGGACGGGCGACCTGTCGGCCTTCGCCGCCGGCGAATGTTCCTGCGGCCGGCCGACGCCCCGGCTGGTCGGCTGGCTCGGGCGGACGGGGGAGGCGGTCAAGGTCCGCGGCATGTTCCTCCATCCGCGCCAGGTGTCGGCCGTGATGGCCCAGGTGCCCTCCGTGGCCGCCTACCGGTTCGTGATCGACCGTGTCGAGCACCGCGACGTCCTGCGGTGCGAGGTCGTCCCGGCGGCGGAGGGGATCGACCACGCCCACCTCGCCGGCGAGGTCCACGACACGATCCGCTCCGGGCTCCGGTTCGATGTGGAGGTGCAGATCGTCACCGCTTTGGAGGCGGGGGCGAACCCGATCACCGACGTCCGCACCTGGGACTAGCTAGGGCGTCCTCGCACCCCGTTCGCGAAGTTTGTGACGCGGAGGGCGGTTCCCGCGAAGTCTTGACGTGCGCATCTCACGCCGTCCTGCCGAGCCTCGGCCGAATCGGACATTTCCGGCATGTGTACCGCCGCCGGGAGGATCGGGTGAACCCCCGGCGAATAGCTTCCTCACCAGGCGACCGGGTGGCGGGTCGCCCAAGGTCAAGGAGCATCACGTGGGCCGATCCCCCAGGCCGACGACGCTTCCCACTTGCGCGGCCGAGCTCGTGGCAGGCCCGTCCGCGCCCAGTGTCCGAGCGTCCTCTCTCACCCAGCAGACGGCGGTTCTCCCGGCAAATCTGAACGCGGAACGCGTTCTTTCTCCGTCCCTTTTGTCACGAGGCGTGGGATATGGGAGAATTCATGTGGATTCACGTCATCTGGGCGTTCCACGGGCGTTTCGTGGGCTGGAGGGGACGCCATGAGCGACACCTTGAGCTTCATCAACTTGACCGACGCTTCTCTGGTCAGCGAGGAGGAACTCCTCGACCGGGCCCGGGAAGGCGACCGCAGTGCCTTCGGCACGCTGTACCTGCGGCACCGTGACGCCGCCCGCAAGGTGGCGGGCATGTGCGCCTCGTCGGCCGCCGACGCCGAAGACGCCGTCGCCGAGGGCTTCGCCCGGGTCTTTGCCGCCCTGCCCCGCATGGCCGGCCGCCAGATCGCCTTCCGTCCCTACCTCCTGACCTGCGTCCGCAACGCCGCCACCGACCGGCTCCGCCGTGAGCGCCGCATCGACCTGCGGGACCAGATGCCGGAGACCCCCGGCACCACCCAGGCCGACGACGTGGCTTTGCTCGGGCTGGAGCGCAACCTGGTCGGGGAGGCTCTCCAGGCGCTGCCCGCCCGCTGGCGGACGGTCCTGTGGCTGACCGAGGTCGAGGGTCTGTCCCCGGCCGAGGTCTCGCGCCGGATCGGCATCAAGCCCAACGCCGTGGCCGCTCTCGCCTACCGGGCCCGCAAGGGTCTCCGGGAGGCCTACCTCCAGGCCCACCTCAAGGCCGAAGCCAGCGAGGAGTGCCGTTCCACCGTCAACAAGCTCGGGAACTACGTGCGGGGTGACCTGGCCGAGAAGGACCGGGTGGCGGTCCAGGCGCACCTCGACGCCTGCGCCAAGTGCCGGTGCCGGCGCGACGAGCTGACGGACGTCAATGCCACCCTGAGGAACGCCTTCCTGCCGGTACCGCTCCTGCTGGCCGGCCTGCAGCGCAAGGTCCTCAGCTTCAGCCACATGGCCGCCTGGGTGCCGCCCGACGTCTCGCAGTCGGCGCCGCTGGCCGACAACCCGCTGGTCCACAAGGCCTTGGCCGGGCTGACGATGATGGTCCTGGCCCTCTCCGGCTCGGCCGTCCCGACGGTCATGCACCAGAGCCAGGCGCCGTCCCAGGTGGCCTCGGCCGCCGGCCCCGCCGCCGTGGCCGTGCCGGCCGCGCCCGCCCCGGCGGTCGCCGCCTCGGCCGGTTCCACGACCGACGGCCCGTCCGGCGCCGCCGTTGCCGAGGCTCCCGCTCCGGCCGCCGCTCCGGCCACCGCCCCGGCGGCCCCCGCGCCGGCCGACGACCCGGCTGCCTCTCGTGACCTCGAGGGGGCCAACCACAGCACGCTCCTGTTCAGTGGCCGGGACGACGGCTCGCCCAACTACCCCGGCGGCACCCGCAGCTCGATCATCCACCGGCCCGACGGCTCCAGCGGCGGTCTCCTCGACGGGACGCCGGTGGGCGCCGCCCTCGACTCCGTCGTTGCGGCCGTGTCGCAGGCCGTCCCGGTGCCGGTCGACGTGGCGGTGTCGGTACCCGCCGTGACGGGTCCGGTCACCGCTCCGTTGTCGGTCACGGCCCAGCTGCCGGGCGGCCAGTCCGTGGCGGTGCAGGTGCCGCCCGTCCTGAGCGGCGTCCTGGGCGGCGTCCTGCAGCCGGTCAGCGGGATTCTGTCGGGCCTCGGGCTGACCGCACCCGCCGGCCACTGACCGCCCCCGCCGGTCCGGCCCCGTCGCCGCCGCGGATCGATGACGCCCACCGCGGGGACACCCCCGAGCCCGACGATCTCCGCCCCTCCGACGGGCGGTCGAAGCGCTGCTGCCCGGCCCGGGTGGCGCTGAGCGGCTCGAGCCCGGGCCGGGCCGGGACGTCGATGCTCACGGCCACCGTGCCGTAGCGCTCCTCCCAGAGCACGACCTCGAGGACGGCGGAGTACACCACGAGCCGCCCGAACAGGAGCAGCCAGGCGAGGACGGCGAAGACGACCCCCACCGGCCCGTAGAGGTCCGAGGAGGAGGCGACGAACCGGGGCACCAAAAACGACGCCCCGACCTTGAGGATCTCGAAGCCCGCCGCCCCGACGATCGCCGCCGGCAGCAGCGGGCGCCAGCCGACCCGGCGGTTCGGCAGGATGTGGGCCGTCCACAGCCACAGCCCGACGCCGGTGGCCAGCCCGAACAGGATCCCGACCGGCGCCAGGTACCACGGCAGGAGCTGGGACAGCGCCGACAGAACGAAGGAAACGGCGAACAGGAGCGCCGCCCCCCCGAGCCAGGCGACGCCGACCCCTCGGTCCTTCACACCCCGGCCCGGCACCTGCCAGGCCGTGTTCCACACGTACTGGAGGGAGCGCACGATCCCGAGGCCCGTCCACAGCAGGCCGGCCAGACCGACGACCGACGCCGCCTTCCGGCTGCGTTCGGCGGTGCGGATGGCCTCGGTCACGAGGCGGGCCGTGTCGGACGACTTGTCCAGGCTCAGGCGCTGCACGGCCTCGGCGGCGAGGTCCTTCGAGGCGGCGGCGGAGAAGAAGCCGAAGACGGCGATGCCCACGAGGAGGAGGGGCAGGATCGACAGGAAGGCCGACAGCGTGACGGCCAGGGCCAGCTCGCGCCCGTTGAGCTCCTTGTAGCGGCCGTGCACCGCCACGGCGAGCCGGGCCGGGCGCATCGGGATCCCTTACAGGATCTCGATCCGGTGGGCGAAGTAGCGGCGCAGCGATCGCCGTACCCCGGCCCGAACGGGCGGGAGGAGCAGAAAGATGGCCACGATGTCGGTCAAAAACCCGGGGGTGATCATCAGCGCCCCGGCCAACAGGACGAGGAAGCCGTCGACGAGCTCGGCGGCGGGCACCCGGCCGGCGTGGATGGCGGCCTGCATCCGGCGGAGGACGCTCAGACCGGCCTGCTTGCACAGCCAGGCGCCGACGATCGACACCAGAATCAACAGGCCCAGCGTGTCGAGGACGCCGATGGCGTGGCCGACCTGGAGGAGCACGTAGATCTCGGCGAACGGCACACCGATGAAGATCACGAACAGCAGTACGCCGACCACGCCGCCATCGTACCGGCGCGCCGTGCGTGAACGCTTGGACCTCGGCTACTGCAGCTGGACGCTTCCCATGCCGAGGTCGGGCTCGGCGCCCGTCCGCAGGTGGGTGGCCCGGTCGGATCCGTCGAGCTCGAAGACGACCCGCTGACCCTGGCGCAGCGTGCGGAAGATCGACCCCTCGAGGGCGGAGGCGGCCAGGGGGTACTCCGAGCGGTCGGTGTCGCGGACCACGATGCCCTCGCCCGTCCCGGGGTCGTACGACTTGATCACGCCCTGCATCGCGGCATCCTCCGGCTCCCGGCCTACCATGCGGCCCGTTCGTCCCACGCTACGCCGGAGGCCTTGCTGAGCGGCGAATTCGCCTTCCTGGAGCGGCTGCGCCTGGCGCTGCCGGAACCGCCGCCGGGCCAGGTCGGTGTCGGCGACGACACCGCCGTCCTCGAGGGCGGTGTGCTGTTTGCCATCGACGTCCTCACCGAGGGCGTGCACTTCGACCTGCGCTGGTCGAGGCCGGTCGACGTCGGCTGGAAGGCGCTGGCCGTCAACCTGTCGGACATCGCCGCCATGGGCGGCGCCCCCCGGGCCGCGGTCTGCGGGGTGGTGCTCAGCGCCGGCCGCAAAGGCGAAGCCGACGACCTCGCCGCCGGGTTGCTGGCCGCCTCCACCGAACTCGGCTGCGCCCTCGTCGGGGGCGACACGGTGGTCGGGGCGGCCCTGACCGTGACCGTGGCCGTGGTCGGCGACTCGCCCGAGGGCGGGGCCGTCCTCCGGGGCGGGGCGCAGCCCGGCGACAGCGTCTTCGTCACCGGGCCGCTCGGCGGGTCGAGGGCGGCGCTGGCCGCCCTCCGCCGGGGCTCGACCCCCGACCCGGTGGGTGTGGCCCGGCTGCAGCGTCCGGTGCCCCGCCTCCTCGAGGGGCGGACCGCCGCCCTCGCCGGGGCGTCGGCGATGATCGACCTGTCGGACGGGCTGTCGTCGGATCTCGCCCACCTCTGCCGGGCGTCGGGCGTGGGCGCCAGGCTGGAAGCGGCGGCCATCCCGGCCGGGCCGGGAGCCACCGTCGACGACGCCCTCTCGGGTGGCGACGACTACGAGCTGTGCTTCACCGCGCCGGACCCGGTGCGGGTGGCCGAGGCCTTCGCCGCCGCCGGCCTGCAGCTGCCGGCGCCGATCGGGACCGTGACGGCCGGGGCCGAAATCCTGCTCTCGACGCCGACCGGCGGAAGCTGGCCGCTGGCGCCGTCGGGCTGGGAGCATCCGGTCGAGTGAGGCCGCCGGTGGCGCTCACGGTCGCCGGCACCGACTCCGGCGGCGGCGCCGGCATCGCCGCCGACCTCAAGACCTTCGCCGCCCACGGCGTCTGGGGCACCTGCGCCGTCACCGCGGTCACCGCCCAGAACACCGCCGTCGTCGAGGTGGTCGAGGTGCTCCGGCCCGAGGTCGTGGCGGTCCAGATCGCCGCGGTGGCGGCCGACATGGAGGTCGGCGCGGTGAAGACGGGGATGCTCGGCGACGCCGCCGTGGTGGAGGCGGTGGCGGCGGCGATGGAGGAGTGGAGCCTCCACCCGCTGGTCGTGGACCCCGTCGCCGTGGCGTCGGCCGGTGGGGCACTGCTCTCCGCCGCGGGGGTGACCGCCCTCCGGCAACGGCTCCTGCCGCTGGCCGATCTCGTCACCCCGAACCTGGCCGAGGCGGCCACGCTCGCTGGTCTCGGCCAGGTCGCGTCCGACGAGGCGGCCATGGAGCGGGCGGCGGCGGCGGTGCTCGACCTCGGCCCGCGGGCCGTGCTCGTCACCGGGGGTCATGTCCCCGGCCCCGAATCGCCCGACCTCCTGATGTGGCGGGGCGATCCCGAAAACGTTTGGACACGTGTCGGGGACAGTCCCCGACACGTGTCCAAACGATGGTTTCGGTGCCCCCGGATCGAGGCCCGGCACACCCATGGGACGGGGTGCGTGCTGTCGGCGGCGATCACCGCCCGGCTGGCGCGAGGCGAGAACCTGGTTCAGGCGGTGGAGGGGGCGAAGGCGTTCGTGACGGCGGCCATCGCCGCCGGGGTGGAGCTGGGCCGCGGGCCCGGCGCCGTCAACCCTTCTGGATCTTCCCCGCCTTGAGGCAGGAGGTGCAGACCCGCACCCGCTTCGGGGCGCCGGCCACCATGGCCCGGATCCGCTGCACGTTGGGGTTCCAGCGCCGCTTCGTCCGGCGGTGGGAGTGGCTCACCCGCATGCCCACCCGGGGCCGCTTCCCGCACACTTCGCAGACCGCCGACATTTCGAGACCTCACTTCTGACCCAGAAACAAGAACGGCTCAGGATAGCAGTGCCGATACGCTCGCCCGGCAGTGGGCAAGACGCTGCGTGAGCTGCGGGACATCCCGATCTCGCGGATCTCCGGCGTCACGCCGCGCCTCGAGGAGCGGCTGGCGATGCTCGGCATCCGCAACGTCTTGGAGCTGATCGAGCACTATCCCCGCCGCTACCTCGACCGGACGAAGAAATCCGACATCGCCGACCTGCGGGTGGGGGAGGAGGCCACGGTCTACGCCGAGGTCCGGAAGCTCTCGTCCCGGCGGACCAGGCAGGGCCGGGCCCTGGTGGAGACCATCGTCTACGACGGCACCTCCTATCTCTACGTCACGTTCTTCAACCAGCCGTGGCGGGCGCAGCAGCTGACCGTCGGTACCGAGGCCGCCTTCTTCGGGAAGCTCGAGCACTACCGGGGCAAGCACCAGATGACGAACCCGGTCGTCGACGTGCTCGGCCGCATCGGCGAGAAGACCGGCGTCATCGTGCCGGTCTACCCCCAGTCGGGGAAGGCCGACGTCTCCACCTGGCAGCTCCAGAAGTTCGTGGCCGAGGCCCTGCGCCGGGCTCGCGACTTCGAGGACCCCGTCCCCGGCGACGTGCTCGGCCGCCTCGGGCTCGTCGACCGGACCCGGGCCTACAACGGCATCCACGAGCCCGAGGTCGAGGCCGACCACTACCGGGCCGCCCGGCGGCTGATCTTCGACGAGTTCCTCCGTATGCAGCTCGGGCTGGTGGCCCGCAAGCGGGCCTTCGAGGAGCGCCGGGTCGGCCTCACCCACGCGGTGGACGGGCCGCTGGTCCCGGCCTTCCACGCCAACCTGCCGTTTCCGTTGACGGGCGACCAGCGGCGGGCCATCGCCGAGATCACCGACGACCTCGCCGCCCCCCGGCCGATGCACCGCCTCCTCCAGGGCGACGTCGGCTCGGGCAAGACGGTGGTGGCGCTGACCGCCCTGCTGACCGCCGTCCAGGGCGGCTACCAGGGGGCGCTGATGGCGCCGACCGAGGTCCTGGCCGAGCAGCACCACCTCAGCATCTCCCGCTTCCTGGAGGGCCTGACGGTCGCCTCGGAGGGGACGCTGATGGGCGACCGCCCCGTCCGGGTCGAGCTCCTGACCAACCGGACGGGCGCCGCCGGCCGCCGGAAGCTGTCCGCCGCCCTGGCCGCCGGCGAGGTCGACATCGTCGTCGGCACCCACGCCCTCATCTACGACTCGGTGGCCTTCCCGGCCCTCGGCGTGGCCGTGATCGACGAGCAGCACCGCTTCGGCGTCGAGCAGCGGGCCCTGCTCCGGGCCAAGGGACCGGGTGGGGGCGGCGGCCCGGGGGAGGGGCCCGAGCCCGACGTCCTCGTCATGACCGCCACGCCCATCCCGAGGACGGCGGCCATGCTCATCTACGGGGACCTCGACAAGTCGGAGCTGCGGGAGATGCCCCCCGGCCGGACGCCGATCACCACCGAGGTCATCGGCCCGTCGCCGCTGGAGCGGGCGGCGGCCTACGAGCGCCTCCGCCAGCAGGTGGTGGCCGGCCGGCAGGCCTACGTCGTCTGCCCGCTGGTCGAGGGATCGGAGAAGGTCGAGGCCAAGGCGGCCACCGAGGAGGCGGCCCGGCTCGAGGCCGAGGAGCTCGCCGGACTCCGGGTCGGTCTGCTCCACGGCCAGATGCCCCAGGCCGACAAGGAGGAGACGATGGCCCGCTTCCGGGCGGGGTTGATCGACGTACTGGTGGCGACGACGGTCATCGAGGTCGGCGTCGACGTCCCCAATGCCACCGTCATGGTCGTCGAGGACGCCGACCGCTTCGGGCTCTCCCAGCTCCACCAGCTGCGGGGCCGGGTCGGCCGGGGTGGCGGCCAGTCGTGGTGCTTCCTGTTCGGCGACCCCCAGACGGCCGAGGCCGAGGCCCGCCTCCAGGCCATGGCCGACTCCACCGACGGCTTCCTGCTGGCCGAGCGGGACCTCGAGATCCGGGGCGCCGGCGAGGTCTTCGGCGAGCGCCAGGCCGGCTTCACCGACCTCAAGCTCGGCCGGATCCCCCGCGACGAGGCGGTGGTCCTCGAGGCCCGGCGGGTGGCGGAGGAGATCCTCGACGGCGATCCCGGCCTGGCCGCCCACCGGCGCCTGGCCGAGGAGGTGGAGGACCTCCTCGGCGACGACGTCGAGTTTCTCTTCAAGAGCTGATGGCCACCGGGCCCAAACGGCCGCGCATCATCGCTGGTGAGGCCGGTGGGCGGCGGCTGGCGGTGCCGGCCGGGGAGACGGTGCGGCCGACCAGCGATCGGGTGAAGGAGTCGATCTTCTCCGCGCTGGGCCCGGGTCGGCTGGTCGGGGCGCGCGTGCTCGACCTCTACGCCGGAAGCGGGGCACTCGGCCTCGAGGCCCTCTCCCGCGGGGCGGCCGAGGCGGTCTTCGTCGATCGGGACCGGGCGGCCGGCCGGGCCATCGCGCACAACATCGAGAGCTTGGGTTTCGGGGACCGGGCGGTCCTCGTCCTGCGCCCCGTCGCCACCTGGCTGGCCAACGGCCCGAAGTCAGCGCCGTTCGACCTGGTTTTTCTCGACCCGCCGTATCTCACCCCGGCCGGCGAAGTCGAGTCCGCGGTGGCCCTCCTGATCGGCGAGGCGTGGGTCACCCCGGAGGCGACGGTCGTCGTGGAGCGGGCGGCCGATTCCTCTCCGCTCGCTTGGCCGGCCGGATGGGGGTCAACCTGGGAGCGTTGTTACGGAGATACACTCGTGTTGTTTACGCAACGGAAGTAAAGGAGCGAGGGTTGCCGGACAGGGGGCTCCGTTAGCGTGGCCACCGCGCTCGTCCCAGGGTCCTTCGATCCGGTGACCAACGGCCACCTGGACGTGATCGAGCGCGTCTCCCGCTTCTTCGACCGGGTGATCGTGGCCGTCATCCGCAACCCGCAGAAGGCGGCGTCCCTGTTCAGCCTGGCGGAGCGGGAATCGATGCTGGTCGAGGTGACGGGCCACCTGGGCAACGTCCAGATCGAGTTCTTCGCCGGCCTCCTCGTCGACTTCGCCCGCATCCACGGTGCCGACACCATCGTCAAGGGCCTCCGGGCCGTCACCGACTTCGACTACGAGCTCCAGATGGCCCAGATGAACCAGAGCCTGTCCGGCATCGACACGTTCTTCCTGGCCACCAGCCCCCAGTACTCGTTCCTGTCCTCCAGCCTGGTTCGGGAGGTCGCCCGCTTCGGCGGCGACGTCTCGAGTCTCGTCCCCCCGGTGGTGGCGGCTCGGCTGGACCAGCGCTTCAAGGAGGGACCTCCCGCATGACCCCCACGGCGATCCACGAGGAGCTGTCGACCCCCGCGGCATACCGCGGCGACCTCTGCGACCTGCTCGAGCACCTGCGCGAGCTCGTCGAGACGGCCCGCTCGATGCCGCTGTCGAACTCGGCCATCGTGAACCGCGACGAGGTGCTGGAGCTGCTCGACGAGACACTCGAGCGCCTCCCCGAGGAGCTCCGCCAGGCCCGGTGGCTGCTGAAGGAGCGGGAGGAATACCTCGAGCGGGCCCGCCGGGAGTCCGAGGAGATCATCGCCGCCGCCCGGGTGCAGGCCGAGGGCATGGTCCAGCGGACGGAGGTCGTGCGGGAGGCGCAGCGGGTGGCGCGGGTGACGATCGAGCAGGCCGAGGCCCACGGCCGGCAGCTCCGCAACCAGGCCGAGGACTAC
>Ga0070741_10007382_pt1 | contig 22767 bp, 24 predicted proteins | sample Coa_R1_4_FD_66440 | JGI IMG/M metagenome (GOLD analysis project Ga0070741, IMG submission 66440) | Surface soil microbial communities from Centralia Pennsylvania, which are recovering from an underground coalmine fire - Coalmine... | ecosystem: Environmental > Terrestrial > Soil > Unclassified ... | reverse complement strand
AAGGGTCATAACGAGCGGCGTTTCAGCGTCAAATGGGAAGCGCCGGTGCCGCGCCTGCGCGAGTACATCCAGTCGCTCCGCGCGATATTCAAGTGCTGGGCGGAAGGCGGCACGAAACTCAGGTTCGAGGGGAAATACTACAACTTCTCGCTGATGACACCGTTCTTCACGCCGCCGCGGCACAACTATCCCAATATCCCGATATGGATTGCCGGCGTTAACCAGCACATCCTGCGGCTTGCGGGCGAGTTGTGCGAAGGCCTGCATGCGCACCCTTTCAATTCGCCCAAGTACCTGCGCGAATTCGTCATCCCGCACGTCGAGGAGGGGCTCAAGAAGGCTGGCCGCGGCCGCAAGGACTTCCAAATTGCCACCACCGCCTTCGTGATCGTCGGCAGGAACAAGGAAGAGATCGAGCGCGCGAAGGCCGGCGTCCGCCAACAGATAGCCTTCTACGCTTCCACCCGCACCTACAAGGTCGTGCTCGACATGCACGGATGGGGCGATGTGTCGGCACGGCTCAATGAAAAGGCCGCCAGGGGCGACTGGGGCGGGATGGCGAGCGAGATCACCGACGAGATGCTCGAGACCTACGCCGTCACGGGCACTTACGACGATATCGCGGAAAAAGTGATGGCCCGGTACGACGGGCTTCTCGACCGGGTGGCCTTCTACATTCCGTATCGCGCGGGAATCGACGACGCGGAATGGCGAAAGCTGACGCGCAAGTTCAACGGATAGTCAACCAGCGCCGCATCGGCGCACAGCACAGCCGCTACTTGCGGCACCGGAAGGAGACGCCGGCATGAGCAGAATCAAACCGCTTTCATCGGCCCCGATTTTCGCCCTCGTCTGCGGCTTCGCGGTATTCGTTGTTCCGCAGGCGCGCGCCGAAACCGCCAAGGCAACCGTCACCGCCATCAACGCCTCCGGCACCGGCGCGACGCTCGGCACCATAAGCTTCGAGGACACCAAGTGGGGCCTGCTGGTCCGTCCCGATCTCTCCGGATTGCCTCCCGGAGCCCACGGACTTCATATACACGCGAAACCCGCGTGCGGCCCGGGCGACAACCAGGGAAAGATGGCCGCGGGATTTGCCGCGGGCGGCCATCTCGACCCCGCCAAGTCCGGAAAGCATCTTGGCCCCTATGACGCCTCGGGCCACGAGGGGGACCTGCCGCCGCTGCTCGTTGATCCTGAGGGCAAGGCCACGCTGCCGGTTCTCGCGCCGCGACTGAGCGTCAAGGACGTAACCGGCCATTCGATCATGATCCACGAGGGCGGCGACAACTACTCCGACCAGCCGAAGCCGCTTGGCGGAGGCGGCGGAAGGATCGCCTGCGGCGTGATCCAGTAGGGAACTGCCGGACCGGGGTTACGAGCCGAATCGCGCGGCGCGCGCGGAACCGATAGTCTGTCCCCCTACGATGCGCACGCAGGTGCTTTATGCGCGTGAGCCGCGATGGCGCGAGGTGGCGGAGCGGGCGGAGCAACTGATCGGCACGCCGGCCTTCCGCCCCATCAAGTCGGAAGGCCGTACCGTCGCAGGAGTTCTTGAAACGCCCGGCTCACCGTCCGTCTTCATCAAGAAGTCCGCGACGGCTTCGTGGATGCGCGGCGTTGTCATGCCCTTTGCGGGATCGCCCGCGCTTCGCGCGCTCAGAGGCGCGGCAATCCTGGAAGCCGCTTCGATTCCCCATCCGCGGCCCCTCGCCGCCTCGCAATCGGTGGCGCGCGGAGCCGTCCGCGCTTCCTACCTGGTAAGCGAGATGCTGCACGACGGAGACACGTTAAGCCGCTTCGCTCTCGGACCCGGCGGGAGCAAGGGCCGCGATGCGCGCCGGCGCCGGCGGATACTCGACGCGGTCGCGCGAGAGATTCGCCGCTTTCACGACGCCGGCATCTACACCCGCGACCTCCAGGAAACCAACGTGATGGTAGCCGACGCCCCGGACGGCGGATTTCGCGTCTGGTTCCTCGACCTTGAAGACTTCCGCCGCGTGCGCACGCTGCGATGGTCCCATCGCATGCGCAACCTCGTTCATCTCGATCGCAGCATCGGAAGATTCCTGTGCCGCGCCGCGCGGCTCGCGTTCCTTTACGCCTATCTCGGAGCGCGGCCCGAGCGGGAGGAGGCGCGGCGTATGGTGTCGGAGATTCTGGCGATGAAGGCGCGGATGGATCGTTCGCGGGCGCGCCGCCGCGGTTCCGGGACGTTCCCCTCGCGTCCCGAACTGGATTGCGCCTCCGCGCGCGGTTGATCGGGATTGCCCCGGCGATGGCCATAACGATTCGCAGACGCGAGTACGACTATCACACCGAGCAGGTTCACGCCGCCGGCGGAAGCTGGGTGCGCGATCTGATGCTCGGCTTGAATGACGGCCTGGTCGCCTCGTTCGCCGTCACTTCGGGAGTCGCCAGCGCCTTCAGCTCATCGCATGTCGTGGTGATGGCGGGTTTGGCGGAGATGCTTGGGGGAACGGTGTCGATGGGGTTGGCGGCGTTCATCTCGGCCCGCTCCCATATCGAGTTCCATCAGAGCGAAATCGAGCGCGAGCACGAGGAGATTCGCAAGTGGCCCGAACGCGAGCGCGAGGAGATCAGGACGATCTACCGGGGCAAGGGTTTCTCAGGAGAGCTGCTCGACCGGATCGTGGCGCATATCACCGCCGATCCGACCCGATGGGCGAGCGTGATGATGCGCGAGGAGCTGGGGTTTGCCAGCGAGAGCTTCGATTCGCCCGCAAAATCCGCGCTTACGGTCGGAGCCGCGTATCTCGCCGGCGCGACCGTGCCCGTCCTTCCTTATCTCTTCACCGAGCCCTCGCGCGGCGTAATCGCCTCGATGCTGACGACGGTGAGCGTGCTGTTCGCGGTGGGCGCGGCCAAGACGATCATCACCACCCGCTCGTGGTGGCGCAGCGGGCTCGAGAGCATGCTGACCGGGATGGTTGCCGCGGCGGTAACTTACACGGCGGGCAGGTTTTTCGCTTCGCGTTAGCGGTCAGGCTTCGAGGAGGATATCGTCGCCCTCGACTTTGACCGCGAAGCATCCGACTTTGACCGCGGGATCGTCGAGATTCTCGCCGGTCGTGATGTCGTATTCCCATCCGTGCCACGGGCATATCACGTGGGTCCGGTCGAGTTCGCCTTCGGCGAGCGGGCCGCCGCGATGCCTGCATTCGTTTTCGATGGCGTAGAATTTTCCGCCGGCGTTGAACAGCGCGATTTTCCTTCCCCGCGCCTCGACCAGCTTGCCGCCGCCCTCGGGTACCTCGGATCGCGTGGCGACTTTGATGAAACTTCCCACGATTGACTGTCACCTCCGTCGGATGGCCGCGATTGTAGGGCGAGCGGACTCACGCAGCAAATCGCGTATTGCGCTTGCGAAGGCGTCGGGGTAGTGGCATTCGAGAAATTCGCATCCGAAGGAGAGCTGCATGAAAGGCGTCCGACTTGCCGCCCGATTTCTGCTCGGTCTCATCTTCCTGATCTTCGGTCTGAACGGATTTCTGCATTTCATCAAGGCGCCGCCGATGAGCGGTCCGCCGGCCGAATTCTTCGGAGGGCTTGCCGCGACCGGCTACATGATGCCGTTGATCTTCACGGCGCAGGTGGCGGGCGCAATCCTTGTGCTTGCCGGGATGGTGCCGCTGGGGTTGCTGGTCCTCGCTCCGGTGATCGTCAATATCGTCCTGTTCCACCTGTTCCTCGCGCCCGAAGGAATAGTGATGGCGATAGTGGTGGCGATCCTGGAGCTGTATCTGGCCTGGGACTGTCGCGAGAAATTTGCTCCGCTGTTCTCGCGATGAAGCATCAGGCGCCGCGCGTCGCTCAGGTTGTGTATTCGGCGTTGATCTTCACGTAGTCATAGCTGAGATCGCAGGTCAGGATCGTCGCCGCCGCGCGGCCAAGCCGCAGATCGAGCCGCACCTCGAACTCGCGCTCGCGCATCCTGGCGGCAGCCGCCTCGAGCGCATCGACCATCAGCATACCGCGCGCCGCGACCTTGACGCCGCCGATGTGCAGCACGAGCTTCTCGGAATCGACTGCGGCGCCTGACGATCCCGCGGCCATCAGGATCCGCCCGACGTTGGGGTCGCATCCGAAGAACGCCGTCTTGACCAGGGGCGAGTTCGCGATCTGCCGCGCGCACCGTTCGGCATCGCCGGGGGAGCGGGCGCCGATCACTTTGATCGTGACCAGCTTGGTTGCGCCTTCGCCGTCGCGCACCAGTTCGGTCGCAAGCGCCTCGCACACGGCGCGTACCGCGCCGTTGAACGCATCGACATCCCTCGGATTCATCGCGCCGTTGCCCGCCGCTCCGCCGGCCATCAGCACCACCGAGTCGTTGGTGGACATGTCGCCGTCAACGGTGATGGCGTTGAAGCTGGAGGGCAGGGCGGCCTTGAGGGCTCCGCGAAGGGTGGGCGCCGCCGCCGCGGCGTCGGTCACCACGTACGCGAGCATCGTCGCCATATGCGGAGCGATCATCCCGGAACCCTTGGCGATTCCTGCGACGGTCACGGTCTTTCCTCCGATCCTGGCGCGCACCGATGCCATCTTGGGGCGCGTGTCGGTGGTCATGATCGCGCGCGCGAAGTTCTCCATCGCGTCGCTCGAGAGCGATGCCACAGCGGCGCGGACTCCCGCGCTGAACTTGTCGAAATCATAGAGATGGCCGATTACGCCGGTGGAACTGGGCGCGACCAGCTCGGGCGCGATTCCCATCTCGCGCGCCACGACTTTGCAGGACTCGATGGCGAGTCTAAGGCCCGGCTTGCCCGTGAAACTGTTCGCGCATCCCGAGTTTGCGACCACCGCCTGAAGCCTGCCCGAACGCAGGCGGTCGATAGTGACGTACACCGGCGCGGCCTTGACCTTGTTCGCGCTGTTCACCGAAGCGGCCGCGCAGACGCGATCGGCGGCGATCAGGCCGAGGTCGAGTGCGCCGGATGCCTTCTTGAGGCCCGCGCTTACGCCGGCGAACCGGAAGCCGGGCACGCGAGCGGGACCAAGATCCACGTTCATGCGAATCCTCCGTAGGGCGCACTATACGCGCAGCAAACCGCCGAGAAAAAGAATCGGCCGGCATCGATCCGCCCGATCCTCGTGAAACTTCGGTTAACCCCGCCGGGGACCGGCGTTACTTGCCGTGGCAGCGTTTGTATTTCTTTCCCGATCCGCAGGGACACGGATCGTTGCGTCCGACCTTGTCCGCCTCGCGTTTGACGGGCTGCGCCGCCGAATCCTGGGCCTCACCGCCGTGGCTCATGACCATCTTCTGCGGCCGCGGCTGCTCCTGCATCTGCTGGACGTCCTGCTGGCGGGTGACCTGCACCGAGAAGCATTTCTCGACCACGTCCTTCTGCATCATCGCCATCAACGCCTCGAACATCGCGAACCCTTCCTTCTGGTATTCGACCAGCGGGTTCTGCTGCGCGTAACCGCGCAGTCCGATGCCCTCCTTGAGATGGTCCATCGCGAGCAGATGGTCCTTCCAAAGCGAATCGAGCGTCTGCAGCATCACGATCTTCTCGATTTGCCGCATCACAGGAGGAGTGAACTCGGCTTCGCGCTGTTCGTAAACCTTGCTCACGCGATCCTCGGCGGCCTCGATCAGGTCGTCGGGAGAGTTGATGGGGCCGCCGTCCAGCGCTCCGTTTTCGTGCGTGAAGCCGGGACGGAACTTGAATTGCTGAAAGAACGCGTCGTCGATAGCCTTCCAGTCCCAATCCTTCGGATCGACTTCGGGATCGGCGTGGGCATTGACGATGTCCTCGACGAGCTGGCCGGCCATGTCGAGGACGTCCTCCTTGAGCGATGCGCCCGAGAGCAGCTCGCGCCTGCGGCCGTAAATGACCTCGCGCTGCTTGTTCATCACGTCATCGTACTCGAGGAGATGCTTGCGGATGTCGAAGTTGTGAGCTTCGACCTTCTTCTGCGCGTTCTCGATCGCGCGCGTGATCCATCGATGCTCGATCGGGACACCGTCCTCCATCCCGATCTTGCCCATCAGGCCCTTGAGCCGATCGGCTCCGAAAATTCGAAGCAGGTCGTCTTCGAGCGACATGTAAAAGCGTGAGGAGCCGGGGTCGCCCTGGCGCCCGGAGCGGCCGCGGAGCTGATTGTCGATTCGCCGCGATTCGTGGCGCTCGGTGCCGAGAATATGGAGTCCGCCCGCGGCCAGGACCCGCTCGCGCTCGGCGGCGCATTGCGCCTTGTATTTTTCGTGCGCCTCCTGGTACTTCGGGTCGGACGGGTCGCGGGTTCCGGCCTCCGCGGCGGCGAGAAATTCCGGGTTGCCGCCGAGCACGATATCGGTTCCGCGCCCGGCCATGTTGGTGGAGATGGTGACCGCGCCTTCGCGGCCCGCCTGCGCTACGATTTCGGCCTCGCGCTCGTGGTTCTTGGCGTTGAGGACGAAGTGCTTGATGCCGGTTCGCTTGAGCTTCTCGGCGACCCGCTCGGATTTTTCGATCGAAACGGTGCCGACCAGGACCGGCTGTCCCCGCTGGTGGCAGTCCTTGATCTCCTCGATCACCGCATCGAACTTCTCCGCCTCGGTCTTGTACACCACGTCGTGGTTGTCGATGCGGATCATCGGCTTGTTGGTGGGGATGATCGCGACTTCGAGGTTGTAGATTTCCTGGAATTCCCGGGCTTCCGTGTCCGCCGTCCCGGTCATCCCCGCCAGCTTCTTGTACATCCGGAAGTAGTTCTGGAAGGTGATGGTCGCCAGCGTCTGGTTCTCGGATTCGATCTTGACGTTTTCCTTGGCCTCGACCGCCTGATGCAGCCCGTCGCTCCAGCGCCGCCCCGGCATCAGTCGCCCGGTGAACTCATCGACGATGATCACCTCGCCGTCCTTCACCACGTAGTCCACGTCGCGCTTGAACAGGGTATGCGCGCGCAGGGCCTGGTTGACGTGATGAAGCAGGACGATGTTGCGCGGGTCGTAGAGATTGTCGATTCCTAGAAGCTGCTCCACCCTGGTCACGCCCTCCTCGGTGAGCGCAACCGTGCGCATCTTCTCGTCGATCGTGTAGTGCTCTTCGTTGCGGAGCCTCGGGATTACCCGGTCCACCACGTAGTAGGTGTCGGTGGATTCCTCCGAGGCGCCCGAGATGATCAGCGGAGTGCGCGCCTCGTCGATCAGGATCGAGTCGACTTCGTCCACGATCGCGTAGTTGTGTTCGCGCTGGACGTAGTCCTCGAGGTTAAACTTCATGTTGTCGCGCAGGTAGTCGAAGCCGAACTCGTTGTTCTGGCCGTAGGTGATGTCGGCCATGTAGGAGGACTTGCGCTGCTGGTCGGTCAGCCCATGGACGATCACGCCGACTGAAAGCCCGAGATAGTTGTAGATTCGGCCCATCCATTCCGCGTCGCGCCGCGCCAGGTAGTCGTTCACGGTGACCACATGAACGCCCCTTCCGCCGAGCGCGTTGAGCACCGCGGGCAGAGTCGCGACCAGGGTCTTCCCCTCTCCGGTCTTCATCTCGGCGATCTTGCCCTGGTGGAGCACGATTCCGCCGATTAGCTGGACGTCGAAGTGGCGCTGGCCCAAGGTGCGCTTGGCCGCCTCGCGCACCATCGCGAAGACCTCCGGCAGCACCTCGGTCATCGCCTCCTCGCGCGCCTCGCGTTCCTCGATCGCGCTGAGATTGGCCTTGAGTTCGGCGATCCGCGCGCGAAGCTCATCGGCGCTCTTCTTTTCCATTTCCGGTTCGAGGCGGTTTATCGCCTCGATGTCGGGCCGCAGGCGCCTGAGTTCGCGGTCGTTCCTCGAACCGAACAGCTTTCGTCCAAGTCCTGCCAGAGCAAATGCCATCGTAGATGCGTCGGAATCAGCGGGCTCCCGCGCGCGGCGGGAGCGAATGACGACGGGTCTCCATGATCAAGCTGACTATTATTTTATCCTCTTCAAGGGGCGGCAGGGGAGAGCGCTCAGCGTTCGATTCGGACCGCCGATTCCACCTCGGGTCCGAAGAACCGCCTGCCGACCCGAACGAAGCGTTCGGGGCTTTCGGTGACGAAGAAACTTCGGCTTCCATTCCCGCTCCGCCGCGCAATCTTAAGCGCCCGCATCCGCTCACGGACGGCGGCCGCGGTGGCGGTGGCCGAATCGACCACCTTTACGCCCGGCCCCAACACCCGGCGGAAAGTGCCGACCAGCAGCGGATAGTGCGTGCATCCGAGCAGCAGCGTGTCGATCCCGCTCTGCTTGAGGCTTTCCAGGTAAATCGACACGGTGCGCTCCGCAATCTCGTTGTCGGTCCATCCTTCCTCGACCAGCGGAACCAGAAGCGGGCACGCCCGGGTGTAGATCTCCGCCCGGGGCAGGAATTTCTGGATAGTGCGGGTGTAGGCGCCCGACGCGATCGTCGCCTCGGTGCCGATCACGCCGATCTTGCCGCTTCGCGACGCCTTTACGGCGGCGTGCGCCCCCGGTTCGATCACGCCGATCACCGGGATCATCGTTTCGCGGGCAATCGCCTCGAGCGCGACCGCGCTGGAAGTATTGCACGCGACCACCAGCATCTTGATCCCCTTGGCCAGCAGGAACTCGGTGTTCTCGCGCGAATACCGGATGATCACCTCGCTGGTCTTGGTTCCGTAGGGCAGCCTCGCCGTGTCGCCAAGGTAGATGAAATCCTCGTCGGGCAGCGATTCCACCAACGCTTTTAGCACTGTCAACCCGCCGATTCCCGAATCGAACACGCCGATGGGTCTGTCGGCCGGGCGCGGCGGAATTCTCCCGTTGCCCGCCGCGAGCGCGGCGTTTCTGGATCCGGCGGGGCGGGCCGCCCTGGTTCGCGAAGGCATCGTGGAAGTTGTCCTATCCGGTGGCGAGGCGTTCGCCGATTGTAGCCGGGTTTTCGGGGGCAACGCCAAACACCCGCTCGTGCATCACCCTGTTTTCCATGCACAGGTACGCCGGCACGGGCGCTCCGGCCTCGGAGAACCGGCGATGAATCGTCCGGTAGAGATTCGCCCTCAGCGCGGCGAATGCGCGCAGGCGTCCGTCCGCTCCCGGCACTTCCTCTCCCAAGAGCATCGGATCGTCCGGGAAGCGCCGCCGCGCCGCGGCGCGCAGCGCGGGCGTCATGCGCAGCGTTCCCATGCTTACGAACGAGATTCCCTTGGCGGGAACGACATCCAGCAGCTCCTCGATCAACAGCTCATAGTCGCGTGCCGCTCCCTCGTAGGCGATTATCGGATCGAAATGGAACGCCACCCGATAGCCGGCATCCAGCACCGCGCGGGCCGCCGCGATTCGCGAGGACGGCGAAGCCGTGCGATGCTCCGAACTCCTCCAGACCGCCCGCGGCGAAAGCGTCCATGCGACGATCGCGCGGCCGCGAGGATCGATCTTCAGCAGGTTTCCAATCTCGTCGGTCTTGGTCTTGAACTCGATCATAAGGTGCTCGCGGGCGCGCGCGAAATCCACCAAATCCACCGACATCTCCGTCGCCGAGTCCAGCGCCAGCGAGTCGGCAAGCTCCCCGGTGCCGACGCGGAAATGCCGCCCGGGCGAGGAGGCCGCCAGACGGTCGAGCTCGTCGAATGCGTCGGCGTAGTTCGAGTAGATCTGGAAGGCCGGGTTGTTCGCTACGTGCTCCTGCAGGAAGCAGTAGCTGCAATCCATCGGACAGTTCGACGCGAGCAGCAGAACCAGGTAACCGCAGCAGGCGAACTTCGCCGATCCCGCCGGACACGCCATCAGGAACGCGCCGCGCCGCTTCATCACGACGAGCCGCCGCTTGCCGACTCCGAACGGATCGGGTCCCGGCGTCGCGCGCACCGCATCGCGCGCATCGGCCACGAAGCTTGCCGACACAGAGCCGCCGAGCGCACGGAGCACGCGTTGCGCAAGCACGGACTCGCGCGAACCCTCCTCGATTATCAGCTCGTCCAGCTCAAATTTCATCGCCGCCAAGCATCGCCGCGATTCGCGCGAGATCGCCGCGCCTTTCCACGAGCGCATCCAGCAGCCTGCCCAGTTGGGCCGGACCGGACGCCCTGAGTTGAATCGTCAGCTCATCAGAGGAGAGATCGCGGGGCAAGAGCACCGAGAGTCCGTGCGGCAGGCGCATTGCCGCGATCGCCGACTCGATCCGTCCGAGATGCTCGCGCAGGCGCGGGAACCGAATCGCGCGCAATTCCTCAATGAAGGCGTGGGCCCGCTGGGGAGTCGATCCGGCGCCATCGAGCAGCCCGCGAAGCCGCGGCCTTGCCAGCACTTGCGCCGCCGTGGTCGTTTCACGCGCCGCGATTTCCTCGAGCAGCTCCAGCGCGCCGACAAGCTGGCCCGTGCGCAACTTTAGCGATCGCGCCGCCAGGAGAAATGCGGCCCGCCCCGCATCGTCCAGCGCAAGCCATCGCTCAAGGCTTGCCTGCGGAAGATGACGCCGCGCGGCGAGTTCGCGAATTTCCACTTCCAGCGAGTTCATTGCGAGGCCTTGCTCCGGATGCCGGATTTTGCCGGCGCCGGAGCGTCGTCGATTCTCGCCCGCAATTCGCGAATCGCCGGCCCCAGCACGGCATCCGGCTCATTGCTCCAGTTGTTCTGCGCCGATTCCGCGATCGCTTCGTACAGTTCGCCTCCTCGTCCTCGACGCCTGAGCCCGCCGGCCAGGATTCGGCATTTCTGGGCCATCACCTGCGCCGTGGCGGCCCGCTTCGCTCCGGTGAGCGACTGATCGTTGAGCAGCTTCGCCAGCGCGAGCACGCGAAACCGATCGAGCGCCGCTGTCTCGACCGAAAGCTGCCCGTCGTGCCCCGCGCGCCGCATCACGAGGTCTTCCTCCAGAAGCCCGACCTCATGATGAAGCAGGATGCGCAGCCAGAGGTCGTAGTCCTCCGCCGCTCTCATTGCTTCGTCGAAGCCGCCGACCTCGTGAAACAGCCCGGCGCTCATTATCACGGCGGAGGGGCTGATGAGGCAGGTGTGGAGCGAATCGATGAAGATGTCGCCGGCGCGTTTGCGATGGCGCAATCCGGGATTGACCCGCCGCCCGTTGCGAATCCAGATCTCGTTGCATTGCGAGATCATCCATTCGGGATGATCGCACCAGTCGGCAATCTGGCGCGACAGCTTGTTGGGCATCCACAAATCGTCCGAATCCAGAAAGGCAAGCAGCGGCGCCTTCGCCCTTGCCGCGCCCGCGTTGCGCGCCGCCGCGGCTCCGCGGTTTTCAGTACGGAGTATCGAGACCGGCGCGCCTGCTCCCGCCACAGCTTCTTCGACCGCATCGGCGGTGCCGTCGGTCGAGCCGTCGTCCACCACGATTAGTTCGAACGATGCGTTGCGCTGGGCGAGCACGGAACGCACCGCCTCCACCGTCATTTCGCGGCGATTGAAGGTCGGAATAATGACGCTGACCTGCGGAGTCATCGGGTCCCTCGGGCGCCAAAGGAGAGGATTCGCCGTCTCAGCGCGTCGATTCCTTCTCCGGTGACAGAAGAGCAGAGAATCGGTTCGATTTCGAGCGCGCGCATCCGTGCGACGGCGGCGGTCCGTTCGGAGCGCCTTAGCTTGTCTAATTTGGTGGCAGCGACGATCAGAACGAGGCCGCGTTCCCTTGCCAGGCCGGCGAGCCTGAACTCCTCCTCTTGGGGTCCGCGGCGGCAATCGACCAGCAGAACCAGGGCGTGCAGGTTCTTTCGCCCGGCCAGGTACTCGTCCATCGCGCGGGCGATCTTTTCGGCGAGGGCCTGCGGGATCTTCGCATAGCCGTAGCCCGGCAGATCGACCAGCGCCATCGAGTCGCCCGCCGCAAAGAAATTGATCGCCTGCGTTCGGCCCGGCGTGCGGCTCGTGCGCGCGAGACCGCGCGCCCCGGTCAGCGCGTTCAGCAGTGAGCTCTTGCCCACATTCGACCTGCCGGCGATCGCGACCTCCCGCCGCGTCCATCGCGGGCAATCCTTGAGCGCCGAAGCCGAAGCGGCGAATTCAGCCTTGATCGCGGACATCGAAATGAAGTCGGTCAGGCGATGTGCCGGATTCGCGGCGGCGCGAAGGACGGTGCGATTTCCGAGCCCGCCGCCGCCGTCTCCATCATCGCGAGTTCGTCCACCAGAGCGCTCCGCAGCGCGTCCAGGTCGATTCCGCGATGACGCCCGGGATAGGCCGACAGAAAGCGCATCGCCGCCCGCAGATGAAACACCGCGCTCGAAAACTCGCCCTGCTGAACCTTGTGATTCGCCACCGCAGCGCGCAGCAGCCCGAGGTAAAATTCCCAGTCCCCGTCGTCGTCCTCGGTCAGGTTCATCGCCTCCTCCATCTCCTCGTGCGCCTCGAAGAATTCGCCCCGATTGAAAAGATCGATCCCGGTGCGAAAGTGTTCGTCAATCTCGCTCATTGCGGCTGCCTTCGGGAGCGAGCATCCGGATCGCGCCGGGCTTTCGGCCTACGGCTCCTCTTCCGGCTCCTCGGATTCGGCGGTGGTGATATTGAGCGCGCGCTTGAGTCCCTCGAGCTGGGATACGAACGCACTCCTGATCACTTCTCTGACCACGCTGTCCGGCACCGGAAGCTGCTGCGTCATCGTCGTGGTCTGCCGGTACTTGACGAGCGTGGAAGAGCCCTGGTCGTCGAACTGGAACTCCGCGTTCATCTGCATCGCGGGGTTGTCGATGGTGTGATAGGTGATGCGGTGGGCCGCGGGATCGTAGTCGAACACCATCCGGGTGGTGACCACCTGTCCGTTCGGACCGTTCATCTCGAGTTCGACCGTCTTGGAATTGCCGGTTTCGGAGATGACTCGGATGCTGCGGATCTGGTCGGAGCGGGATTTCTCAACATCGCGCACCGCCTGGAAGACCTCGGGTTCCGGCGCCGGAATCATCGCGGTGAACTCCGCCGTCCAGTCGTTGCCGCTGTGAACGATATTTTCGCTGAGCAGGCCCGCCTTGCTCGCCCGCCGCGATTGATACAGACGCCATCCTCCGTAAGCGACGACCACGATCGCGACCAGCGCAAGGATTGCCTTGTAGGTCCTGCTCATTGCTTGTCCCCGTCCCCCGTCAACGGCTGAACGTGCCTACGAGTTCCGCCGATGCCTTGATATGATCGTCCATGGCCGAGCGGAGCGCCGCCGCGTCCGCATCGCCGCCCGGATCCACCATCGTGTCCAGCGCGAACAGGATGAAGTGATAGTGATGCACCGGTCCCGGTGGCGGGCACGGACCCTTGTAGCCGACGGTGCCGAAGCCGTTCACACCCTGTCTCGCCCCGTTCGGTAAAGAAGGGCTTGCGGGCTGCCCTCCGGGAATCCCCATTGACCCGGCCGGGAGATTGAAGAGCACCCAATGGATGAAGGTGCCGGAAGGCGCATCGGGATCTTCCACCACGAGCGCAAGCGACTTCGTTCCGGAGGGCACTCCCGTCCATTTCAGTTCGGGTGAGAGATCGCTGCCCGTGCATGTGAACTGGGAGGGAATGCGCGCTCCCGGCTCAAAGGCCGGACTGCTCACCACCATCTGCTCGCCGCGCGCCGCCGAAGCGGCCAGGACGAATCCGAGGGCAATGGCGCCGATGAGGCCGCCACAGGCGCGACGGCCGAGGATGCGCACAAGAAGGGCCACGGCATCGAGCTTAGCAGCACGGAATAATGGCTCATAGAATCGGCGTTTCCGCTTTTTTCGCCTGTCCGCCGAATGCTTTTGGGAGGGGAAAAGCGCGATAGGGTTTGGAGAGAGGCGGCCGAGTTCAGGGAGTCAAACCGATGCTCGCCGCCACAACCGGCCATCCGCAAAAGCTATGCGGAGTCTTGTAGGAGCATCCCGGGAATTTCGCGACAAATCTCCGGTCTGGGCCTAAGGGTCCGAAAAATAAGCATTTTTTCGTACCGCCCGCCCGTGAGATTTCTCTTGACCCCAAACTTCGGTTCTGCGACCTTCAACTATAGTCAAGGTGAGCGAAGAAGCGCGGATGGTTCGAGCATGGTAGTGGGGGAGAATAAATCGCTGCGCCTTGACGGTACGGATCGGACCACCCGCGGTTGGAGAAAAGATGGCTACTGAAGCTAAGTACAGCCTGCCCCGGGTCATGACCGTGAAGGAACTGTCCGAGTACCTGCGTGTTCACCCATCCACCATCTACAAGCTTCTCAGACGTGGTGAACTGCCGGGCTTCCGGATTGGGACTGATTGGCGCTTCAACGCCGAGGTCATCGATCGTTGGTGCATGGAACGGAACATGCGGGGCGGGGACGCTTCCCGCAACTAAGGCTGGCATCCTGTCACTACTCGACCGGACGGAGCGCCCTCAAAGGGGGCTCCGTCCGGTCAGTCTCCCGGATTGACCCCCGGGGCGCTTGAAAATACGCGACTTTCTGGTGGATGCGGCTCCGGATGGGATCGGGGTCACGGAGTGGTGCGGCCAGGGTTTGCGGATGCACGCCCTTGACGGGCTTTCCAACATGACTCACCATACCGCTCGTTCAACCTTCGATGATTACTTCAGCAAGACGACAAGCGGTGGGTGAGGCGACGGCTCCGCGGCGGCGCGGTGCACTCGATCAGGTTCTTATCAATGCCGCGATGGACCTGTTCGCATCGTACGGCTATCGGGGAACTTCGCTCGCGCGGATCGCGCGGGCGGCCGGGGTAACCAAGGGCGCCCTTTACTGGCACTTCAACGACAAGGAGGATTTCTTCCTTGCCGTCGCCGAACGGGTGCTCGAGCATTGGAACGTGGCGTTCGCCCAGGACGTTCCGGTCAAGACGCCTGCGGACTTCCGCGAGCGCTTCCTCAGGATCTTCGAGACGTCGGCGCAACTCAACGTGACCAATCCGTGGGTCTCGCGCCTGCTCCTGATAATCACGCTCGAGTCGCACAAGATAAGCCCGCGCGTGCTTCGCGCGATGCGCAAGGCGAACTCGCGCCAGATCGAATACCTGCGCGACGTCATCGAGCAGGGAAAATCCTTCGGCGTCTTCGCGCCAGGCCTCGATGTCGATTGGGCGGCCACGCAGTTGTGGAGCGCGCTGGTCGGTCTGGAGCTCCTCTGGTATCTTCACGGATCGCGGTTCGAGCTGCGCAAGTCGTTCCGCCGCCAGGCAAAGGAATATCTGCAGCAGTGGAGCGTGGCCGAATGAAAGTCGGCCTCATCTACGAAATCGAATCCATCAAACCCCATCGCCCCGACCATGAATACCGCGTGTACTGGGAAACGATGGAGCAGATCGAGCTTGCCGACCAACTCGGTTTCGACTCGGTCTGGACCGTAGAGCACCACTTTCTCAACGAATTCTCCTACTGCTCGGCGCCGGAGGTCTTCCTTGCGTGCGTGAGCCAGCGCACCCGCAACATCAGGATCGGCCACGGAGTCGTCATCCTGCCGTTTAACCATCCCGTCCGCGTCGCGGAACGGATCGGCGTGCTCGACATCATGTCCAACGGCCGCGTCGAGTTCGGCACCGGCCGGGCGACGACGATGGACGAGCTGATGGGGTTCGGAATTCCGCCGCAGGAGACGCGGCCGCGATGGGCCGAAGCGATTGAGGCGATTCCGCGGATGTGGCGGGAGGATCCGTTTTCGATGCGCGGCAGGTTCTGGACCGTCGATCCGCCCGTTTCCGTGCTCCCCAAGCCCATCCAGAAGCCGCATCCGCCCCTTTGGGTCGCATCGACCAGCCCCGACACGTTCGTGCTGGCGGCGGAGCGCGGGCTGGGCGTTCTATGCTTCACGCTCGGGGTGGAACTCGATGAAGTCAAAAGGCGAATCCAGCTCTACCGCGATCGCATCGCCGGCGCCCGCCCGGTTGGACTCGCAATCAACAACCAGGTCTCGATGAACATCATGGGGTTGTTCGGCGACGACCCGCGCAGGACCGAGGAAATCGCCCGGGAAGCGGTCCTGTGGTACGTGCGCAAGGGGTTCGAACTGGTGTCGGCGGTCGCGCGATCCGCTTCGCTGGACGAGTCCTATCGTTACCTCAACACGGCCTCACGCTTCGATCCCGAACAGATCACACGCGACTACTACCACTTCCTCAAGGAAAGCGATCTGGTCGCGATCGGGCCTGTGTCCGAAGCGATCAGGGTCGCCCGCCGCTATCGCGATGCGGGCGCCGACCAGATCCTGTTCTTTCTCCAGTACGGCGCGATTCCGCACGAATGCGTGATGCGCTCGATCGAGCTGCTGGGACGCGAGGTCGTCCCGGAGCTCCATTCCTGGCAAACCGGCGGCCGGATCATTCCGGTCGAGCACCCGCAGAGTCCGGCCTGAACCCGCCGATACGCCCGCACTCAGTGCTGGGCGTGCATCGTTATGTCCATCGCGCCGCCCGGGTAGCTGAAAGCGGCCGCATTGAACGGAGGCGGAGTCAGCGCCGACGGCTTCGCATCGCCGGAAAAGCCGTAGGCCTCCTGCGGCACGCCCAGGAAATTGGTCTTCATCTTTCCGGTCTCGAATTCGTCATGAAACGCCGCGATGGCGTAGGTGCCGGGTGGAAGACCCCTGAATTCGCAGGTTCCCACTCCGTCCTGGATCGGTCCGCGCGCCTGCGCCACCGCCTTCGAGCGGTCGCGCGGGAATCCGTCGGCCTGATTGAAGATGATGCATCCGACCCGCCCCTTGTTGTTCGGCAGGTCGACCAGTTGCGCGCGCAGCACATTGTGATCGCAGCATTGCGCCCGCACCATCCCCGCCGATCCGATCACAACCGCAAGCAGGCCCGCGACGAACAGGGTTCGTGGAATCATGAAGGTTGCCGGCTTCCGGGCGCGGGGCGCGGATCCACGATGCGCCGTCCGGTGGGCCTGACCTCGAGCGCGCATCCGAACAGTGAATCGTCCCGTATCAGCATCTCGACCGCGTCCGCGATCTCCTCGGGCTGAATGATCTTCGAGGGCATCCAGCTCTTTATCCCGTGTTGCGCCGCCTGCTCGAGTCCGCGGCGCACCAGCGGCGTGTCCACTATTCCCGGACACACGCAGTTGACACGAATTTTCTTCTCCGACGCCCAAAAGGCAAGAGAATTCGTGAAGTTGACCACGCCCGCCTTTGCCGCCCCGTAAACCGCGTCCTGGCGATGAGGATAAAGACCCGCCATCGAGGCCGTGTTGATGATCACGCCGCCGCCCTGCTTCTCCATAATCGGCGCGGCAAGCCCGGTCCCCAGGATCACCGCCTGCAGGTCGATCTCGATCACCAGGTGCCATCGCGCCGGTTCCACGATGGGAAATCCGGGAGCGCCGACTCCGATTCCGGCGTTGTTGTGCAGGATGTCGAGGCGGCCGAAGTTGCTTGTCGCCGCATCGAGCATCCGCCGGGTCTCCTGCTCGCTGGTCACGTCGGTTCGCACGAAGACGGCGCGGCCGCCTTCGCCTTCGATGCGGCGGACGGTTTCCTTGCCGCCGGCCTCGTCGATATCCGCGACAACGATCGAGGCTCCCGATTTTGCAAGACGTTCGGCAACGGCGCGGCCGATTCCCGAGCCCGCCCCGGTTATCACAGCGGATTTTCCCCTGATTTCCATCTACTTCTCCTCCGCCCTTCGGTAAGGACGCGATACCAAACAGCTAAATAGTATGCCTCGGCCAGTTTACCAAGGGTCTTCAGGCTTGCACGGTGGTGTGCGATGAAGGAATCTCGACCCACTCGAATCCTTTCCCGGAGGCGCGACCATGAGCAAGTGGCGGTTCACCAAGGGACTTCATGACCTCGGAAAGGGCGCGTATGCCTACCTGCAGCCCTCGGGCACGTGGGGATTCAGCAACTCGGGCCTTGTCGTCGATGGAGATCAGGCGCTCCTGGTCGACACGCTCTTCGATGAGAAACTCACGGCCGAGATGCTGGATGTGATGCGCGATTGCACGGGATTCGGCGCCGACCGCATCGGCACCGTCGTCAACACCCACTCCAACGGCGATCACACCTTCGGCAACCGGCTTGCCCGCAACGCGGTGATTCTCGCCTCCGAAGCGACCGCCCGCGAGATGCAGGAGGAGGGCAATCCGCAGAGGCTAGCGCTGCTCAAGAAGAATCCCGAGGTGCTGGGCGAGGCCGGCGCCTTCTTCAAGCGGATCTTCGAGCCGTTCGACTTCGCCGGAGTGACTTTCAGGCTTCCCGACCGAACCTTCTCCGGCCGCTTCGATCTCAAGGTCGGCGACAAGCGGGTCGAACTGATCGAGGTTGGCCCCGCTCATACCGCCGGCGACGTGATCGCGTTCGTGCCCGCCAATCGCGTCGTCTATACCGGCGATATCCTGTTCGTCGATGGCACCCCCATCGCCTGGGCCGGGCCGGTCGCCAACTGGATCAAGGCCTGCGATCTGATCCTCGGCCTCGACGTCGATGTGGTCGTGCCGGGCCATGGTCCGATCACGGACAAGGCCGGGGTGCGGCGGATGCAGGAGTATCTCGTGTTCGTGGATGGAGAGGCGCGCAAACGGCACGCGGCCGGAATGGATTCATGGCAGGCCGCTCAGGATATCGCCCTCGGATCGTTCGGCAAATGGCTTGATGCGGAGCGAATTGCGGTCACCGTCGATACCATCTACCGCGAAATAAGCGGCGACCGCTCTCCGCGCAACGTCGTGGAATTGTTCGGCAGGATGGCGGAGCTGGAGCGGCGCTACTCGCCCGCCGGTCGATGAAAGGTCGGGCGGGCTAGCCGATTCTTCCCAGAAGAATTCCCGCCGCCAGACCGATCAAAACATAGGCGGTGAAGCCGACGTATGCGAAATCGCGCTCCTTGAGGAAAAGCACAAAGCAGAACGCCACCCGCGCAAGCGGCACCAGCGTGAGCGCATACAAGCCCAGGGTCATCACCGAATGCGGATCTCCCTCGACCGCCATCCGCACCATCCGCTCGAGCGAGACCCGCTCCACGAACTGCTGCGCCTGGGCGGCGTGAAAGCGGCGCACATAGTTTCCCGGCGACTCCGTCGTCATCAGCACCAGTCCCACAACCAGGATCACCGTCGCGACAAGCAGGATCGTGCGCAACAGAAGAGGGGTCCACACCCGAAGAATCCGATCCTCGTCGGAGGCGGCCCGGTTGGCCGCGATCGTGTCGTTCATCGTCGTCAAATCCCCTGCAGCGCCCTCCACCCCATCTCGATCGCGATCAGCATCAGGATCACCACGAACACGAGTCGAAGTGCCCTAACATTCGCATGCGGAAGGAGCCTGCTTCCCAGCAGCGCCCCGGCCGTAACTCCAAGCGCGACCGGCGCCGCGATCGAGGTGGATACGTTGCCCCGCGCGAGAAAAACCAGCGCGCCCGCACCCGCCGTCACACCGATCATGAAATTGCTGGTCGCGCTCGAAACCTTGAGCGGAAGGTGCATGAAGTAGTCCATCGCCATCACCTTGAGCGCGCCCGAGCCGATCCCCAAAAGCCCCGACATCAGCCCCGCCACCACCATCAGCGCGCCGCCGGCCGGCAGATTCACCACCTCGTAATGCGCCATCCTGCCGGAGTCGTCGGGGATGTCGCCGACCAGTTCGAGCCTGCGCGCGACGGGGTCGCCGTGCTCGACGAAGTCGTCTCCCTGCTTGCGCATCGCAAAGTACGCCGACTGCAGCATCATCAGCGCAAACAGCAGCTCGAGGATCGTGGACGGGATGATGCCGGCGACGAGGGCGCCCGCGACCGCGCCTGTCACGGTCGCGCACTCCAGCACCATCGCGACCTTCAGATTCGTCCATCCGTCGCGCACGAACGCGACGCTCGCGCCTGCGCTGGTTGCGACCACCGAAATCAGGCTCGCGCCGACCGCAACCGTCATCGGCATATGGGCGAGAATCACGAGGGCGGGCACGATGAACACGCCGCCGCCAAGACCCGAAAGCGAACCTATGAAGCCGGAGCCGAAGGCGAGAGCGAGAAGGCCCCCGAGGATGCTCAGCACGACCGGCAGCTCCGCGAAAAGCGGACGGAGGGAAGAGGAAACGCAAGGGCAGGCAGTGTCATTTTACGCTCCTCAAACTAATTGCATTCATGATGACAAAATATGCCGCAAGCGGGAAGGATCTGGCGGCCCCACGCGACAAAAGATACCGGAAAGAAGAAGGGCTAGAAATCTTGCAAGACAGAGAGTCTATAAAACAGGTCGGGTGTTTGCGCGCCCGCCGCACGCGCTCCACGATCTTCCCCGAGGAAGCCCGGCCCGCCCGCCGCTCCGCTCGCCGCATGCCCGCTCTCCAGTGCAATCGATGCCGTGCAGCGAATGCACTGCACGGCGGGCCGCGCACGCAGGAAATATCCGCGGAAAACCTGTATATTTTCCTCCGTCCGCCGGCGGCATCACGCTTGCTCAATCCCCGCTCCGTGATGGTCGGCTGGTTCGATTGCTCGCGCTACGCTGACGGAGTAGGTCAGAAACGGGTCGCTCAGGCCCAGAGGCTCCACCAATGATCGGCCTTCTAATTTTGGTGATCATAATCTTCGCCATCCGGCAGCATCGCCGCAGCCGCGCCCTCAAGTGGCACGACGCGTACTGGTGCAACGATCAGGTTCGCAAACACGTCGATGCCGCCGAACAGTTCGCCGCCGAATTCCCCCATCGCCTCGCCTCCGGCATCCAGCGCCAGGCTGAACGCTCGGGGTCGGAGTTCGAGCGGCGGATGGCGGAGAAGTTCGAGCGCAAAGCCGCCCGTTTCGAGGAAAAATTGCGGCGCAGGTTCGAAAGGGAAACCAGCAAGTGGACCAGCCGCGGCGAAGACCTCGTCGCCTTCTCGACCGGCGCTTCATCCGGGGCCAGGGAATCGGATTCCGCAGCCGGACGCACCGCGCCCCACCTCCCGCCCGAGGAACAGAAAGCCTACGAGCGCGCGCGCAAACGCGCAGCGGCCGAGGCCGGCTTTTACGTCCACCTCATGTGGTACGGCGTCGTGATCGGCTTCCTGTTCTTCCTCAACGTGATGACCACGTCGTTCCAATGGTGGGTCTTCCCCGCAATCGGATGGGGCTTCGGCGTGGCCAGCCATTTCGTGGCCGTGTTCGGATGGCGATGGGTGCACGAGCGGGTCTTTGAACCCGCCATCAAGCGCGAAGTCGAGCGCGAAGTCACCAAGGAAAAGGAAGTGCTGCGCACGGAGAAGCAGGCCTCGCTCGACGAACTGACCGCAACCTTCGCCCACGAAATCCGAAACCCCATCGCCGCCGCAAAAAGCCTCGTCCAGCAGATGGGCGAGGATCCGACCTCGGTCGAGAACGTCGAATATGCCAAGGTTGCCCTCGACGAGCTGGCCCGTGTCGAGCGCAGCGTCTCGCATCTTCTCAAATACGCCAAGGAAGAGGACTACAAGTTCGACAACGTCAACCTGGCGGGAGTGCTCGACGGAGCGCTTACCCAGATGCGCGGAAAGCTCGAGTCGAATTCCGTCACCGTGTCGCGCAACTATCTGACCGGACCCACCGTGCGCGCCGATGCCGACAAACTGCGCCAGGTCTTCTCCAACATGATCGACAACGCGATCGATGCGATGGCGTCGAGCGGCGGCGAACACCGGCTCGAAGTCGCAATCCATCGCGGCCGCGGCGGCGTCGCCAGCGTCATCATCCGTGACAACGGATGCGGCATTCCCGAGGACAAGCTCGGCAAGATCTTCAATCCCTTCTACACCTCCAAGCAGAACGGAACCGGGCTCGGCCTCGGCGTCGCCCGCAAGGTCATCGACGCGCATCGCGGCACGATCGAGGTCTCGAGCCAGTTGGGTGTCGGCACCGAGTTCATCGTGTCGATTCCGCTTGCCGATGCGGCGCGCGAAGCGGCCGGCGAACGCGCCGAACAACCCGCGGCCGCGCCCGTGCGCCCGGTTTCCGCCAACGGCGCCGGACCGGACGCCGCGCCGGCTGAGCCGCCCATCGCGATCGCGCACCCCGAAGCCAGTACGCGAGGTCAGCAATGAAGGGGCGTCTGCTTATCGTCGACGACGAGCGCGGCATCGTCATCGCGCTCAAAGGCCTCTTCACCAAGGAGGGCTACGAGGTCGAGACCGCGGAGTCAGGCGAGGAGGCGCTTGAGAAAGTCAAGGCCGGACTCTTTCACGTGATTATCACGGACCTCTCGATGAAGGGGATGAGCGGGCTCGACCTGCTGCGCAATGTCCGCGAACTCGATCCGCAATGCGCGGTCCTGATGATCACCGCGTATGGAAACCAAAGGATCGCGGTCGAGGCGATGAAGGCGGGCGCAGAGGATTATCTGCCCAAGCCTTTCGACAACGACGAGCTGCGCCTCAAGGTCCGCAAGGTGATGGAGACGCAGCTTCTGCGCCGCGCCCACGATCAATTGCTCGAACGCGTGCGACTTGAAACCGGCACCTTCGAAAACATGATCGGCCGCTCGCCCGCGATGATGCGGGTATACGAGACGATCGAGAAGGTGGCGCCCACCGACGTGACCGTCCTGGTGCGCGGCGAATCCGGAACCGGAAAGGAGCTGGTCGCCCGCGCGATCCACTTCCGAAGCCCGCGCGCCCGCTCCGCCTTTATCGCCGTCAACTGCGCCGCCTTCTCGCGCGAGCTGGTCGAAAGCGAGCTGTTCGGCCATGAAAAAGGCGCCTTCACCGGCGCCGTCGCCCGGCGCGAAGGCAAGTTCGAGGCGGCCGACGGCGGCACCCTGTTCCTCGACGAGATCGGCGACATGGGCCTCGAGACCCAGGCCAAGCTCCTGCGCGTGCTCCAGGAGAAACAGTTCGAGCGCATCGGCGGCAATCAGACGCTGACCGTCGATGTGCGGATCATCGCGGCCACCAACCAGGATCTCGAGGCGATGGTGAAGCAGGGGAAGTTCCGCGAGGA
>Ga0070741_10007381_pt1 | contig 22771 bp, 20 predicted proteins | sample Coa_R1_4_FD_66440 | JGI IMG/M metagenome (GOLD analysis project Ga0070741, IMG submission 66440) | Surface soil microbial communities from Centralia Pennsylvania, which are recovering from an underground coalmine fire - Coalmine... | ecosystem: Environmental > Terrestrial > Soil > Unclassified ... | reverse complement strand
GGTTCGCCGCGACGTACTGCGCCCCGGAGCCGATCGGCATGTTCCACGGCGAGTCCGACGCGAACGGCTGCAACAGCTTGTCCCGCGTCCCGCTGCCCGCCGTCGGCGTGCTCGTCGGCGTGGGGGCGGGGGTGTCCGTCGCGGTGGGTGTGCCGGTCGCTGTCGGCGTCGGCGTGGGCGTGGACGTCGCGCCCGTGACGGGCGTCGGCGTCGGCGTATCGGACGGGGCCGGCGCGTCGGCCGGGGTTGGCGCACCTTTGGCGGTCGGCGTGGGACTCGGCATGGCCGGCGCGGTGCTCGTCGCCGCCGGCGTCGGCTGTTCGGCCGTGGCGGTCGCCGCCGGCTGTTCGGCCGTGGCGGTCGCGGTCGGCGTGACAGTCGGCGTCGCGCTCGGCTGATCGGCCGGTGTCGCGCTCGCCGTAGCGGACGGCGTCGCCGTCGGAGGGATCGCCGTCGGCGTCATCGTCGGCGTCGGCTCGAACGGCGGCGGATCGACGGTGTCCTTCATGAAGTGGGCGACGGCGACGACGTCGTCAACATCGTGGAAGCCGTCCCCGTTGACGTCGTACTGGCGGCCGAGGCCGCTCAGGCCGCGCGACACGAGGTGCAGGTCGTAGGTATCGACGACTCCACTGTCGTCGACGTCGGCGTCGGCGGCGGTGGTCGCCGCGGCCGGGAGCGGGCGCACGACAGCGAGCATCGACACCACGCCGGCGGCAAGCAAGGCTATGCGGTTCATGGGAGTGGGGGTGACCTAGGCTGCCAGGCGGACCTCAGCAGCGGAGATTTCGCTCTGGACGGGCCTCCTGCCCGAGAGCATGCCGGGAACGCGCGCCGCGGCGGGCTGCGGGCGCCGGGCGGGAGTATATGGAACCGCAATGCGAGGAGGATTAAGCAGTCCCTAAACGGCGCTCAGCTTTTTGTTAAGCCGCGCCAGGCGATGCTCCAGCCCGGCGCGCGCCCGGCCCTGGGCCCCGAGCAGCAGACGCGTCGCGATTTCGCGCGCGGCAGCGTAGCGGCGGTCGCGATGCTCCAGGTGCTTCGCGAGCGCGAGCCCGGCGCGCGGGTCGCCGGCGGCCCAGAGCCCATGCAGCAGCGGCAGCGCCTCGCCGCGGGCGCCGGCGCGGAGGCAGAGGCGCGCATGGCGCCAGGCGGCCCAACGCCAGTCGTCCGAACCTTCGAGCCAGGGAAGCGACGCACGGTAGAGCGCCATCGCGCGGCCGATGTCGCCCGCATGCTCGTGCCAGCGCGCCAGCGCGGCGGCGTCCTCCGGCCGGGGCGCATCGTCGGTGAGGAGGCGCGCGAGCGACGCAAGCAGCGAGACGAGCGCGAGCACGTCGTCCGCGTTGTGACGGAACACGGGGCGCAGCGGCGCCGCGCGGCCCGCGCGCACGTACCCGAAGTACAGCGAGGGGACGAGTGCCCCCGGCACGTCATCGAAGCGCTCGAGGCCCAGAAGCGCCCGCTCGAGGTCGACGAGCCGGCAGCCCGGGAGGCGGTGGCGGTAGAGCCTTCGCGCCGGCGGCAAGAGGTCGAGGTGCGCCTGCTCGAGGCGTCGCACGCCGGCCCCGGCGACCGTGAACCGCGACTCGAGCACCGGCACGTCGAATGCGCGGCCGTTGTAGGTGACGATTCCATCGAAGCGCGCGAGGTCCTGGGCCAGGGCCGCGAGCATCGCCCGCTCGCCGGCGATATCCGCCAGGAAGTACTGGCGCATGCGAAAGCCGTCCCGCTCGAATGACCCGAGCCCGGCGATGACGACATACGTCCCGGCGCCGCCCAGTCCCGTGGTCTCGATGTCAACGAAGGCGCAGCGCGACGGATGCGGCGCGGGGCGGGCGCCGCCGAGCATCTCCAGCGCGCGCGACGGCGCCCGCAGGGCGGCACCGAGCGCAATGCGCCCATAGCGGTGCTGCGGCTCGTGCCAGGCATCGCGGACGAACGCCGGCCCGCAGGGCCCCTCGATCCACTCGCCGCCGAGGATGCGGTCGATGGGCGGCAACTCCCGCGCGATCGCCGGCGCGCGGCGGGGCGGCGTCGACGCGGCGACGGCGGCGCGCAGCCGCTCGGCGCGGCGCCGGTCGAGCGCCGGAGCCTCAGGCCGCATCGCTCAGGCGGCGGAGGAGCCGGATGCAGGCCTCCTTGCGCGCCGGGTGCTCGCCAATCGACGGGCCGATGCATCCAGGGCAGCCGGCGACGCACGCGCAGGCGACGGCGGCCTCGCGCGCGGCAGCCATGAGGGCCGCGTGCACCTCGAACAGGCGGCGCGCCATGCCGACGCCGCCGGGCTGGTTCTCGTACAGGAAGAGCGTGGGCCTGCCGGTGAACGGCGAGCGGATCTGGGCGACGGCCTGCAGGTCGCGCGGGTCGCACATCACGAAGATCGGCGCGAGATTGCGCAGCAGGCGCGCGCATCCCCAGAGGGCCTCCTGCAACTCGGCGCGCGGGATGCGGCCGGCCGACTCGTCGTCCAGCGCGAGCCAGTAACCGGTGGTGTGGCGGCTCTCCTCGGGCAGGCTGATCCGTCCCCAGCCGACGTTCTCGTGCGTATCGAGCTTGATCTTCTTGAAGACGGTCGCGACGTCGCGGACGGCCACTTCGCCGTGCTCGACGCGACAGCCCTTTGCCGGCGCGGACTCGAAGGGCTCCAGCACCTCGAGGTCGACGGCGAGGTCGGCGTCGGTGTAGTAGTCGACGTCGACCCTGCGCACGTAGGCCTTCTTCTCGTGCCAGTCGAGGCGATCGACGTGATACTGGGCGCCGCCGTGCATGTAGATCGCCTCTTCGTGCACGAGGAGCGGCGCGGACGGCCGGTCCACCTCGCCGATGACGCGCGGTTTCGGTCCCTGCTCGATGACGACGAAGTTGTCGATGGCGGCCGAGCGCAGGCTGACCGACTCGGCGGGGAAGACCTCCGCCATCCAGTGGTAGCGGCCTCCGGCCTTCACGAGGACATCCTCCTCGGCGAGCATCTCCAGCAGCGCTCGCGCGTCCGGCCCAAAGCCACAGCGTCCGTCCTCCTCGACATCCTCTTCGAACGGCAGCTCGAAGGCGCCGCACTTCAGGTGGCTGATGCGCACGAGCAGGTTGTCGGGGTCGATCAGCCCAGCCTCCGGCGAGGTCTCGAACAGATAATCGGGGTGCGCGGCAACGTACTGGTTGAGCGGCGAGGAAGACGTGACGAGCACGGCAAGCGCGACATCGTGGCGGCGGCCGGCGCGCCCGATCTGCTGCCACGCGCTGGCGAGCGTGCCCGGATAGCCGGAGAGCACGGCCGCATCGAGCCCGCCGATATCGACGCCGAGCTCGAGCGCGTTCGTCGCGACGACGCCGCGGATGGCGCCATCGCGCAACGCCCGCTCGATCGCACGGCGCTCGTTCGGCAGGTAACCGCTGCGGTAGCCTTCGACGCGCGGCGCCTCGCCCGCCCGTGACGGCAGCGCCTCGCGCAGCGCGCGCAACAGCAGCTCGACGCGGACGCGTGAGGGCGCGAAGACGATCGTCTGCACGTTGCGACGCAGCAGGGCGGTGGCGAGGTCGCGGGCGGCGTCGACGGCACTCGCGCGAATCCCCAGCTCCCGGTTCACGACCGGCGGGTTGTACATGGCGACGACCTTGCGGCCGCGTGGCGCCCCGCTCTCATCGATCAGCAGCATCGGCTTGCGCACGAGCCGCTCGGCCAGCTCCGCCGGGTTCGCGATCGTCGCGGAGCAGCAGATGAACAACGGGTCGCTGCCGTAGAAGCGACAGACGCGGTGGAGGCGGCGGATGACGTTCGCGACGTGGCTGCCAAACACACCGCGGTACTGGTGCAGCTCATCGATGACGACGTAGCGCAGGTTCTCGAACAGCTTCACCCAGCGCGTGTGGTGGGGAAGGATGCCCGTGTGCAGCATGTCCGGGTTCGTCACGACGACGTGTCCGGCCTCCCGCACCTTGCGCCGCGTCTCGCCCGGCGTATCGCCGTCGTAGGTCGCGGTGCGGATCTCGGCGCCGAGCTCTGAGACGAGCCCGCGCAGCTCGTCGACCTGGTCCTGGGCCAGCGCCTTCGTGGGGAAGATGTACAGGGCGCGCGCTTCCGGGTCCTCGAGCAGCGTCTGGACGACCGGCAGGTTGTAGCAGAGGGTCTTGCCGGACGCGGTCGGCGTCACCACGACAAAATCGCGGCGTTGGGCCGCGGCCGCGAGCGCCTGGGCCTGGTGGGTATAGAGCTGGTCGATTCCCCGCCGCGCCAGCGCGGCGATGAGCCGCTGATCGGCGGACATCGGAAACGGCGCGTATCGCGCGGGGATCGCCGGGAGCTCCCGCCACTCGACGAAATTGGGCACGAAGTCGGGGTCGGAGCGCAGCGCATCGAGCGCATCGGCCAGCGGCATCCTGCCTCCCTCGCACAAGCGTTCGAGAGCGGGAGTATACGTTCGGAACACACGTTCGTCAAGATCGGGCGTACACCCGGTCCGCGCAGACGGCGGCGGAGGCCGAAATAGGGGGTTCTCCTCTGCGGCGCGCTGGGTGCTAGCACCGACGATGGATGCGGCAAGATGCGACTGACGACCGTCCCGCGTCTGCCGAAAATCGGCGCTGGAGCCCGGCCCTGGTCCCGGTTGGCCTCGCTCGTCCCGCGGCAGCCCTCGACGAATGCGCTCCGGTCCTCTTCGTTCGCCGCGGCGCTCACCATCGTGGCGCTCGCGGTGGCATTCGTCGGCGCGCTCACGTACTTCGGCGCAGACGAGTTCTCCGGCCGTGCGGCCGACCGGCGCGCGGCCGCGGAAGCGGGGTCGCTCGCTGAACTCGCCGGGCGCATGGCGACCGCGGACGCCTTCAACGGCTACATCGAACTGCTGCGATACGCGGACGACCCCACGGTGCGCGATCGCGGCTCGACCCGAGAGCAGCGCATCGCCGCGATGCGGCAGATGCTGTACCTGAACACGAACAACATGGCGTCGCTGACGATCGCGGACCGCGCGGGGACGGTGCTCGCATCGACGGATCCGGCGCTGACCAGCGTCCGCGGCGGCGCGGCGTTCGAAGCAACGCGCCAGACGCTCGCGCCGTCCAGCTCGGACGTCGTCCTGGCGCCGGGGCCGGCGAGCTACGTCGAGTTCGCGTCGCCGCTGAAGGACCCGGATGGCGCGACGTGGGCGATCCTCGTCGGCCGCGCGGACCCGGAGCGGCTCTGGCGCGGCACGCTCGCGGCCTCGGTCGATGGCAGCCGCACGATCATCATCAATGGCGACGGACGGCTGGCAGCGGGTGTGCCGCCAGAGCTGGTCGGCGCGACGTGGCGTGGCAACCCGCTGAAGCGCGGCGGCATCGCGGCGAACGTCGGCGGCGTCGACTCGATCTGCGGCCTGAGCACGGTCGGGGCCGGGTCGCAGATCGACCAGGGACAAGTCGTGGCGGCCTGCCTCCCGGCATCGCTCGTCGAAGCCGAGCACGCGCAGGCGACGGAAAAACAGCGGTTGATCACCGTCGGCGGCGTCGTGCTGGCGCTCGTCGCGGCGGGCGCGATGACCTGGACGGTGTTCGGGCGGCGGCGGCCGCTGCTGATGCTGCCGCCGCCGCGGGAGGAGGCGCGCGCAGCGCCGCCCGCGGCCGAGGCGCCCGATCCCGGGCCGTTGCGCCCGGTCGTGCAGGCGGACGTCGATGCCGTGACGGTGATCCAGGCGTACGAGGAGCGCAGCGCGCGCATCGCCGAGCAACTCCGGGAGGCGGTCCGCGCGCGCCTGCTGGTCGCGTCGGCCCGCGCGGACGAGGCGTACCGGATGGCGGCCGACGGCGGCGGCTCGAGCGCGCACGCGGAGGCGATGGACGAGATCGAGCGCGTGCGCGACCGCGAGTTGCGCGCGCTCGAGCAAGAGCTGAGCCCTTCGGTGCTGCGGCTGGGCCTGCCGACGGCGCTGCGCTCGCTCCGAAAGGACGTCGCCGGCACGATCGGCGTCACGCTCGACATCGATCCGCTCGCCGACACCGTCAGCGACGACGGCGACCGCACACCGATCGATGCCGGGCGGCGCATCGTGCTCTACCGTTTCGCGCAGGACACCTTGCGCGAATTCGCGGCGGCGGGGATCCGGGCGTGCCGCCTCTCGCTGCATCGTAGCGACGAGGAGATCGTCCTGGCGCTCCGGTCGGAGTCGGAGGGCGAAGCAGGCGGGCTGCCGGAGCCGCTGCTCGCGGCGTCACGGGTGGCCGTGGCCTCCTACGCCGGGGAGTTGCGCATCGAGCGCGCGGATGGCGAGCTGGGCGCGAGCGCGCGGTTCCCGACCGGGGGCGCGTGATGGGACGTCGCACAGAATCAGCGCTTCCCCGCATACCCGCAGGTCCGGGCGCGTCGATAATCCGCTCAGGCATGCAGAACCAGAACCGCCCGCCGGCTCGCATCCGCGTACTGGTCGTCGAGGCTGACGGCCTGCTGCGCGACATGCTGCGCACCGTGCTTTCGGCCGAGCCGCGGCTCGAGATCGTCGGCGCCGCGGCAGCAGCGCAGGAAGCCCTGCAGCTCGCGAGCGCGGAGGCGCCGGACGTCACGCTCATCGGCATCGACAACGAGAGCGAGCAGGACGCGCTCGCGGTGGCCCAGGGGCTGTCGGGGGCGCGGGGATCGCGCATCGTCTTCCTCGGCGAGCGCCCGGACAGCCGCATGCTGGCGGCGCTGCCGGCGTTCCGCGCGGCGGGCTGGTCGTACCTGTTGCGCCAGTCGGTGCAGGACGTGGCGACGCTGGCGCGCGCGATCGACGGCGCGGCGATGGGCCTGGTCGTGCTCGACCCGCTCGTCGTCGAAACGCTCGGGCGGCGCGAAACGCGGCTCTCCGCGCTGACCAGGCGGCAGGTCGAAGTGCTGTCGCTGATGGCGAAGGGCTACAACAACGCCGCCATCGCGCGCGCGCTCGTGCTCGAGGAGAAATCCGTCGAGAACCACATCAACGCGATCTTCGGGCAGCTCAACCTGAGCCGCGACAACGCCGCGCACCCGCGCGTGAAGGCGGTCCTGCTCTACCTGCAGGAGACCAGCGCGCACCGCGACGACTCCGACCGCCGGGCACAGCGCAAAGCCGCCTGAGGGCGGCAGGCAGCGCGCGCCGCTCGCCCTCACGCCCGCCGCGCCGTAGGTGCAGGCACCGGCAGAAATCGGGGGTGTTGAGCATGCTTCGCACCCCCTAGGGATACGACCCTCACGTAGAAGGATCGCGCCCGCGCCGTCGCGCGCCGCGCGCCGCGCCCCAGCCGGGCGCGCGAAAGGAACGCCGGTGGAACCGCAACAGCTGAGCGCGAAGGTCGCCGCCCTGGAGGCGAAGGTCGCCGTGCTCGAGGACGAGAACAAGATCATCAAGGGCGAGGTGAAGCAGATCCTCACCGAGATCCGCACGGCGATCCTCGTCCGCGACAACCCGTTCGAAGACGTCGGCGCGCCGCGCGCGGGCACGCCAACGGTGAGCATCGTCGCGCCGGCCGTAAGCGCCGAGCCGGTGAAGGTGCAGTTCAGCGCACCGCAGCCCGAGCCGGAGCCGGAGCCCGAGCCGGAGCCCGAGCCGGAGCCCGAGCGACGCCGCGCATCGCCAAGGTTGGAGCCCCTGGCGTCGCAGACCAAGGAGCCGATCATGCTGAGGCCTGAGACCGCACCGCCGCCGGCGCACGAGCCGCAATGGAGCCTGCTGACGATCGCCAGCCTGACGGCCTGGGGCGAGGAGGCGATGCGCCGCCTGGGCGCGCTGCGCTTCGAGATCCTGCTCGACCTGTGCGAGGCGGCCGGGCACGTCGCGCCGGAGGCCCGCGCGGCGCTCTCGCGGGTGAAAGAGCTCGACGTGCCGGCGCCCGAGCAGCCGCCGTCCACGAACGACACGGTCGTCATCCTGCGCCAGCTCGATGCGCTGCTGAACGACGACCTGCGCGACGACCTGCCGGTGCGCCTGCACCGCTAACACGAAGCCGGGCGGGCACGTCCCGCACGACGCTGAAGGAGTGGCGCCATCGACAAGGCAATCACGACCATCATGCTCACGATCGCCGCGATCGTCGCGGTGGTCGCGGTGGTGAACGCGGTGCTGCCCTCGGTGGGCCGCACGACGGGCGCGCTCATTTCGACGTCGAGCGTCGTCGAGGACCGCATCGCGAGCCAGGTGGAGATCGTGCACGCGACGGGGCAGGACGCCAACCCGGACGCGCAGGTGTGGGTGAAGAACATCGGCGCCTCGACGGTGGACGCGGTGGACCGCGTGGACGTGTTCTTCGGCCCGAGCGGCGACTTCCAGCGCATCCCGTACGGCGGCAGCGGCTGCACCGCGCCCTGCTGGGAGTACACGATCGAAAACTCGACGGTGTGGGAACCGACGGCGACGCTGCACATCACCGTGCACGACGACGCGAACCTGGCGACCGGCACCACGTACTACATCAAGGTCGTTACGCCAAACGGCGTGACGGACTCGAAGTTCTTCACGGTCTAGGGGCGAGAGCGCGATGGAGAACGGCATCCCCGCCCTGATGATCGCCGCCATCCTGATGCTGTCGACGGTGTTCATCGCTCGCGGCGGATTCATCGGCATGGACGCGGTGGGGCAGTCGCTGAAGCAGCAGGAAACGACGATCGGCCAGCAGAACCGGACGGGGCTGACGGTGACCGGAACATCGATCGACGGGACGGGCTCGAACCTCACCATCACCGTGCGCAACGACGGGCAGACGCCCGTCTCGCAATGGGACGAGATGGACATCGTCCTGCAGTACTTCGGCGAGGCCGGCGGCCGGTTCGACAAGTGGATCCCGTACACGGCGGGGCCGCTCGGCGCGGACACGTGGACGACGGGAAGCTTCGCGAACGACATCTTCGAGCCGGGGATCCTCAACACCGGCGAGAGCGTGGACCTGCTGGTCCGGGTGAACCCGGCAGTGGCCGCGGGCTCGACGAACTGGGCGATCATCGGCACGGAGAAGGGCGTGACGGTGCAGACGTACTTCAACGGCCCGTAGGGAGCGCGGATGGCCTTCTTCACCAGGTTCATGCCGGGCATGCTCGCGAAGAGCCCGCCGCGCAGCCAGGCTGTCGAGGACGCGGCCAACTGGCAGCGGCCCACGTCGCTCTTCCGGCCGGCGCCGGCGGACTACGACCTCGTGGCGCAACTCACGTACATGTCCGCGCTGGCGACGGCGAACATCAGCCGCGAGGCGCTGTTCCAGAAGACGGCGGAGCTCGGCTACACGACGTCGGGCTACTTTCACCGCGTGCACCTGGTGGCGCAGCGCCTCAACTACGACTACGCGCGCGCCTGCCAGCTCGTGGCCGACGCGACGGACAACGAGGTGGTGAGCAGCCTGCTGCTGCGGTTCTCGAGCTCGCTCGCCTCCGGCGAGCCGGAGTCCGTGTTCCTCGCGCGGGAGACCGAGATCCAGCTCGAGCAGTACTCGAAGAAGTACGAGCGCGACCTCGAGTCGCTGCGCAAGTGGACCGACGCTTATGTCGCCCTCATGGTGTCGGTGACGCTCGTCGTCGTCGTCTCGCTGGTCTCGATGATGATCTACAGCGTCGGGACGATCTTCATCCTCGGCCTGGCGGTCGTGATGATCGCGATCGCCGGCATCGGCGACTGGATCATCTACCGCACGGCGCCCGTCGAGCCGAAGACGCACAAGCGCAAGGAGAAGTCGCGGACGCAGCGGCAGATGTTCACCGTGGCGAAGGTGCTGCTGCCGGCGGCGGCGCTGATCGGGGCGGCCGTCGGGCTGCTCGCGGGCATCGGCGCCGGGATGGTGGTGGCGGCGGTGGTGATGGGGCCGGTCGGGGTGCTGGCGTTCATCGACGACCAGCGCGTCGACCAGCAGGACCGCGACATCTCGACGTTCCTGCGCGCGCTCGGCTCGGTCGTCGGCGCGATCGGCACGACCATCAGCGAGGGCATGGAGCGCGTCAACCAGCGCTCGCTGGCGTCGCTCGAGCAGGGCGTCCGGCGGCTGCACATCCGGCTCCGGTCGGGGATCAAGCCGGACCTCTGTTGGGACCGGTTCGTCTCGGAGACGGGCAGCGAGCTGGTGGACCGCTCCGTGAGCACGTTCTGGGACACCATCAAGCTGGGCGGCGACCCCGACCAGATCGGCTACCTGTCGTCGCTCTTCGCGCTCAAGATCTCGCTCATGCGCGAGAACCGGAAGCTGATCTCGCAGACATTCCAGTACCTGGTGATCCCGCTGCACGTCGTGCTCGTCGCGATCGTGCTGTTCATCACCGAAGTGATGGCGATCTTCGCGACGCAGCTCGCCAGCATCCAGACGCAGGCGCTGAGCTCGACGACGACCAGCACCGAGGCCGGCGTGGACGTGACGAACGTGCTGGCGTTCGCCGCGCCGAACGTAGGATTCATCCGCGGCTTCGCCCTGGTCGTGACGATCGTGTTGACCGTCGTCGATGCGTGGGCGCCGCACTCGACCGCCGGCGGCCACCATCACAAATTCTGGGCGTACCTGGCCGTGATGGCGCTGACATCCGGGCTGGCGCTGATGCTGATCCCGCACGTGGTCGGCGGGCTGTTCCACAGCGTGGCCGGTGACCTCGCCAACACGACCACGACCGGCGGCACGACGCCATAGGAGGAGACCCATGCGACTGTTCGGGCGCCACGATGAGCACGACGCGCGCGCAGACAACGGCTGTGACGCGACGCCAGCACCCTGGGTGCCGAAGTCGGTGCGACCCGCCGCCGACGTCGAGCGGCGCGAGTCGATCCTGCTCCCGACCGATGACGACGAGGACGACGACGAGGTGCAGTTCCTCGCGTCGCTCGTCGACCAGATCGAGCGCGAGGACGGCCAGGCGCCGGCGGTGCCCCCGGTCCCCGGCCCTCCGGCCATCCAGAGGTACGAGCCCGACGACGCGGACCGGCTGTGGCTGTTCCACCAGCGGGCACCGGAGCCCGACGAGCTCGAGGGCGTCCGCCAGCACCTGCGCGGGGAGGTCGACATGGAGGACCTGCTCGACGACCTGAGCACGACGGCGGCCGCACTCCGGCGTCTGAAGGCGGCGTGATGTCGCCGCTCGCGCGACGGCTGATGGTCGTCGTGATGCTCGGCTGGACGGCGGCCTGCGCCCTGATCGGCTGGTGGGCGACGGGTGGCGACGCGGTTCGTACGACGCCGGCGGAGGCGATGGTCGTGTACGACGTCGCTTCGCCCGGCGGGCAGCACAGCGTGCACTACCTGACGCGCGAGGAAGCGGAGGCGACGCTGCCGTCGCCGACGGCGGCGCCATCGCCGGCGCCGACGCGGCTCGCCATGCCGTACGCCGCGCCGAAGTACGCGCTGAACGCCGGTATCGGCGCGCCGAAGCGCACCGGCGACACGGCAACGCGCGCGCAGGACAAACCGCGCACGGCGAGCAAGGGAGTCGTGGTGCTGGACCCGGGGCACGGGCGCGGCGACCCCGGCGCGACGCATTACCTCCCGGACGGCTCGGGGCGCTGGGACATCACCGAGGCGGACTCGAACCTGCGCAACGCCGAGCTGATCCGGGACGACCTCGTGGCGATGGGGTACACGGTGTACCTGACGCGCAACGGGCCGGGGCAGGGCCCGGGCGGGCCGCTGCCGCTGCAGTTCATCACGTCGGACCTGTACGCGCGGGTGGCGCTGGCGAGCGCGGTGGACGCGGACGTGTACGTCGCGATCCACGGCAACGGCGCCAGCGTCAAGTCGATCAGCGGCCCCGAGACCTGGTACTGCGGGAAGCACGCGGAGGGCGCGCAGAACGAGGAGCTGGCCCGGCGCATCCAGCGGGCGATGATGGACGCGCTGCACGAGTACGGCTACTTCCCGCCCGACCGGGGGATCAAGGAGGACGCCGAGACCCACCACTCCGGCGAGTTCTGCCAGTTCGTGGTGACGCGCGAGACGCCGGTGCCCGCCGCGCTGCTCGAGTTCCTCTTCCTCTCGAACGACGACGACGCCAGGGTGCTGGTCGACGACCGCGCGCACGTGCTGATGGCGCGGCACGTCGCCGACGCCATCGACGGCTTCCTGCAGGAGCGCCGGGGCGCGCCGTAACCTCGCGGGCTGCCGGTTGTGCGAGGGGGCGCCGTAGGCGACCATTCGCGCGAGCCGCAGACGCAAGGGAGAGGACATGCCGGTCGTCGAGCTGAACGGGATCCACATCAACTACGAGGAGCACGGCGACCCGAACGGCGCGCCGATCCTGCTGACCCACGCCTACGCCGCCACGCTGCAGATGTGGGCGCCGCAGTTCGAAGGGCTGCCGGAGTATCGCGTCATCGCGTGGGACATCCGCGGCCACGGCGGCACCGACAGCCCGCCGCGGCAGGAGGACTACACCGAGAAGCTCACGGTCGCGGACATGGCGGCGTTGCTGCGGCACCTCGGCATCGAGAAGGCGGTGATCGGCGGGCTCTCGCTCGGCGGCTACATCTCGCTGGAGTTCCAGGTGGCGCACCCGGAGATGGTGCGCGCGCTGATCCTGTGCAACACCGGGCCTGGCTACCGCAAGGACGACGCGCGGGCGGGCTGGAACGAGTTCTCGATCGGCTACGCGAAGCGGTTCGAGGAGCGCGGGCTCGAAGGCTTCGGACGCGGGATCGAGATCGACGCGACGAAGCAGTACCAGCGCTCGGCGCAGGGGCTCGCGTTCGCGGGGCGCGGCATCCTCACGCAGCGCGACGCGAAGGTGATGGACAACATCGACAAGATCGCCGTGCCGACGCTGGTCGTCTGGGGGGCGGACGACGAGCGGTACAAGTCGGGCTGCGAGTACATCGCCGCGAAAGTCCCGGGGGCGCAGCTCGCGGTCGTCGCGGGCGCCGGGCACGCGGTGAACCTGTACCAGCCGGAGGAGTTCAACCGCATCGTGCGCGAGTTCCTGCGCGCGCACGGGATCTGATCCCGGCTCGACCGCCCCGCGCGCGCGTGCTCGTGTCCGCTGTGCCCGGCGCCTCTCTGGCGATTTGCGTTACCAAGGCCGGCGCTAGCCCTTGGCGCCAGCGAGGGCAGGCGGGCGGGCGGACTCCCACGGGCGTGCCGAGCCGTGCCACAGCTCGTAGTGCTCGGCCTGCGTCTGCGTGTAGGCCGCCTTCCCGTAGAACCGGTCGTAGAAGTCCAGGTCCAGGTGATGCGCCTGGCACCAGTAGCTGCTGATGCCCATCGTCGGCACGTTCATCGGGAAGCGCCCGTACGTGTCGTAGATGTAATTCGCGATGTCCTTGACGCACTGCACCAGCTTCTCGCTGTAGCGCGGGACGCCGGCGATGAACTCGTTCTTGTCGAGGAACGGCGCCTCCCGGCCGGCGTCCATCGTGTAGATGCCATCGGCGCCGAACTTCGCCTCGACGACGGCGTCGACCGCGGCGTCCATGTCCTTGTAGTACGGCGGGCAGTAGCCCTCGAGCACGCCATCGATGCCGACCGGGTTCGGTGACGCGGTGCCGGGCGTCTCGACGACGCGGAACGGCAGCGCCTGCATCAGGAACAGCGGGTTGACGCCGGCGTGGATCCAGCCGCCGAGCCCTATGGCCTGCTCGGCGAGGACGATGTTGTGGAGGATGAAGGCGGGCTCGACCTCCTGCCCGAAGTTCGTGGTGGAAAGCGGCAGCGGGCGGTTGGCGTCGAGCAGGCCTTCCTTCACCCAGCGCTCCGTGCCGGCGGGGCGGTTGCCGTTCAGGTCATCGACCAGGAAGGCGCCGCCATCGGCCCAGCCGCACATGAGGAGCAGGCCGTTGATGTACTGCCAGGTGTTATTGATGACGGGCAGGAACACGGTCGAGCCCTCGATGTTCGAGTCCCAGAGGTTGAACGAGAGCATCGCGGGGTAGGAGCGGGGATGCTCGGGGCGGTGGTCGAGCACCTTCGTGCGGTTCTCGCGGAACGACCGCGCGATGTAGTCGCGGTCGCTCTCGGTCTCATACTGGCGGATGCGGTCGGTGCGGCAGTCCTTGAGGCCGACGACGTAGCTGCCGGAATCGTTGAAGTAGATCAGCTCGGTGCTGTGGGAGCCGCAGGGGCTGGACCACGTGCGGCCGGTGAACTGGATCATCGTGTTGCCGCTGGCGCTCTTGCCATCGGCGTAGGTGTACGGGAGGTCGCTGAGGTTGAGGCCGCTGATGCCGGTCCCCGCCTGGACGAGCATCGCCTCCTCGACCTCATCGAGGGGCATGGGCGGCTTCTCGGACTTGTACCTGGTGGGGCCGCCGGGGATCTCGGCGCCGAGCGCCATGCGGCGGGAGCGGCGGTTGAAGATGGCGTCGAACAGGGGGTAGTTCCAGGCGCGACGTGCGCCCTCGTTGCCGGAGATCTCACCCATGCGGACGGCTCCTTGCTGCGGGACGGGGTTGTGTCGGCGATTGTACTACGCGCCGGCGCGCGCTGGCGCCGCCACCCCGGGCGGCGACGGACAACCGGGGGGCGCGTGAGATAGCCTTTCGGGCGGGCGGTGGATGGCCGGCGGCGTGCGGCGCGGGTAGACTCTTGCGGATTCCGGTTGGATGCTCCCAAGCGCGCAGACGGCGCGCCAGGGCGGCAAGCGAAGGGGCAGGGCAATGGCCGATTTCAGCCTGAGCGAAGAAGAGCGAATGGTGCAGCAGCTCGCGCACGACTTCGCGGAGAAGGAGATCCGTCCGCGGGCGGCGTACTACGACGAGACCGAAGAGCTGCCGCGCGAGATCATCGGCAAGGCGAACGAAGTAGGCCTCGCGCAGGGCATCTTCGGCGGCGCCGGCGGGCTGGGCAGCGTGCTCATCGCCGAGGAGCTGGCGTGGGGGTGCGCCGGCATCGCGCTGGCGATCGCGGCGAGCGGGCTCGCCGGCGCGGCGATCGTCGGCATCGGCACGCCGGAGCAGCAGGCAAAGTTCCTGCCGCAGGCGTTCGGCACGGGGAAGGACGTGCGCCTGGGGGCGATGGGCCTGACGGAGCCGGAGGCGGGGTCCGACGTGCAGGCAATCAGCACGACGGCGGTGCGCGACGGCGACGATTACGTGCTGAACGGCACGAAGCGCTTCATCACGAACGGCGGCATCGCCGACGTGCACGTGATCTTCGCGACGGAGGACAAGAGCAAGGGCTGGGGCGGTTTGGCGGCGTTCGTCGTCGAGAAGGGCACGCCGGGGCTGACGATGGGCACGGTGTGGAAGAAGATGGGCATCCGCGCATCGCACACGGCGGACGTGATCCTGGAGGACTGCCGCATCCCGGCGGAGAACCGCCTGGGCCCGCCGCCGCGCACGGATGGCGCAGGCGGCGGGCCGGGGGTGCCGGGCGCGCTGGGCGCTTTGAAGATGCTCGAGCGCACGCGGCCGTCGATCGGCGCGTTCTCGCTCGGCATCGCGCGGGCGGCGCTGGAGTACGCGACGGAGTACGCGAAAGAACGCAGGCAGTTCGGGAAGCCGATCATCGCGCAGGAGGGCATCGGCTTCAAGCTGGCGGACATGGCGATGGCGTACGACTCGGCGCGGCTGCTGGTGCATCGCGCGGCGTGGATGGCGGCGAACGGCGTGCCGTTGCTGCGCGCCGAGGGGTCGATGGCGAAGTGCTACGCATCCGACGCGGCGATGAAGATCACGGTCGACGCGCTGCAGATCTGCGGCGGCTACGGGTACATGCGGGAGTTCCCGGTCGAGAAGTGGGTGCGGGACGCGAAGATCTTCCAGATCTTCGAAGGGACGAACGAGATCCAGCGGTTGGTGATCAGCCGGGCGCTGGCGGGCCGCTAGGCACGCGGCGTTCAGAGGATCGTCGCGCGGCGGATACGGCTGAAGCCTGTCCCTGCGCGCGGCGTGGCTGCGCGCGGAAGCGCGCGCTGATTCGAGCCCGGACTTCCGGCCGAGCCGGCCGGGCGCGCGACCGGAGCGCAGATCACACGCTTCGGACGACTCGGAAGCCGTAGTCGTTGTACTGGAAGTCAGGCGGGATGGCGCTGCGGGCGGCGCAGCGGTTGAGCTTGACCTGGTGGCGCCAGGCGCCGCCGCGCGATGACCTGCGCGTGCCGGACGGCGGGCCCTGCGGGTCGCGAGCCAGCGAGTGGGCGTAGTAGGCGGGGTCGTACCAGTCCGCGCACCACTCGTGGACGTTGTACGCCATGTCATACAGGCCGTACCCGTTGGGGCGCGAGCGGCCGACCTCGAACGGCGCGTCCTGCTCGAAGCGCAGGTCCGTCTCGCCCGCGGGATAGTCGGCGCCGGCGACGCCGCCGCGCGCGGCCTTCTCGCGCTCGGCCTCGGTCGGCAGGCGCCACGGCTCGCCGGTGAGCGACGCCAGCCATGCGCAGTACGCGACGGCATCGGCCCAGGTGACGCCGACGACGGGCTGCGCCGGCGCGTTGAAGCGCGGGTCGTGCCAGAAGCGCGGTGGGGCGTGGCCGGTGCCTTCGAGAAAGCGTGCGTAATCCGCGTTCGTCGTGGGCACGAGCGCCATCTCGAACGCGGACACGAAGACATCGTGCGCGGGGCGCTCGTCCGGACGGCCGGCGTCGTCGCCCATGCGGAAGACGCCGGCAGGGATGAGGACGGTGCGGGGGCGGGCGACCGTGATCTGCATGCGCGGATCATCGCATATTCGGCGGAGAACAAGGACGGCGCACGCCGTGAGGCCGGGGACGCGCGGGCACCGCAACCACCGGCGCCCATCAGCGACCACAGCGACGGAAGCTGGGCAGCGCACGGCGGCGATAGACTGGCGGTTGCGCGTCCGGGCAGCAATACGGCCGCCTCGGCGCCGAGGATGACGCCAAGCGGCCGCACCGCCGCGGGGTCGCGGGTGGAGAAGGGATTTGCTCGTTACGCACCTAGTATCGCACGGATGTCAATCCCCAACCATAAGTCGCGACGCGACGCACTTTCGGCGACAGCCGGACGAGATCGCGATGCCCGGATGCGTCGTTGAAGATGCGGTGAGCGCGACTGAGGGGGCCGCGCCGTGCGCACCTGCGGCGGCGCGGCGGCTGGCGTCGTGAGCGCGCGCGTAACCGTGCGTGTGACGCCGCGCGGAGGCCGCGACGCCATCGACGGCTGGCGGGATACCGTGCTGGCGGTGCGGGTGGCGGCGGCGCCGGCGGACGGCGCGGCGAACCAGGCCGTCGTGCGGCTCGTCGCGAAGGCGGCGAGGGTGCCGGCATCGCGGGTGCGCCTGGTATCAGGCGCGCGCGGGCGCATGAAAACGCTCGAGGTCGAGGGCCTGAGCACGGAGGAGCTGCGGTCGCGGCTCGGCGCCTGACGGGCCCAACGGACGGCGGCGCGGCGCCGGACGCCGGTTTCCCGGCCCGCGGTAGCTGAAAGCGGCTCGCGGGGCGATACTACCGGCGAAGCACAAGGGAGGCGCGCATGCTGGACATCGCACCGGAGGTCGCGGGGTTCGCGCCGCGGCGGCTCGAGCGCATCACGGAGCACCTCGAGCGGAACTACATCGAACCCGGGAAGATCGCGGGCTGCCAGACGCTCGTCGCGCGGCACGGGACCGTCGCCTACTTCCGCTCGCTGGGCGAGATGGACCGCGAGCGGCACCGGCCGATGACGGACGACACGATCTTCCGCATCTTCTCGATGACGAAGCCGATCACGTCGGTCGCGCTGATGACGCTGTACGAGCAGGGCTACTTCCAGCTCAACGACCCGGTCCACCGCTACATCCCGGAGTGGCGCGACATGCGCACGTACGTATCGGGCGAGGGCGACGCGATGGTGACGCGCCCGGCGGCGCGGCCGATCACCTTCCGTCACATCCTGAGCCACCAGAGCGGGCTGTCATACGGCGGCGGCCTGGCGCAGCTCGTCGACGCGCGCGTGAAGCTCCATCCCGCCGACCAGGCGTACGTCGCGGCGGGCGTGCAGCGCGGCGAAGGCGAGACGCTCCGCAGCTTCGTGCAGAAACTGGCGCAGGTGCCGCTGCGCTATGACCCCGGCGACCACTGGATGTACTCGTACGCGACGGACGTCTGCGGCTACCTCGTGGAGGCGATCAGCGGCACGCCGTTCGACCAGTACCTGCGGGAGACGATCTTCGAGCCGCTGGGGATGCACGACACCGCGTTCTACGTGGCGCCGGAGAACGCGGACCGGCTGGCGGCGAACTATCGGCGGGCGGCGGACAAGTCGCTGCGGCTCGTCGACGACCCGGAGACGAGCCGCTACCTGCGGCCGGTGTCGTTCCTCTCGGGCGGCGGCGGGCTGACCAGCACGACGGCGGACTACCTGCGCTTCTGCGAGATGCTGCGGCGCGGCGGCGAGCTCGACGGCGCGCGCATCCTCGGCCCCCGCACGATCCGGCTGATGACGCAGAACCACCTGACGGGCGGCCGCGAGCTGACGGAGATGGCGATCGGCGCGTTCTCGGAGACGGCATACGACGGCGTCGGATTCGGGCTGGGGTTCGCGATGACGCTCGACGCGGTGCGCGCCGGTTCGATCGCCGCGGGGGACTACTACTGGGGCGGGGCGGCCTCGACGATCTTCTGGGTCGATCCGAACGAGGACCTGGTCGTGATCTTCATGACGCAGCTCCTGCCTTCGGCGACGTTCAACTTCCGGGGGCAGCTGAAGAACATCATCTATTCGGCGATCGTGGAGTAGGCGAGCGCGCACGCGGATCGCGACTACGCGGCATGTCTCGCCCGCCCGGCGACCATGCCGCTACGGAGGCGCTCCCACGGAGCCCTGCATCGTCTCAGGTGCGTGCCTGGCGGAGGCGAATCGCCCGCGGGCGATGCGCCGATCGCATCGACGACGAGCTGGCCGGCGTCAGCGGCGCGGCAGGCGGATGGTGAACGTCGAGCCGCGCCCGGGGCGGGACACGACGGCGACCGTACCCTCGTGGGCGAGCACAATGTGCTTGACGACGGCGAGGCCGAGCCCGGTGCCGCCGCCCCGCCCGGGGTCGGCCTTGTAGAAGCGCTCGAACACGCGCGCCTGCTGCGCCGGCTCCATGCCGATGCCGGTGTCCTCGACGCGCAGCAGCACGTCGCCGTCGTCCGCGCGGGCGCCGACCGTCACGCAGCCGCCCGCGGGGGTGAACTTGATCGCGTTCGCGATGAGGTTGCCGAGCGCGCGGTCGAGGCGCTCCGGGTCGCCGTAGACGGGGAGCGGCTCACCGGGCGCATCGACGCGCAGGTCGAGGCGGGCGCGCTGGGCCTGCTGCGCAAAGCGAGCGGCGGCGTCGCGCACGAGCTGTGCCGCATCGACCTGGCGGAATCGCATGGGCGCGGCCCCGGACTCGATGCGCGAGAGCTCGAGCAGCTCTTCGACGAGCTGCGTCATGCGGTCGGTCTCGCGCTGGATGTGCGCAAGGAACTCGCGGCCGGCGGCGGGGTCGTCGATCGCGCCCTCCTGCAGCGTCTCGGCGGCCGCGCGGATGCCGGCGAGGGGCGTCCGCAGCTCGTGGGAGACGTTGCTGAGGAAGTCGCGGCGCACGCTGTCCAGGCGGCGCACCTCCGTCAGGTCGTGGAAGACAGCGAGGGCGGCCCACGGCGACGGGCCGCGGATCGGCACGGCCGTCGCCTGCAGCCAGCGCTGCTGCGCGCCGTAGGGGACGACCCGGACGCTGCGCTCGCCACGCGCCGCGGCGGCGATCAGCACATCGTTCAGGTCGTGGTCGCGGACGACCTCGATGAAGGGGCGGCCCGGGCCGCCGGGGCCGGCGAACAGCGCACGGGCGCTGTCGTTCATGTACGTCACGATGCCGGCCGCGTCGACGGCGATCGTGGCGTCGTTGCTGGCGTTGAGCAGCGTCTCGAGCTGCGCGCGCTCGGCGCCGAGGCGCTGCACGAGGGCGCCAATCGCGTCCGCCGCCTCGTTCAGGGCGACCGCGAGCGGCGAAAGGGAGTCTGCGCCCGGGGGCGTGCGCACGGCGAAGTCGGAGCGGGCGAAGGCGCGCGCCTGCCCTTCGAGCGCGGCCAGCATGCGCAGCTTCGGGACGGCGATGAGCGCGGCCAGCGCGACCGACGCGGCGGCCAGCGCGAGGAATGCGACGAACAGCGCGCCCGCGTGACCGCCGAGCGCGATGCCCGTGACGATCAGCACGACGCCGGAGAGGGCAGCCCAGGCGCCGGCGATGCGGGCCACGGCGACGGCGGCGCGCCTAGCGGACAAACTTGTAGCCCACCCCCCGCACCGTCAGCAGGTGCGCCGGATGCGCGGGGTCGGCCTCGAGCTTCTCGCGCAGCCAGCGGACGTGCACATCGACCGTGCGGCTGCCGCCGAAGAACTCGTACCCCCAGACGCGCTCGAGGATCTGCTCCCGGGTGAACACCTGGCCGGCGTTCCGCGCGAGAAAGAGCAGCAGGTCGAACTCGCGGGGCTTCAGGGCGACCTCGGCGCCATCGCGGCGCACGGTGCGCCCGCGCGGGTCCAGCACGATCGCGCCGGCCGTGATCGGCGCGTCGGCGGCCTCCGGGACGCGGGCGGCGGAACGTCGCAGGAGCGCGCGGATGCGGGCCATGAGCTCGCGCATGCCGAACGGCTTCGCGAGATAGTCGTCGGCGCCCATCTCGAGGCCGACGACGCGGTCGACCTCCTCGCCCTTCGCGGTGAGGATGAGCACGGGGACGTCGGACTCGGCGCGCAGGCGGCGGCAGACCTCGAGCCCGTCCATCTTCGGCAGCATGAGGTCGAGGACCACGACATCGGGCCGCTCGGCACGCGCGGCCTGCAGGCCGGCGACGCCATCGGTGGCGGTGATGACGCGAAAACCGTCCTTGCGCAGGTTCCAGGAGAGCGTGGCGACGAGGCTCGGCTCGTCCTCGACGACGAGCACGGTCGCGGCGCCGGCGGGCGCGGCGGCCTGCGTCATGCTGGCGCGCCGGAACTAGTAGCGCGAGACGTTGATCTCCTCCAGGTTGCCCGTGACCATGAAGATCACGCGCTCGCAGATGTTCGTCACGCGGTCGCCGATGCGTTCGAGGTTGTGCGACGTCCAGATGAGGTAGGTCATGGGCTGGATCTCATCGGGATCGCGGATCATCTCCTGGATCAGCGCGTGGTAGCTGTCGTCGTAGAGGCGGTCGATGACGTCGTCCTCGTCGCAGATGCGGCGGGCGGCGTCCGCGTCGCGCTCGATGAAGGCGGTGATGCTGCGGCGCAGCATGTCGACGGCACGATCCGCCATTTCGCCGATCGCGCCGAGCGGGCGCGGCAGCGGGCCTTCCGGCAGCATGAGGTTGATGCGGCCGATGCCCTCGGCGTGGTCGGCCATGCGCTCGAGCTCGGTGACGATGAAGAGCACGGCGACGAGCGTGCGCAGGTCCGCGGCCATCGGCTGCTGGAGCGCGATCGTGTGGATGCACTTCTCCTCGATCTCGTAGCGCTTCTTGTTGATCGCGGCGTCATCGCGGATCACGGCTTCCGAGAGGGCGACGTCGCGGTTGCGCAGCGCTTCGACCGAGCGGGCGATCGCCTTCTCGACCATGCTGGCGAGGATGAGGACCTCGTCCTGCATCTCGCGGAGCTGCCGTTCGAAGAGCTGCCTGGTCATCGCGCCTCCTAGCCGAACCGTCCCGTGATGTAGTCCTCGGTGCGCTTGTCGGCGGGCGCGGTGAAGAGCGCGTCGGTGTCGCGGTACTCGACGAGCTCGCCGGCGCGGTCGGGGCGCATCATCAGGAAGGCCGTGTAGTCGGCGACGCGCGCGGCCTGCTGCATGTTGTGCGTGACGATGATGATCGTGTAGTCCTTCGCGAGCTCGCGCATCAGGTCTTCGATCTTGAGCGTCGCGATCGGGTCGAGCGCGCTGCAGGGCTCGTCCATCAGGATCACGTCGGGTTGCACGGCGAGCGCGCGGGCGATGCAGAGCCGCTGCTGCTGGCCGCCGGACAGGGCGAGGCCGCTCTGGCCGAGCTTGTCCTTCACATCGTCCCAGAGCGCGGCGGCGCGCAGCGAGCGCTCGACGATCTCGTTGATATCGCCCTTCACGCCGTTCACGCGCGGGCCGAAGGCGACGTTTTCGAAGATCGACTTGGGGAAGGGATTGGGCTTCTGGAAGACCATGCCGATACGGCGGCGCACCTCGACAACATCGACGCCCTTCGCGTACAGGTCCTCGCCGCGGTACCGCAGCTCGCCCTCGAGGCGGAAGCCCTTGACGACATCGTTCATGCGGTTCATGCAGCGCAGGAGCGTGCTCTTGCCGCAGCCGGACGGGCCGATGAGCGCCGTGATCTTGCGCTCGGGGATGCGAAGCGAGATATCGGCGAGGGCGCGGAACGCTCCGTAATAGGCGCTGACGTGCGCGGCCTCGAGCACGACTGGCTCGGGGATATCGGGCCTGCGTTCGCCCTCGGGCGCCGCTACGGGCGCGGTCAGCCGGCCTTCGAGCGTGGTCACACTGTCCTCGCCCACCATTGTACGTCCCCCAGAATCCCGAAGCGGCTGACGGGCGGCGGTCATGCGCGTCGCCCGAGCGCCAGCCGGGCGCCGATGCTGAACACGAGCACGAAGAGCACGAGGATCAGCGACCCGGCCCACGCCTGGTCGTGCCAGTACGGGAACGGCCCGGTGGCGTAGGTGAAGATGCGGAGCGGCAGGGCATCGATCGGGCGGAAGACGCCCGTGCTGTAGAAGTTGTTGCCCAGCGCGGTGAAGAGCAGCGGGGCGGCCTCGCCGGCGATGCGCGCGGCGGCGAGGACGATCCCGGTGAGGACGCCGCTGGAGGCGGCGGGCATGACGACGCCGATGATGGTGCGCCACCTGGGGACGCCGAGCGCGTACGCGGCCTCGCGCGTGCTCTGCGGCACGAGCAGCAGCATCTCCTCGGTCGTGCGGCTGACGACGGGCAGGAGGATGAGCGCCAGGGCGATGCCGCC
>Ga0070741_10007380_pt1 | contig 22773 bp, 24 predicted proteins | sample Coa_R1_4_FD_66440 | JGI IMG/M metagenome (GOLD analysis project Ga0070741, IMG submission 66440) | Surface soil microbial communities from Centralia Pennsylvania, which are recovering from an underground coalmine fire - Coalmine... | ecosystem: Environmental > Terrestrial > Soil > Unclassified ... | reverse complement strand
CAAACGCGAACGCGTTTGCGCGGAGATCATGCTCAATCAAAAACCAAAGGCCCGCGGCGCTCCTCGCCCGGCCTTTCCCCGGCGTTCCTTTGGCAGATTTTTGTGAATGGTCAAAGATGGACGGTGGCTCTCACCCTTGTCGTCCCCGCGAAGGCGGGGACCCATAACTACAGGCGCCGATCGTCTTGCAACGGCGTCTGACACGCCGCCCTGATCAGACATCACGCGGTATGGGTCTCGGATCGCGCTCGGCTGCGCCTCGCTTGTCCGGGACGACATAGAAGAAGAAAAAAGAGGCGGCTCGCGCCGCCTCCAATTTTCATGGTCTTGCTCAAGAAAAATTACGGCTTGCTCCAGTCCTTCGCCGAATAGGGACGGCAGCCGGGATAGCTCGGGACGCATTCGAAATCGCCCCATTCGCTCGGCTCGTAATATCCGCCGGTCGTGACGGCCGAGGTCGGGACAACTGCACCACCTTCGGCGGCAACCTCGGTGGCGTGATGGCGGTGATGACGCGCGTGGTGCGCAGCCGCCTGCGCGCCGACGATCGAGAACAACGTCACGCCGACGAACGCCGCGGTTACGGCAGCAATTTTCCGGTTTATTTTTCTTGGGCTCATTTCTTCTTCTCCGTTGCTATGGGCCCGACCAAACGCCTGGTCCGGGCAACGCGAAGCTTAGAGGGCTAAGAAAAATCACCTGCCATGGGTCGCCGCAGGTCAGCGCTGCGATAAATTCGCCGTGAGCGCGATTTGATCGCTGAAGTTGAAAAGGAATCCAGAGCGGCAAGACTCTGGATTCCCTGGCGAACGCGGACGGACGTCGTTTAATGATGCAGCGCGATCAGACCGCCGCTTGCGCCGGAATATCGCGCGCACGCTTCATCACGATCTTGTTAAGCGCGCCGAGATACGCCTTTGCCGAAGCGACCAGCGTATCCGGATCGGCGGCGCGCGCGGTCATCGAGCGGCCTTCATGCGCGAGCCGCACCGACACTTCGGCTTGCGCGTCGGTGCCTTCGGTCACTGCGTGCACCTGATACAGTTCGAGCTTGGCCTCGTGCGGAACGAGCCGCTTGATGCAGTTGAAGACGGCATCGACCGGGCCGTTGCCTTCGGCTTCCTCGATCCGGATCTGGCCGTCGACGTCGAGCTTCATGGTGGCGCGCTGCGGCCCGTGCGTGCCGGCGATCACCGTCAGCGAGGTCAGCTTGATGCGGTCATGCGAGGCCGCGATCTCTTCGTCGAGCAGCGCCTCGATGTCCTCGTCGTAGATGTCCTTCTTGCGGTCGGCGAGCGCCTTCATCCGCACGAACGCATCCTCGATCTGGTTCTGGCCGAGCTTGTAGCCCATCTCTTCCAGCTTGTGCACGAAGGCATGGCGCCCGGAATGCTTGCCGAGCACGAGCGAGGACTGCTTCAGGCCGACCATTTCCGGGCGCATGATCTCATAGGTGGAAGCGTCCTTCAGCACGCCGTCCTGATGGATGCCGCTCTCATGCGCGAACGCATTGCGGCCGACGATCGCCTTGTTGTACTGCACCGGAAACGACGTCGCCGCCGAGACCAGCTTCGACGCCGCGGTCAGACGTGTGGTGTCGATCTTGTTCCAGTACGGAAATTTGTCGTTGCGCACCCGCATCGCCATTACGATCTCTTCGAGAGCGGCATTGCCGGCGCGTTCGCCGATGCCGTTGATCGTGCACTCGACCTGACGCGCGCCGCCGGCGACTCCCGCGAGCGAATTGGCAACGGCCATGCCGAGGTCGTTGTGGCAATGCACCGAGAACACGGCCTTGTCGGAATTCGGCACCCGCTCGATCAGCGTGCGCATGAAGTGCGTGTATTCCTCGGGCACCGTGTAGCCCACGGTGTCGGGAATGTTGACGGTGGTGGCGCCGGCCTTGATCACGGCTTCCACAATGCGGCAGAGGAAATCCATCTCGCTGCGCGTGCCGTCCTCGGCCGACCATTCGACGTCGTCGATCTGGTTGCGGGCGCGGGTGACGTTGGCAATCGACTTCTCGATCACCTGCTCCGGCGTCATGTTCAATTTAACGCGCATGTGCAGCGGCGAGGTCGCAATGACTGTATGAACACGGCCGCGTTTGGCGAACTTCACCGCTTGCGCGCAGCGGTCGATGTCGTCGGGATGGGCGCGGGAGAGCCCGGCGATGACGGCGTTCTTGGAGCGGCGGGCGATCTCGGAGACCGCCTGGAAATCGCCTTCGGAGGTGATGGGAAAGCCGGCCTCGATGATGTCGACGCCCATGTCATCGAGCATCTCGGCGACTTCGAGCTTTTCCTCGAACGTCATGGTCGCGCCGGGGCATTGTTCGCCGTCGCGCAAGGTGGTGTCGAAAACAACGACGCGGTCCTTGTCGGACTTAGGGGCTTGGGTCATCTGCTTATTCCTTCGGGTCGGGTGCGCTTAAAGTTCGGGAGCGCGCGATAAGGGTTTCTCGGTTGCGTTCAAACCACCCCTGAGTGCCCAGGCGAAAAGCGCCCAGACGGCCCTCAGGGGCCGATAAGAAGCAGAAGCCCGCCGAGAAGGAGGGTGGGCAGCGACGCAGGCAAAATCGTATTCCGGGCCGCAGGCGTAGCCGCCCGGCCCTGAATTCCGACGATTTCGCTGCGAATCAGCATTGCCAAACCCTTTGGGAGCACCTTCGGCTAAAACCATTGACGCTTGGTTGCGAAGTGAGTTGCCCTCGCGCCCTTCTAGACGAGATCGGCGGGCCATCGCAATGCCAAAAGAAGGGCAGCGGGGTTGACCTAATGGCGGCCTGGATCAAATTGGTTCGTCGTCCTCGCGACGCGCTCTAACGCACCGCCTTGATATAGTCGATGAAGGCGCGTAGCGGCGGCGGAACGAGGCGGCTTCCCGAATAGTAAAGGAAAGGCCCTGTAAAGGGCTGCCACCACTCGGCGAGCACGGGCTCAAGCCGACCGCTCTCGAAGTACGGCCGAAGCCAATCCTCGAAGAGATGGATGATTCCGATGCCCGTGAGCGCGGCATCGACACCCAGATCGGAAGCGCCGCCAACCCGCACCACCAGCCGGCTTTGCGGCTCGACGCGGACCACCTCGCCTCTGCGCTCAAATTCCCAGGGACTTGCCAATGCGCCGGTGACGAGCCGGCCTAGAATGCAAGCGTGAGCAAGCAGGTCTCGCGGATGTTTGGGGCGGCCAACCCGATCCAGATATTCCGGGGCGGCAGCGGTCGCAAAGCGCTGGATGCGCGGCCCGATCGGCACAGCGATCATGTCCTGCTCCAACCGCTCATCGTAGCGGATGCCGGCGTCGTTGCCGGATGCCAGCACGTCGATGAGGTGATCCTCCGCATCGATTTCAACGCGGATGTCGGGATAGGTGGTCATGAAGCCGGGCAGGATCGCCGGCAGCGTCAGCCGGGCTGCGCTCACCGGCACGTTGAGGCGCAGCGTGCCCGAAGGCCGGTCGCGCAGGCCCTCGACCATCTCGAGCGCAGCTTCGACTTCGCTGAAGGCAGGCGCAAGACGCGCCATCAGCAGCGCGCCCGCCTCGGTCGGAGTGACGCTGCGCGTCGTGCGGTGAAGCAGACGGACGCCTAATCGCGTTTCGAGTCGCTGCACGGCTTCGCTCAGCGTGGAGGCACTGACATCGGTATTCCGCGCGGCGTCCCGGAAGCCCCGCGCGCGCGCGACCCTGACAAAAGCGTTGAGGTCTTCGAGATCGGCTCGCATTGTTCGGTTTTCCGTACAGCCCGTGCAGATATTATCCACTAAACACATCAATCATAGCCGCCTAGATTCATCGCCACAAGATGGGAACGGCGGAACTTCCCCGCGCAAAATATTGAAAAATCTAACGAAAATCCGCCGGGCGAAACAGCCAGTCACTGATTAAAAGAGGTTACGATCATGAAAGCAGTCATGTTGAAGGGCAGCGGCGAACCGCGAGATGTCCTGACCCTCGGCGACATCGATAATCCGCCGCCTCCGAACGGCAGCGACGTTGCCGTCCATATCCGCAAGCGGGCCGTTCATCCGGCGGACTACCAGACTATCCGCGGCTTTCTTCCCGCGGAGGTCTTCGCGCGCGGCGGCATTCCAGGCATCGACGGGGTCGGCGTGGTGGCGGCGATCGGACCTGATGTCAATCCCGCGAGCGGGATTTCCGTCGGTACTCGCGTCATCGTGTATCACGCCCACGCTACATGGGCCGAGCGCGTCGTGGTGCCGGCCTCCACGCTAATGCCTGTACCGGACGACATCGACGATGCCGTCGCGACTCAACTGGCGACGAACGGTATCACCGCCGTGATGGTTCTGCGGGCGGCGGAGCAAGCGACCGAAGGCGTAAAGGGGCCCTTGCTTGTTACGGCCGCCAGCTCAGGAGTGGCACGCAGCGTGATCGCGTTGGCGCGTTTGAAGGGCCACGAGGTGATCGGTCTGGTGCGCCGCGACGCCGATGCCGCTGGGCTCGCCGAACAATTCGACAAGGTACCGGTGATCGGCACCGGCCGCCCGAACTGGCCCGATGCCGTAAAAGCTTCGGCCGGGCAGCCGCCCGCGGTCGCGATCGACGCGATCGGTGGCGAGATGATGCCCGCCCTGCTCGGCCTGCTGGCCCCCGGCGGCGCCTTGGTGACCTACGGCGCGCTCGATGGGCGGCCGTCGCCGATCCATTCGGGTTTCGTGACCACGTTCGAGCTCACCATTCGCGGCTGCTCTGCGATGGGTTGGGCAACACGCACGCCGCCGGCGCAGCGTGCCGCAGATTTCGCTGCGCTGTTCGACCTCGTGCGACGTGCGCCACATCTTTTCGCCGGCTATCGCGAATTCGCGATGGCCGACGTGGTCGAAGCGATCGCCGCAGCGGAGGCGAGCCCCCGGCGAGGTGCGACGATTTTGAAGTCGTGATCGGCATGGAGGCATGAATGAAACAGATTTTTCCTGATCTCTGGCAAACGCGAGCGGAGCATCCGTTCGCAGGCGTGACCTCTCACGCTTATCTTCTCGTGCGCGATACGGGCAACATCCTTCTCTATAGCTGCGGTTTGCGTGACGAGTACCAGCACATCAAGGAGCTCGGCGGTATCGCGCACCAGTATCTGAGCCATAGGGACGAGGCGGGCCCCGCGCTCGCTGTGATCAAGGAACAGTTCGGCTCAAAGCTTTGGTGTCACCGCCTCGAAGAACCATCCATTAGTAAATTCGCGCCCGTCGACAACCTGTTCGACAAACGCGAGGTCGTGAACGGCATCGAGGTCATACCGACACCGGGCCACACCGATGGCAGTGTGTGCTTTCGCGTCCGTTCGGCGCACGGCAAGACCTATCTCTTCACGGGCGACACGATCTATCAGGAAAACGGTGCCTGGGAGACCCGCGTCAACGGATATGCGGGTGGCTCGAAATCTGACCTCAAGAACAGCCTCATGCTTTTGCGGGACCTCGGGCCGGCAGTCGTGTTCTCAAGCGCTTCGGTCGGCTCGATTCCATTCAAGGAGATGACGGCCGGGGGGTGGCAATCGGACGTCGATGACGTCGTTCGTACGCTATCCTCGCCGATACCTCGCGTGCTTCGTTCGTTCATGAAGCCGTCACGTAAGACGCACTGAGTTCACGATCCAGCCGCCCCGAGGGTACGCCGCGGCTTTTCTTGGGGCAGGCAGCCGCATGACCTCTTCGGAAGCGGTGGTTATGGGTCCCTGCGTGCGCAGGGACGACACGCGGCAAAGCCGCCCTCCCCTGCCTGCGGTGGTCGAAGCCGACCAGCCGTTCGAAATAGGCGGCGCCGCGCACCAGTGTCCCGGTTCTGACATTCGTATCATTTTGCGGCGGGCACTTTTACGAATGTCAGAACCAAAGGGACACTGGCAATTATATGATTTCTCATGTGGCTTTGACTCTGACGTTCCTTCGTCGGACTCGCCGCCGCACTGAAAGGAACTCAGAGTCGCCACGTGAGTGCGTCACGCCCCTTCAGCCACAGATGATGCAGCAAGCCCGACCCGCGATGGCGGCGCTCGATGCCTTCGAGCACATGGTGCAGGTCGCCGTGGACGTCGTCGCCGGGAAGGGTGTGATACTCGGCGTCGAGGTCCGCGGCGAGGGTGGCCATGAAGCGCTCCAGCCGCCTTCCCCACTCCGATTCATCGAGCCGCGCGATCCAGTCGTGGAGCTGGTCTTCGATGTCGTAGATCTCGCTGAGGATTTCCTTGGCGGCATCGATGCGGACCGTCCTGAGCGCCTGCTTCAGCAGCAGAAGGCGGTCGTCGAGATGATCCAGCACCATCGACACCGCGATGCCATAGCGCGTCCCCGCGATGTCCTCGGCGGTCTTGCCATGCGAGGCGTGGACTGCAAGCAGGGCAATTTGCGCGGGCTGCTCCAGCCGCCTCATGATGATCGTCAAGGCGAACGGAAGCCCGTGTGGATGTTTGTTCGCGAGGGCGTCGAGCAAAGCGAGGACCTTGTGCAGGCTTTCGCCGCCGAGGCGGTCGATCCTTTTCGGCAAGGCCTCGCCGAAGGCCGTGAGCGCCTCCCGCAACTGCAAGGCACCCACAATCTTCTTCAGATCGTTCATGCAGGCGTGCGAGCTCGTATATTGCGCAAGGCCATGCGCGGCCGACGTCGCGCCTTCGCTCGAAGCCAGCGTCCCCAGCAGCGATTTGACCACCTTGGTCTGAAAGCCGTTCGCGAGCTGATCGGCCTCCTGCAAGTGGCAGCCGACCAGCGCCTTCTTCATCGCCTCGCAATAATCGCGCGTCATCGCCGGCAGCATTTCGTGGCTGATCCACTCCCAGATCGCCGACAGCGATCCGCGCGAAATCTGCCCCGCATTGGCCTTCTCGGGCGGGCGATCGACGAACAGCACTTCAAGCGGGCGGAAGAAATATCGCGAGGGATTGCCGAGGCGGTGACCGGCCTCGCCGCTTTTGCGGAATTCAGCGCGCAGTGCCGTGAGGATCGGCGCGAAGGCCGAGACGTCCTCGCCATAGAGCTGCATCCGCTCGATTTCGGTCAACAGACTTGAACGCGCAAGCGGCGTGAGCCGCGAAAGATACTCGCGGATACGGTCGGCGGGATCTGCCTGCGCTGTCGTCATCGGCGCAATACCTGAAGATCGAATATCGGTTCAAAGTACGGCCTGGCATTGTGTTCCCATGAAACGCTGCAAACGATTAAAGGCGGCCTCCGCAAGAATACGGGAAATGATCCGTGTTTTATTCAATTTTTGCTCTCGGGAACGCGGCGTCTTATTTTTTGCCGCCCTTGCGCGCGCCCTTCGCGGCGCGGCTTGCGTCCGGCGGTTTGACGCTTCCGCTGCTGGCGACTTGCGCGATCTCGCGGAGCGTGACGATCTCCGTCTGCTGATTGACGATCGCCTTCGGATTGTTGGCGTCCACGAGCTGCTCCTCACCGAGGCCGACGGCGAGAATGCGCTTGGACGAAACCTTGAACGTCGTCACCAGCGCGTCGCGAATCGACTCCGCCCGGCGCTGGCTCAGCGCCAGGTTGTTGTCGCGCCGCCCGTTCGCATCCATGCGGCCGACGATGAGGTATGTGAACGACGCCAGCGCCGGATTGGTGAGCGCGTCGGCAAGGCGTCCGATCGTGCGGTAGGATTCCGGACGGATGACCGGGCTATCCGGGTTGAACTGGATGTCGAGGTCGATGTGCGGCAGCTTGTTGAGCTCGGGTGACAGCAGTGGACGCTTGAGCGGGGGATCGTTCTTCTTCTTGAGGCGGTCGGCCGCCTGCTGGCGCAGCGTCGGCACGTCGAGATCGGAGGGCGTCTGTAGCCCTGACAGCGCGCCGACCATGGTCTCCGTCGTCGGTCCTTCCTGAGACCGGGCAGGCGGCGCGACCATCATCCAGAGGCCAGCCATCGCCAGAACAAGGGTGCGAACGGTGAGGCGCGGCATCAGCGATACCCCGCCTGGCCAAGGGCCTGATTGCATCCCCAGCCGAGGCTCTTGGTCGGCGCCTTCAACAGGCAGGCGATGGTCTCGCCCGGTTTGCCTTGCGCCTCGGCGCAGAGCTTCTGCCTGTCGCGGTCGCACGCCCTCCAGACGGCGCTGCGCGCGGCGACGCGCTTTTGAATCGCATCGAACGCCCTGATGTAGTCGGTCCGGCACTGCGGCGAGACGCTGTCGCCGTTGCGCGACAGGCATTCCTTGAGGCGCGGCGCATCGAGACTGACCCCGAGGCAGTTGGCCTCGATGTCCTTGCCGCAGCTATCTGCCAGGATCGCGGCCGAGCTTTCGAAATTCTGGGTGTCGGCGGCCAAAGCAGGCGACGTGGCGGAAAATACCGCAACGACAGCGGCGAACAGCGCAAGTGAAGGAGCCCGGGACATGGACTCATCTGACCTGATGCGCCTTCCAACCGTCAAGGCCGCAATAGGGCGCGACTGTGTTTAAAGCGGGCTTAAGTCTTTCAATCCGTTACGGTGTCAGGCACCGAACATACCGCCGCCCGTCCGCGGCGAGCTCGACGCGCTTATGCGGGCAAGTGACGTAGCCGCGCACGGACACGCTGTAAGTCCGGGACGGATAGGGCTGAGGCTGATGCTGCGGGTTGCTGCCGAGCCATCCGGCGGCGCCGACGCCCGCAAAAAACGGATCGGCGGCGAAATTGCCGGGGAAGGCACCGTTGGTCGGGAAATCGCGCTGGTCGTCGCGATTGTCGTAGAAGAAAAAGCTCGCGGTATTGCCGTTGCCGTAACGCTCGTGTCCCGGACCATAGACGACCTGGGCCTTCACCGACGTGCTCGCCATCGTGGCCGCGAAGGCCGCCAGCAGGATTGCAGTTCTCATCCTCATCCCCTTACCAGCCCGATTCCTTACCAGCCAACGAACGGCGGCTTGGCCGTTCCCCAGTCGCCCTTCCACCCCGTCAGCCTGCCCCGCCGGAATTGCAGGTAAAGGCCGTCGCTGCGGATCGTGAGCGCGCTGCCCTTGACGTTCGGCAAGGCAAGCAGGAGTTCGTTGCCGCGGCTGCCGCGAACATAGCTCAAGGGCACGCCGAGCGCGGCGGAGGCTTCATCCGCGCTCATGCCGAACATCAGTGGCGCGCCTGCCGGCACAGCGGCTTGCGCCTTGTAGGCGGCCGGCGCCAGTGTGATGCTCGCAAACATAAATCCCGTTGTCACCAAAGCGACACTCAGGCTTCGCCTCATCAGGCCAAAGCTTCTCACAAGGCTTTTCGAAAGGCTCTGCCGCATGTCCCCCAATCCGTCCCAATAGGCGCCTAGTGGTCCGATTCTAACATTCGCATCCCTTTGCAGCGGCCACTTTTGCGAATGTTAGAATCAAAAGGACCACTAGCAAATATAGGTTTCTAGTGTCCCGATTCCGAAGTTCGTAGCATTTTTCGGAGCCACGTTTCGAACTTCGGAATCGAAAGGACACTAGCTAATTTATTGATCTAGTGTGGCTTTGGTTCAGAAGTCCGCATGCTGTACCCGCGGCAACAATGATGCGGACTTCTGAACCGCCACACTAGTGGGAGTTTTGGATTTGACATTCGCTGACGAACGCGCGGCCAAGCGGGGAGCGAATGTCAAATCCACTCCACTAACATGTTAGTTTTAAAGCACCGGGCGCACAATGAGAGGGATCAAAAAGACACGCGGTCCGCAAAAAAACACAAGCGGCCGGCAAATTTGCGCCGGGCTCTGTGTCGGTCGCTTGACTTCCATGCAAACGCATTTAGAAACGATTAAGCCTTCCTGAGCATAGTGGGTTTGAAGGTGTTCACCGACACGGCGGCGTCGGGCACTTTCCGGATCGCTCTTCCCCGAGCGATCGCGCCAAAACCCACTCCCAAAAAACCAGCGCGACCCACCAAGGCCCCTTTTTTGCAAGGGGGTCTCAGTACGTCTTGAGACGACGAGGACGCGCCGGCGATGAGACAGGATCAGTGGAAGTCCCAGGTGCTTCAGGAATGGGATCGTTGGCTTCAAGCCCAGCCGATGGACCCGGCGGTGCCAACCGCGCGCGATACGCTGAAGTTCTTTTGCGAGCTGCAGGACAGACACTCCCCGCTACTCGATTTCCGCCCCGGCCGGCGCGACAAATGGCAGATCATCCACGCCTGGCTGCACCATGCAGGGCGCGTCCCCGATTAGGAGAAGCGAACGCCCTTTAGCGCCCGATCCTCGGCCACAGGGCCGTGAAGTCCGCAAAGGGTCGGAAGAACTGCTGAGCCCATTCGCCATAAAGCACGCAGATCTTCTGCGACTGGACCACGAAGTTCGAATAGACCTGCTTGGCGAATTCGCCCTGAATCTCCACGGCTTCGTCGAACGAACGCATCGCGGTCAGCCGCTCGACCAGAAAACGTCCGCTGATCCAGGAATTCCGCGTGTATTCGCCATAGGCCAGCGCAATGCCCGAAAGCCCGGCCGGCTGGCTTGCAGGACGATGTACTTCCGGAGGAAGCACCTCGCCGCTCAACGCCACGCCTGTCTTCACATCTGGCTTCTCTTGGGCTTTTTCTGCCACGGCCGCGACCGGCGCGACGTCGGGCGCGGCTTGTTCTGAGGTGGCTTGTTCTGACACGAATTCCGCCGGTGCAAGTTCAGTCGGCACGGCCTCAACCTCTGCCACTTCGACCGGCGCCTGCTCGATCGGCGCGGTCATTGCGCTGACAGGATCGGCGCTGACGGGATCGGCGACGACGGGATCGGCTATAACGGGATCGGCCTCGCGCTTCACTTGATCCGCCACGCTTTGCGTCTTTTTCGGGTTCCGCTGATCCGTTTTGCGGCTCTTCGTGCGCGGCTTGGCGGGCTTTTCTTCAGGGGTCGTCGGCATAATCGCACTCCAATCACGTGTAATTGTTGAATCGCGACTAATAGTCAGGAGTTCGCCCTGATTGCGTTTGAAGTGCGGTTCTCGCTTGTTCGTTGCACGGCGTTGATGTGAGCGCGGTTCCACGCTGCAACCGCGCCAAAAAGCAATTGGCCCCCTCAGGGGATTCCTTAAGGAGGCCAATTCGAAAACTTGCTTTACGCTATCGTTTCACGACGCCTGATCGCGTCGTTCGATCTCGTCCAGCGAGGCACGCAGTTCTGCGACAACCTGGTTGTAATATTCGGTGAGCCGCTCCGAGCTTTTGAGCTGCTCGCGAAGCCTTTCAGTGTGCGCCACGCTTTCCTGAAACTCGACGCTCACTACTTCGCCCTCCGACATCGATTGCGGGTTTTGACCTGCCATTTTACTCACTCGCACTTGATGGATCCCAGCGCTGGGTACCTTCAGACAGCGACAGGTTTTTGGGATTAATGGGGCGCTTCCTTGCCGCTTTAAGGCCAAACTGCGGCTCTAGTGTCCCGATTCCGAAGTTCGGCAGTCCCGCGGCCCCATGTTACGAACTTCGGAATCGACCAGGACGCTAGAAAACTTATTGATCTAGTGTGGCTTTGGTTCAGAAGTCCGCAAAACGAACTCGCGGCAGCACTGATGCGGACTTCCGAACCGCCACACTACTTATTTCTTTCCGCGTTGTTTCCGCGCCACATCTGGTGGCGCGCCTTGTTTCACGATGTCGAAAAAAAAAGAAAGCCGCCTCGATGAGGCGGCTTTCCGTTCAATCAGATGGAATTTCGGCGAGGGGCTTTAGCCGCCCGCCTCGCACTTCTTCATGAAGGAGTTTTTCGCGGCGCCCGCGAGCTTCTTGCCGTCGGAGCCAACCGCCTTGGTTTCGCAGCTGTCGTGCATGCACTTCTTCATGAACGAGGTCTTGGCTGCACCTGCAAGCGGCTTGCCGTCCTTTCCGACGGCCTTGGTGTCACAGCTTTCCTGCGCAAAGGCTGAGCCGCCGGCAAATGCGACGACCAGGCCCGCCAGCATGATTTTTCTAAGCATGTTGTCTCCCGAGCAATGATTGGAAGTTCCACGATTTGATCCCAGACAATCGTTCCCGGCAAGGGAAAAGCGCACGGGCTGCGGGGCTTTCAGACCAAGGCTGGCGCGCGGGAAGCGGATTTCGCACCCCGGAATAAGGACACGGACAAGCCCGTAACTGTTTCCACCGTCATTGCGAGCGCAGGCGAACGGGTCGCGCGAATGCGCGCCCGATGACAGGCTCCGCAATCCAGACTTCCTTTACCCTCTGGATTGCTTCCGCCTACGCGTGAGGGTGCTTCGGCGAACTCCCAGCGCGGCGAAGCTCGCGCAGCGAGCGAAGACGGGTCGTCGTATTCGCTCCCTTGCGCAAACGCTTTGCGTTTGTCGCAGGCAATGACGCTCGTCGGTTGTGGCCGGGCATCGTTCGCGAATGGCGGCCGGGCTTTTCCGGCGCCTCTTCGTCTTCGTCCTCCAGCGCCCTGCGCACTCTGACGAATTCCGCTTTCGAAGTCTTGTCGACCCGTGGATAGCGCAGATTGAGTTCCTCGAGCGCGCTGATGATGACTGACCCGATCACCACGCGGGCGAACCATTTGTGGTCGGCGGGCACGATGTGCCAGGGCGCGTAAGGCGCGGCCGTTTGCCGGATGACATCCTGGTAGGCCGCCATATAACGCGGCCAGAACGCGCGCTCCGTCACGTCATCCATCGAGAACTTCCAGTTCTTCGACGGCTGCGCGAGGCGATCGAGAAACCGTTCGCGCTGTTTCTTCTTCGAAATGTTGAGGAAGAATTTCAGCACCACGGTGCCGTTGCGCGACAGATAGCGCTCGAACGCGGATATGTCGGCAAAGCGCTCGCGCCAGATTTTCGGCGTGATCAGCTTGCTCGGAAGCTTTTCCTTCGCCAGCAGGTCGTGATGCACCCGCGTCACCAGGCATTCTTCATAATAGGAGCGGTTGAAGATGCCGATGCGGCCGCGTTCGGGCAGCGCGATCATGGCGCGCCACATGAAATCATGATCGAGTTCGTGGCTGGTCGGCGGCCTGAAGGACGTGACCTCGCAGCCCTGCGGATTGACGCCGTCGAAAATGCTCTTGATGGCACTGTCCTTGCCGGAGGCGTCCATGCCCTGAAAGATCAGGAGCAGCGACCATTGGTCCTGCGCATAGAGCCGCTCCTGCAGATCGTTGAGGCGCTCTTTGTTGGCCTCAAGAATTTTCTCGCCCGCCTCCTTGTCGAGGCCGCCCCTCTCGCCGGTCTCATGCGACTTGAGGTGAAACGCGCGCTTGCCGTCGAACCGGAATGGCGTGACGAACGGGCTGAGCCGCCTGATCAGGGATTGGCTGGCCTTCCTGGCCGCCTTCCTCGCCTTTTTGGCTTTCCTGGACTGCGTGGCTTTCTTGCCCATCGCCTCTATGAAAATTGAGCCTCAAGGAACGCGCTGACAAAACGCGGCATCGCCGGCACAATATCGGCAAGCCCTCGCACGAGGTGAACGGCACGCAACTCGGGCCTCGTCTCGCGCGCGAGGTTGGCCTCAACCTTCGCCCGCAGCGCCTCGCCCGTGACAGCCACACGCAGGATCCGGATCATCGCAATCGAAGGTCCGGTCAATACACAGGTCCAATATGGGTCCATTTTATAGTCCGATTCGCCAAGACCCGTCTCCTCGGCGATCTCGCGCACGATGCTGCCGGCGACATCGAGCGCGCCGTCCCTGACATCGTCGGGATCGGGCGTGCCGGCGGGAAAATAGATGCGCCCCGCATTGGAGGTGTGAGCACCCATTTCGCCGAGCAGGAATGCGCCGTCGGAGGAACGCAGTGCACCCATGCCAAAGCCGTTGAAGACGCTTTGGTCGGGAAATCCCCGGTCGCGCCACGCCAGAAAGCTTGCAAAGTCCGTCTCGAAATACTCGGCGGCAAGATGTTCGCCAGACCGGACCGAGTTGCGGCCGAGCAGGACACGGCCGTTCCAGAGCGCCGGCCTCTCTCGTTGTTTTTCGGCAAAATGCGCGTCGATCTCCTTGCGGCGCTCGCGCGCGAACGGCCACGCGAACGGGCGTACGGGAAGATCAAGCGTCGTGATGCGATGGATTTCGGGCGGGGTCATAGTGGACGAATCTTAGGCGGCGTCATGATGGCCGCTTTCTTTTCCCTCCCCCTTGCGGGGAGGGTCGACGCGAGTGCAACGAGCGTCGGGGTGGGGGTTTCAAAAAGCCGACGCTAAATATCGGACTTTGTTTCGATGAAGCAACACCCCCACCCGACCGGCCTTCGCGCATAGCCGATGCAAAGCATCGGCGTATCTTTATTGAGGACGGCGACCGAAGGTCGCCTATGCACCCTCCCCGCAAGGGGGAGGGATAAGACCGAGCGAATCCTGCGCATACTCGCGCCGCTCCTACTTCGCGTTGCCCGTCGTCTTCTTCGCGGCGTCGACGAACTTGTCCGTATACGTCTTGGTCACGTCGATATTGGCCTTGGCCACTTCGGGCGAGCTCAGACTGAACACCGCGAGCACCGCGTCGGCGCCCTTCGGGTCCATCTTGCCGGTTTGCGAATACATCGGGATCGTGTTCTTCAGCGCGGCGAGATAGAGCTCGGTGTTCTTGCCGACCATCTCGCTCGGCATCTTCGCCATGATCTCTTCAGCCGAATGCGAACGAATCCAGGCCAGCGTATTCAGGATGGCTTGCGTCAACGCCTGCGTTTCCTTCTCATGGCCCTTGATCCAGGCCGCGGTCGAGTAGAGCGCGCCGCCCGGATATTCGCCGCCGAACACATCCAGCGTATCCTTGGCGGTGCGGGTGTCGGAGAAAATCTTCAGGTCCTTGTGGCTGCCTTGCAGCACCGTCACGGAGGGATCGAGCATCACGGCCGCATCAATCTGGCCCTGCTCCATCGCGGCGACCGCCGTGCCGCCGAGGCCGACGCCGATCACCGCGACGCTGTTGGGATCGACGCCGTTTTTCTTCAGCAGATATTTGAGGAAGAAATCGGTCGAAGAACCGGGCGCACTGACGCCGACCTTCTTGCCGGCAAGATCCTTGATCGAGTTGATTTCGCCGGTGTGTTTTGGCGACACCACCAGCACCTCGCCGGGATAGCGATCGTAGACCACAAACGCCACCAGCTCCTGATGCTTGGCGGCGAGATTGACGCAATGATCGAAATAGCCGGAGACGACGTCGGCGCTGCCGCCTAGCACGGCCTTGAGCGCATCCGATCCGCCCTTGAGATCGACGAGGTCGACGGCAAGGCCGGCCTTCTCGTATTCGCCGAGCTGCTTGGCCAGCACCGTCGGCAGATAGCAGAGACAGGCGCCGCCGCCCACTGCAATGGTCACCTTGCTCTGCGCCGATGCCGGCGCTGGAAAGATGGCGGACGCGGACATCATCGCGAGCGCAAACGCCGCGCCGGCCAGTTTTCTAAAGACGGTTTTCATCGTGTCCTCCCGGCAAATCCTTGCAAATTTGGCGCAAGATAGAGCAGCGGGCGGGCGATGAGAAGACGGGCAAAAGTCTCAAGACCTCGCGTGTCCCGGACGCGGTGCAGAATGTATCCATCGTCGGCCCGGCGAACGCCGGGACCCATAACCACCGGCATCAGTGTGGCGATGGATCGTCGAACAGCTTCTTTGAATACGATGGATCACGCGGTATGGGTCCCGGCCTTCGCCGGGACGACGGTCGTTTAATGTTCGGTAGCCTACCCCCGCACCTCGACGGAGGCGCTGGGCCGCCACACCAAGAGCCGGCGCTCGACCACGCTGACGAAGATGTCGATCACGATGACGAAGGCCGACAGCACGAACATTCCGGCAAAAACGCCGGCCACATCGAACACGCCTTCGGCCTGCTGGATCAGATAGCCGAGGCCGGCCGCCGATCCCAGATATTCGCCGACCACGGCGCCGACCACGGCAAAGCCCACCGACGTGTGCAGCGAAGAAAACATCCACGACAGCGCCGACGGCCAGTAGACGTGGCGCATCAATTGGCCCTCGTTCATGCCGATCATGCGCGCGTTGTCGCGGATCGTCGCCGAGACTTCCTTGACGCCCTGATAGACGTTGAAGAACACGATGAAGAAGACGAGCGTGACGCCAAGCGCAACCTTCGACCAGATGCCGAGACCGAGCCACAGCGCGAAGATCGGCGCCAGCACCACGCGCGGCAGCGCATTGGCCATCTTGACGTAAGGGTCGAACACGGCGGCGACGAGCGGCTTGCGTGCAAACCAGAAGCCGATCGCAACGCCCAGAAACGATCCGATCACAAAGGCGAGGATCGATTCCCACAGCGTGATGCCGAGGTGCTTCCAGATCACGCCTGAGGCGAACCAGTCGACGATCTGGCTGCCGACCGCAAGGGGCGTCGAGAAGAAGAACGGCGGCAGCAGCATGTGGCCTTCGATCGGCACCGTGGCGAAGAATTGCCAGAATGCGATCGCCACGATGGCGACGAGCGCTTGCAGGGACAAAAGCGTCAGGCGAGGCATGAGTGATTCCGGCGGTCTATCGATTCGTCATGGCCGGGCTTGACCCGGCCATCCACGTCTTCGTTTCGCCAAGCATAAAGACGTGGATGCCCGGCACAAGGCCGGGCATGACGATGGTGGAGGATTCGAGCTTACGGCTTGGAGAATGTGCCGATCAGGCCGGTGGCCTGCTTCACGTGACCATCGAGCGCCTTCATCACCTCGGCGCGATCTAGACCGGCTGCGAGCGCGGTCGGCTCCAGATCGGTCGCCATCAGCGTGAAGGTGTAGTGGTGCAGCGGTCCGGGCGGCGTGCAGGGACCGAAATAATGCGGCAGCTTCATCAGGCTGGTGCCGCCGACATACTTGTCGCTGGTCTTGGAGACTTCGCCTTCGGCAAAGCCCGTCACCGACACCGGAATGCCGTAAGCGACCCAGTGGCTGACGCCGCCGGGCGGCCGGCCTTCCGGATCGAACATCAGAAGCGCGTAGCTCTTGGTGCCCTCGGGCGGATTGGACCAGTTCAGCGCGGGCGACACGTTCTCGCCGACGCAGTTCGGATTGGACTTGTTGTTGCCGGCATTCTTGGTCGCCAGCCGCTCGCCGTCCTTGAAGCTCGGCGAGGTCAGCGTGAACACGCCGTCCGCATTGGCGGGAGAAACGCTTAACGCCGCAAACGCCACGGCGCCGGCCAGAATTGATCCACGTACGAGCATGACATCTTCCCTTTTGTTTGCCTTGTTTTGGAGCCAGTGGAGACCCGTTTTGGCGGGCGGAGTGTAGCGGCGGGCGCAGGCAGATCAAGCTCACTCGATCGAGACGAGGCATGCGCTCCTATGACAAAGGCATGACCGAGGGTCATCCTTCGGGGCGTCATTGCGAGGAGCGAAGCGACGAAGCAATCCAGTTCTTCCTGACGCTGGATTGCTTCGCTGTCGCTCGCAATGACGGAAGTCAAAGCCGAACAAGTGGCGTCCCTGCCCGGCCATGACGACCGTCATAAGCTTTACCCAGCGGTGCTCTGCGTCGACTGCGCGTAGCCCTTCATCACCTCGTCCTTCAGCGCGTCCCAGATTTCGCGGTGCAGGTCGTGGAAAGCCTTGTCGAGCTTCACTTCGGTGATGTCCCGCGGGCGGGGTAACGTCACGCGCCAGTCGCCGATGATGCGCGCCGAGGGACCTGCCGACATGATCACGACGCGATCGGCAAGCGCGATCGCTTCTTCCAGATCGTGGGTGACGAACAGCACCGCCTTGCGGTCGGCGCTCCAGAGGTCGAGCAGAAGGTTGCCCATGATCTGGCGCGTCTGCGCATCCAGCGGCCCGAACGGCTCGTCCATCAACAAAATCTTCGGGTCGCGGATCAAAACCTGCGCAAGCCCGACGCGCTTGCGCTGGCCGCCCGACAGCATGTGCGGGTAGCGATGGGAAAAGGCGCCAAGACCGACCTGGGCGAGGAAGCCCTGTGCCCGCTCCAGCGCCTCGTTGCGCGGCACATGGTCGATCTCGAGTGCAATCGCGACATTGTCGATCGCGGTCTTCCAGGGAAACAGCGCGTCCGCCTGAAAGAGATAACCGGCCTGCCGGTTGAGGCCCGATAACGGCGCATCGAAAATCCGCACGCGGCCGCCAGCCGGCGCCAGCAGCCCCGCGGCCACATTCAGCAAGGTCGATTTGCCGCAACCGGTCGGACCGACGATGGCCACGAACTCGCCCGCCGCAACGGAAAGATTGGCCTTTTCGACCGCCGTATAGATGCGCCCCTCGGCAAGGCGAAACGCAACGCTGGCGTCCTCCAGCGCGACCGCCGTTGACGCCTTGCTTGTTGGATCAGGCTCTCCCACCCCAAAATTCCTTTTCAGATTTTGGCCCAGCCTTAGCGCCTTCGAACGATAAGTTCAACGCAGCGTAGTGACGTGCTACTGAAGCGAGCTTCTCGTTTACCCTCCCCTGGAGGGGGAGGGTCGGCTCACAAGAAGCGGAGCGAAATGTGAGACGGGGTGGGGTGACAAGACTGCCAACGCGCGAGACCATCACCCCACCCCGCTGCTCATTTAATTCGCCATAGCCGAAGCTCGGCTTCGGCGTTCTATAAGGGACGGCCACCGAAGGTGGCCTATGCCTCCCCCTCCAGGGGAGGTTAAACAAGGTCGAGTAAATGCCGGACGCCGCATTGATCACCTTCGACCACGTGGCCAAGAGTTTTGATGGCGGCCGCGGCGCTAAATCTGTTTTGGCCGTCGACGACGTCTCGCTCGCCGTCGCGGCGGGCGAGTTTCTGGCCATCGTCGGCTCGTCCGGCTCGGGCAAGACCACGCTGCTGCGGCTCGCCAATCGCCTGATCGAGGCCGACCGCGGCCGCATCACCATCGACGGCGAGGACGTGCGCGCGGCCGATCCGGTCTCGTTGCGGCGGCGCATCGGCTACGTATTCCAGAGCGGCGGCTTGTTCCCGCACATGAGCGTCGCCGCCAATATCGGCATCACGCCGAGATTGAAAGGCGAGCGCGAAAGCGACATCGCGGCAAGGATCGATGAGTTGCTCGATCTCGTGCGGCTCGACCGCAACGAATTTCGCGACCGCTTTCCGCATGAGCTCTCCGGCGGCCAGCGCCAGCGCGTCGGCGTGGCGCGGGCGCTCGCGGCAAAACCGAAGATCGTCCTGATGGACGAGCCGTTCGGCGCGCTCGATCCCTTGACGCGCGATGCGCTGGGCGACGATTACCGCGCGCTGCATAAGAAGTTGGGGTTGACCACGGTCATGATCACCCACGACATGACCGAGGCCATCCTGCTGGCCGACCGCATCGCCGTCATGCGCGGCGGCAGACTGCTCGCGCAAGGCACGCCGCCGGAGCTTGCGCAAAGCGACGACGCCTACGTTGTCAAACTGCTGCGCACGCCGCGCCGGCAGGCCGAACGCCTCAACGCGTTGTTGCCAAAAGGCGGCACATGAAGAGGGGCGGCGCATGAACTTTTTGTCCGACCCGCGCTGGAGCGAGGCCTGGGGCCATCTGGGCGATTACCTCGGCAGCCATGTGCGGGTCAGCCTGGCTGCGATTGCGCTCGGGCTTCTCGTCTCGCTTCCGCTTGCGATCGTCGCGCGCAACCGTCCCGTGCTGCGAAGCCTGCTGCTTTCGCTCGCCAGCATCGTGCAGACCGTGCCGGGCCTGGCGCTGCTCGCGCTGTTTTATCCGCTGCTGCTCGCTGCGGCGTCGCTGACGCTGAAATGGTTCGGCTTCGGCTTCTCGGCTTTCGGCTTCCTGCCGGCGGTGCTCGCGCTCGCGCTTTATTCGATGCTGCCGGTGCTGCGCAACACCGTCACCGGGCTGCGCGGCATCGAGCCACAGGTCCTGGAAGCCGCCCAAGGCGTCGGCATGACGCCGCTGCAATCGCTTGTGCAGGTCGAACTGCCGCTGGCGCTGCCGGTGATGATGGCGGGCGTCCGCACCGCCGCCGTCTGGGTGATCGGCACCGCAACGTTGTCGACGCCGATCGGCCAGACGAGTCTCGGCAATTACATCTTCGCGGGACTGCAGACCCAGAACTGGGTGTTCGTGCTGTTCGGCTGCGCCGCCGCCGCTTTGCTCGCGCTCGCGGTCGATCAGTTGCTGGCGCTGCTGGAGAGCGGACTAAAGGCCCGCAGCCGCCTGCGTACGGCGCTCGGCGGCGCCGGCATCGCCGCGCTGATCGCGGCCACGCTCGTGCCGTCGCTGGCGCGCACGCCCGCGAACTACGTGGTCGGCGCAAAAACCTTTGCTGAGCAATATGTGCTGGCAGCGCTGATCGGCGAACGCTTGCGCGATGCCGGCCATTCGGCGACGACGCGCGCGGGGCTCGGCTCCAACGTGATTTTCCAGGCGCTGGTGAACGGCGATATCGACGTCTATGTCGATTATTCCGGCACGCTGTGGACCAACCAGTTTCACCACATGGGGCTCAAGCCGCGGCAACAACTGCTGGCCGACCTGAAAGCCGAACTGGCGCGCCAGGACGTGACGCTACTCGGCGAACTCGGCTTCGAAAACGCCTATGCGCTGGTGATGCCGAAGAAGCGCGCCGAGAAGTACGGCATTCACTCCGTCAGCGACCTCGCGACAATCGCGCCTGCGCTGTCGATTGCGGGCGATTACGAGTTCTTCTCGCGGCCGGAATGGACCGCGCTGCGCACCGCCTATGGGTTGAATTTCCGCGAGCAACGCCAGATGCAGCCCGACTTCATGTATGCGGCGGTCGCCTCGGGCGAGGTCGACGTGATCGCCGGCTACACCAGCGACGGGCTGATCGCGAAATACGATCTGGTCACGCTCAGCGATCCCAAGGCGGTGATCCCGCCTTACGATGCGGTGCTGCTGCTGGCGCCGAAGCGCGCCGAGGATCAAGCGTTGCGCGACGCGCTGCGTCCGCTGCTTGGCCGCATCGACATTGCGACCATGCGCGAGGCGAACTTGCGGGCCGCCGGCGGCGACGGCAACGCCTCGCCGGATGCGGTGGCGCGCTGGCTATGGGACAAGATCCAATCGAAGAAATAGCGCGCGACGGTCGAGACCATCGCGCGCCACCCGTTCATTCAATACGAGCTGTGGTGCATGGCCGGACCGCACTTGATGTCGGTGCGGTCGTCCCAGCCGCCGCGGCCACGATAACCGCTCCAGGCAATGAAGTCGGTTACCCTGTTATGGGGATTGCCCGGCTCATACGCGCAGGAATCGGCTCTCGCGTAGGTGTTGGCGGGATTCATTCTGTGCTGCGCATAGGCAGGCATGGCGAAGGCGACGGTAGCGGCAACGGTAGCAATGCCAAGCACTGAGATTTTGGTCATGGTGTTCTCCTCGTTGCAGTCCTTCATTGCGATGCCGGGCACGATCTGAAAAAAGCAAAGCTTTTCCGGCCGCGCCAAGCCTTAACTCCGGGCGCGATGATCGTGCTCAAGCGGGTGACAAGACGGGGACCGGTTCGTGACGACTTTCGGTTCTCGCATCGCCTCTGTTGCCGGCGATGAATTGGAGACGAACCAGTCGATGCCAGTGAATCTACACCCGCACCTCCAGGGCCCAATTAAAGAATGATTTATTGAAGCCTAAAGTTTTTTTGAGAGATGCAATTGCGCGGAACCGATTTGCAACGGTTGGCATCGCTCGACCGGAGGGCTGGTTAACCCTGGCGCGGGCCCTCGCCTCGCCTGCCCGTGCCGGCCGATGCGGCCTTTTTGCCCGCCAAAACCACTTGCGAAGATTCTACCGATATGGCCGAATTTCGATCCGAGGATGCAGCCGCGGCGCGTCAGGCAGCACTAGTGTCCCGATTCCGAAGTTCGTATCCTCTTGCGGAGCCACGTTTCGAACTTCGGAATCGACAGGACACTAGCGAACCTATTGATCAGGTGTGGCTTTGGTTCAGAAGTCCGCATGACGAACCCTCGGCAGCGATGATGCGGGCTTCTGAACCGCCACACTAGCGGACTTTAAGAATTGGGGGCACGATGAAGTTCAAACGGTTCATTCAACTCGCAGGCGTGGCGATCGCTCTTGCCGCGGCAACAAACGCCCCGGCGCAGCAGGTGTTGAAAGTCGGTTCCACGCCGACCGGCGCGCCCTTCACCTTTCTCGACACCAAGACCAACAGCATCCAGGGCCTGATGGTCGATCTCATCACCGAGATCGGCAAGGACGCCGGATTCTCGGTGCAGATCGAGCCGATGCAGTTCTCGACCCTGGTCGCCTCGCTGACCGGCAACAAGATCGACATCATCTCGGCGGCGATGCTGGCAACCGCCGCGCGCAAGGAAATCATCGACTTCTCCGATCCGGTCTACTCCTACGGCGAAGGACTGGTGGTGCCAAAGAGCGATACGAAGAACTACGCCAGCGCGGAAGACCTCAAGGGCGAGGTGGTCGGCGCGCAGGTCGGCACGGCTTACGTCGACGCGCTCCGAAAGACCGGCATCTTCGCCGAGGTGAAGGCCTACGATACCCTTCCCGACATCCTGCGCGACGTGAACACCGGCCGCCTGAAGGCGGGATATGGCGACTATCCGATCCTTGCGCACAATCTCAGGCTGGGCCTGTTTCCGGAGGTACGCCTGGTCGAATCCTACAAGCCGATGACCGTCGGCACCATCGCGATTGGCGTACGCAAGAGCGATCAGGAGCTGTTAGGCAAGATCAACGCCTCGCTCGCCAAGCTGAAGGCGAACGGCACGGTCGCGAAAATTCTCGACAAATGGGGCCTTGGCGGCAAGAGCGGGTGAGAGCTTGCTTCGCTCAGCCTGACCGATGCAAAAATTCTTATCCGACGCCACCGAGTTCTTTCCGATCCTTCTGCAGGGCGTGGGCCTGACTGTCGTCGTCACGCTCGGCTCACTGGTGCTCTCGACCATTCTCGGCATGGTCTGGGCCTTGATGCGCGTCTCGGGCTTTCGCGTCGCGAGCGCGATCAGCGCGGGC
>Ga0070741_10007379_pt1 | contig 22774 bp, 26 predicted proteins | sample Coa_R1_4_FD_66440 | JGI IMG/M metagenome (GOLD analysis project Ga0070741, IMG submission 66440) | Surface soil microbial communities from Centralia Pennsylvania, which are recovering from an underground coalmine fire - Coalmine... | ecosystem: Environmental > Terrestrial > Soil > Unclassified ... | reverse complement strand
ACCTGCGCCGGCTCGGTCATCGGGTCGTAGTACCCGAGGTGCTCGATGAACCGGCCGTCACGCGGTGAGCGTGAGTCCGCCACGACGAGGCGGTAGAAGGGGTGCTTCTTCGCCCCCATCCGCCTGAGCCTGATCTTTACCAACCTGCTCCTCCTTGTCCATACATTCCGGGTAGTCCGAACAGCTTTCCTTTCCGCTTCGGCGAGCCGAACTGCCTTACCAGCTTTTGCATCGCCTCGCGCGAGCGCAGCAGCTTGTTGACGTCGGCCGGCTGCACGCCGCTGCCTCGCGCGATGCGGCGCTTGCGCGCGCCGTCGATGAGCTCCGGGTGCGCCCGCTCGCGCGGCGTCATCGACAGGATGATCGCCTCCATGCGCCGCATCTCGGCCTCGGGGTCGGCGCCCGCGAGCTGCCCTTTCAGCGCGCCGGCGCCGGGCAGCATGTCGAGCATGCCTTCGAGCGAACCCATGCCTCGGACCTGGCGGAGCTGCGCGAGAAAGTCGTCGAAGCTCATGTTGCCGGTGCGCAGGCTGCGCTCCACCTGCGCCGCCTTCTCCTTGTCGATCGAGCGCTCCGCCCGCTCGATCAGCGTCAGCACGTCGCCCATGCCGAGGATGCGGGACGCCATGCGCTCGGCGTGGAAGACCTCCAGGTCGGCGGGCTTCTCGCCGGTCCCCGCGAACCGGATCCGCTGACCGGTGGCGACACGCAGGGAAAGCGCGGCGCCGCCGCGAGCGTCTCCGTCGAGCTTGGTGAGGATCACGCCGTCGAGCCCGATGTCGCGCCCGAAGACATCGCCCACCTTCACCGCCTCCTGGCCCGTCATCGAGTCCGCGACGAGCAACGTTTCTGTCACGGCGAGCGAATCCTTGAGGCGCCGGAGCTCGGCCATCAGGTCCTCGTCGACCTGCATGCGGCCCGCGGTGTCGAGGATGACCACGTCGCACATCAGCCGGCCGGCCTCGCCGACGGCCGCGGCCGCGATCTTCTCCACGTCGCCGGTCGTCGTGTGGAACGCCACCTTTTCGCGCTCTGCGAGGACACGAAGCTGCTCGACGGCGGCAGGGCGCCGGTAGTCGAGCGCCGCGACGAGCGGGCGGTGTCCTTCGCGGCGCGCGAGCAGCGCCAGCTTGAGTGCGGTGGTGGTCTTGCCCGAGCCCTGGAGACCCACGAGCATGATCACCGTCGGCGGAGACGGCGAGTAGCGAAGGCCTTCCGCGTTTCCACCGAGCAGCTCGACGAGTTCGTCGTTCACCGCTTTGATGACCTGCTGCGGCGCGGTGAGGCCAGGCGCGACCTCCACGCCCAGGAGCCTGCCGCGGACTTTTTCGATGAACTCCTTCACGACCTTGAAGTTGACGTCGGCCTCGAGCAGGGCGAGCCGCACCTCACGCAGGCCAGCGTCCACGTCCTCGGGGCGCAGCACTCCGCGGCCGGAGATCTTCTTCAACGCCGACGCGAGCCGGTCGGCGAGAGCCTCGAACACTAGACCGATCCCTCGAGGGCCGTGACCCGGCGCTTCAGGTTGTTGAGCCCGCGCTCGAGCCCCTCCAGAGCGCGGCGCCGCCTCGCCGCCTCGGCGAGAAGGCCCAGCCGCTCCTCGTACTCCTGAAGCGCGCGTGTGGCCCGGCGGACGATGTCGTGCACGGCGGCGCGTGACGTACCGTCGTTCGCGGCGATCTCGGCGAGCGACCAGTCGCTCTTCAGGTACAGGTCCAGCACCTTGCGCTGGTGGTCCGTCAGGAGCGCGCCGTACCGCTCGTACAGCGCGAGCGTGCGGCCGCGGGCCTGCAAGGTGTCAAGTGCCATGCCTTGACAGTGTACCAGCCCGCATACAATGGCCCTGTCATGCTCACGGCGTTCATCCTGGTCGAGTCGACGCGAGAGGGCCTGGCCCACCTCGGCTCCGACCTTGCCGGCGTCGATGGCGTGGCCGAGGTCTACACGGTGACCGGCGACTGGGACTTCATCGCGGTGGTGAGGGTCCGCGAGCACGATGACCTGGCGAAGATCGTGACGCAGCACCTGACCCGCTTCGATGACATCGAGCGCACACAGACGATGGTCGCGTTCCAGCAGTTCTCGGCCCACGACCTCGAGGCGATGTTCGGGCTCGGGCTCGAAGACAAGAATCCCTAGCGGCGCCGACCTGCTGCCCGTGGCGCTGCGCGCGGCACGCGCCGGAGCCGCCGTGCTGATCGAAGCAGGGCTGCCGCGCCCCGGCGGCCCCGCGGACGTCAAGGGCAGCGGCGACTACGTGACCGCGACCGACCGCCGCTCCGAGGCCGCGATCCTCGAGGTCCTCGCGCGGGAATCACCCGGGGTCGCGGTGCTCGCGGAGGAGCGCGGAGGAACTCGAGCCTCGTCGATGTGGGCCGTCGACCCGCTCGACGGGACGACCAACTTCACGCGTGGATTCCCGTCCGTGGGCGTCTCGGTCGCGCTGCTCGACGCAGGCATGCCCGTGGCCGGCGCTGTGCTCGCGCCCTACCTCGGCATCGAGTTCACGTTCGTGGCTGGCGGCGGCGCGTGGAAGGACGGGGCGCCGATGCCGCCGCTTCGCCAGGTCGATCCGGCGCACGCGGTGGTCGCGACGGGGTTTCCTTTTCGCAACAAGCGCCTGCTCGCGCGCTACGTGCCGGTCATGCGCGGCGCCCTGGACACGTTCGAGGACCTGAGACGGGCCGGCGCGGCCGCCCTCGACCTCGCCTGGACCGCGGCGGGCACGTTCGACGGATTCTTCGAGCTCAACCTGAACACATGGGATGTGGCGGCGGGGGCCGGGCTCGTCCGCGAGGTCGGCGGGCTCGTCACCGACTGGGAGGGCGGCTCGACGTGGATCGAGACGGGCAACATCCTCGCGGCGGCGCCCGCGGTGCACGAGGCGCTGCTAGAGCTGGCGCGTCAACCGGCGGACCGGTAGCTCGACGAGCGAGCGCCATTGCTGGCGCAGCGCGAGCCCGACGGGAGCACGGCCCTTGCGGACGCGACGCGCCGAGGTGGTGCGCAACGTCACCGCGGTCCTGAAGTCGCCCTCGTAATCCGTGACCACCAGGCCGATGTCGTGCGCGCCGAAATGGCAGTCGCTGCCGCCGACCGCGGCGCCAAGGCGGTCGCGGTTGGCCGCGTAGAAGTCGAGGAGCATGCGCCGGCGCCGTGAGCCGGCGGGCGCGGTGAACTCCAGCTCGATGCCATCCACCGCGTGCTTCTCGATCAGGCGCCGGAGCATGCCCGGCTGGATGGAGCCGAAATAGACGGGCATGAACGGATGAGGCACGATGACGAGCGCGCCCTGGTCGTGGATGGCGTCGACGGTGTCCTCGAGCGACATGCCCGACCTCACCGGCTTTTCGAGGAACCATCCCATCACGTGCGTCTGGGCCGGCGCCCTGGTCGTTATCTCCTCGCCCGCGACCACCGTCAGCCCCGCCTCTTCGCCACGTTTCTGCGCCTCAGCGACCGAGGCCATCGTGTCATGGTCGGTGAGCGCGATCAGGTCGAGCTTCGCGGCGAGCGCCGCCTCTATGAGCCCTTTGGGAGTCACCATGCCGTCCGACGAAAGCGTGTGGCAGTGCGGGTCGGCGGTGCTCACCGGCCTAGGCCTCGAACAGTGAACGCACGTAGGCGTCCGGCTCGAACGCGACCAGGTCTCCGACGCCCTCCCCCACTCCCGCCAGCTTGACAGGCACGTCCAGCTCCGACTCGATGGCGATCACAGCCCCACCCTTGGCGCTGCTGTCGAGCTTGGCCAGGACGAGGCCTGTCATGGCGACGGCGCGGTTGAACTCGCGCGCCTGGACAAGGCTCGTCAGGCCGAGCACCGCGTCGAGCACGAGCATCGACTCGATAGGCGCGCCCTCCATCGCCTTCAGGGCGACGCGGCCGATCTTGGCGAGCTCCTCGAGCAGGTTGCGCTGCGTCTGCAGGCGGCCTGCCGTGTCCACGATCACGGCGTCGTGGCCGCGCCGCCGCGCGACCTGGATTCCGTCGAAGACGACCGATGCCGGATCAGCACCGCCCGCCCCGGCGAAGCTGGGCACCCCGACGCGGTCGGCCCAGGCGACGGCCTGCTCCACACCGGCGGCGCGAAACGTGTCCGCGGCCACGACCAGCGGCGAACGGCCCTCCGCTTTCAGCATGTGCGCGAGCTTGCCGACGGTCGTCGTCTTGCCGGCGCCGTTGACTCCGTAGAGCAGGATGCATGCGGGAGCCGAACCGAGGTCGAGCGCACGAGGCTTGCGCGACATCACGCCCGAGGCCACGCCGACCAGGGCGTCGACCGCCTCGTCTTTCGTGCCTGGCGACTTGGCACGCACGCCTGCCGAAAGCCGGGCGGCCATCGCGGGGCCGAGGTCGGCCGAGATCAGCAGCTCCTCGAGCTCTTCGTAGTAACCGGGTTCCAGCGGTGGGCTGAGGGCGCGCAGGCCGGCCGACAGCAGCCCGCGGGTTCGCGCGCCGACACGGTTCCACCGATCGAACAGGCTCATGGGCGACGCGCCTTCGCGCGCACGGCGCTCCGGCCTCTCGTTATCCGGCCTGCGCGGCGCCCGCAGTGCGAATCGCGGGCTTGCGGACGTCATCGAGGCGCACCGACACAAGGTGCGACGAGCCGCTCTCGTCGAGATGGATGCCGTAGAGCGATGACGCATAGGACATCGTCACGTGGTTGTGCGTGATGACGAGGAACTGGCGTTGCGCACCCAGCCGCGCGAGCATCTGCCCGAACCGGTCGACGTTCGCGTCGTCGAGGGCCGCGTCGACCTCGTCCAGGATCGTGAAGGGGCTCGGGTTGACCTCGTCCAGTGCGAGCACCAGCGCCAGCGCGGCCAGGGAGCGCTCGCCGGAGGAGAGTAGCGTCACGTTCTGCAGGCGCTTGCGGGGCGGCTGGACCAGGATCTCGACCCCGGTCCGCGGCCCTTCGTCGCCGTCGGCGTGGCGCAGCGTGGCGCGGCCGCCCGGGTTGAGCTGCGAGAAGTACTCGTTGAAGTTGGCCGCCACGGCGCCGAAGACGGCCTCGTAGCGCGACTCCTCCTCCTCGCGCAGCTTGCCGATGAGCTGCTCCAGGTCCGCGCGCGCGGCCGCGATGTCATCGAGCTGCTCCGCCAGGGTCTGGTATCGCTCCTCGAGCTCGCGGCACTCGGCTTCGGCGAGAGCGTTGGTGGGCCCGATCTCCTCGAGCCGGCGCTCGAGAGCGCGCATCTCCTTCTCGCGCGCCTTGCCGCCAGGGATCTCCTCCGGCGCGACACCGTCCGGCATGCGCGAGCGGATCTCCTCCATCCGCGCCTCGAGAAGCTCAGCTTCGCGCGCGACCAGGCCGAGGTTGCCCTCGAGCGTGCCGACCTTCAGCCGCGCGTCGATGCGCGCCTCTTCCAGCGCAACCAGGCGCCGCGCGGCCTCCGCTGTCTCGGCCTCGTCGTCGGGCACGTCGTGCTCCGCTGCGGCGAGCGCCGCCCGCGACGAGCTCGCCGTGGCCTCGAGCTTCGGAATGGCGTCGGCCGCCGCCCGCGCCGAGGACTCGAGCTCGGTCAGCTGGGCCTGGCGCTCCGCCGCCGCGGCGCGCAGCCGGGCGAGGTCGTCGGCCACGCCGGCAGCCTGCCGGCGCAGACCCTCGATGCGGTCGCCCCAGCGCGCACGCTCGTGCTCGCGCTGCTCGGCGGCCGTGCGCTGTTCCGAGACCTGGCGGTTCATCGCCTCGAGCTCGCGGCCTGCCGCGAGGGCGCGCTCCTCAGCCAGCGAGGCCCGAGCTTCGAGCTCGGCCACGTTGCGCACCTCGGCTTCTTCGGCCGCCCTGACCTGCGCCACGAGCCTGGAGGTCTCCTCCGAGCGTGCCGCACCAGCCGCGCGGCCGCGCAGCTCGGCGAGCCGCTGCTGGGCGGCCCGGAGTCGCGACCCGGCTTCGGCGAGGCCGGCCGCCTGCGCCTCCAGCTCGGCGCTTCGCGCCCGCAGCTCGCCGCGCCGCGCGTCGAGCGCGGCGCGCGGATCGGCGCCGGCCCGGACCAGGCCAGGCGCACGATAGACGCCCTCCCGAGTCACGTCGCGGCCCACGACCACCGCGCCGAGGATGCGGCGTGCGACGAGCTCGAACCCGGCCCGCACGCGGACGTGCTCGAGCAGCGACCCCGCGGCCGGCGCCGGAGCCTCCACCGGGAACAGCGCGGTCACCTGCCGGTCGCCATCCGACGCGGCGCGCACCGCGGCGGCCTCGTCGGGTGCCGCCACGGCGTCGACCAGCGGGCCGAGGACCGCCGAGAGCGCCTTTTCGTAGCCGGGCTCGGCGGTGACGACCTCTCCAAGGCGCATCCCGGCGGCCTCGGCCGGCCGGAGCGCGTCCAGTCCGGCAAGCTCGGAGCGGAGCCGGGCGATGGCCACCGTGGCCTCCTCGGCACGCCTCGCCTCGGCCTCGGCTTGCGCGAGCTCGCGCTCCGCCACGGGGATCTCGGCCGAGGCGGCCACCGCCAGCTCGAGCTGTCCCGCCTGCTCCTCCAGGAACTCGCGACGCGTGCGCAGCGAGGCCAGCGAAGACGCAGACGAGGTGGCGGCCCGCCGGGCCTGCTCCGCCGCGCGGCGCGCCTCCTGGGCCGGTGCGGGGTCGGGTGCCTCTGGAACGGGCGGCACCTCGTCCGTGCTTTCGAGCGCGCGCTGTGCCGCCTCGAGCTCGGAGTCAAGCTGCCGCTGCAGCGCCTCCGCCGACTCGACGAGAGTGCGGTTCTCGTGCTGGGAGCGGCGCGCCGACTCGGCCATCGCCTGCTTGGACGCCGCCCGCTCGGTTGCGAGCTGAAGGGCGTGGTCCGCCTGCGCGACGTCCAGGCGCAGGCGGCCGAGATTGCGCTGCCTGGCCAGCCGCTGGTCCTGCGCCTCCTGCACGGTGGCGCGCCATGTCTGGAACTCGTCCTCGGCGATCTTCGCCTGCTCCTTCGCCTCGATGAGCCGGCGCTCCAGCGACTGCGCCTGCGAAGACGAGCGCCGGTGCGCGTCGCGCGCCTCGCGCCATTCCTCCCAGACGATGCTGCCGCGCAGGAGCTCCAGTCGGGCGTTCGCCTCCGCCGCCTCGCGCGCCGCGGTGGCCTGGGTGCGCAGCGCCTCCAGCCTCGGGCCGAGCTCCGAGCGAAGGTCTTCGAGGCGAAGCAGGTTCGCCGCGAGCTCCTGCAGCCGCTGGGCCGCCTCGTGGCGCCGCGCCTTCACGCCGCGGACCTGGGCCGCCTCTTCGAGCAGCTGACGGCGCTCGGCCGGCGTGCAGACCACGATGTGCTCGATGTCGTGCTGGCCGATGATCGCGTACGAGTCGACCGTGAGTCCCGTCGACGAGAGCATGTGCAGAAGATCGCGGCGGCGGACGCGGGTGCCGTTCAGGAAGTAGTCGCTCTCGCTGTCCCGCTCGATGCGGCGTTTGATCGCGACCTCGTGGTAATCGACGGGCAGGCGGCCCGCAGTGTTGTCGAACACCATGGTGACCTCGGCGAACGAGGCGCGCGAGCGGCGCTCACCGCCCGCGTAGATGACCTCCTCCATCTTCTTGCCCCGGAGGTCTCGCGCCTGTCCGGCGCCCAGGACCCACTTGATGGAGTCGACGATGTTCGTCTTGCCCGATCCGTTCGGACCGACGATCGCGGTGACGCCCCCGTCGAAGAGGATCTCGGTCTGGCGGGCGAACGTCTTGAAGCCGAGGATATGGAGTGAGCGGAGGAACAACTTCGCCCGTACGGTAGCAGATGTAGGGGTCGCCTGAGCCTCGGCCACCACTGCTGTGCCGGCCCCTATCGGGCCTACTCGAACGGCTCGCCGAACTGCCGGCTGCGAGTCTCGACCGGCGCCGGCGGTGCGTGCGACGGCTCGACGGGCTCAGCCGGATGCTGTTCGCCCTGTTCGGGCACGGGCAGCGGCAGGACCTCGGCGGGCTCGGCGGTGACCGTCTCGCCCTGCGTTGAGGCGGCGGTCTCCCGCTTCTTCCTCGGCGCCCGGCGCGCTCGCGGTCGCGGTGTCTTGCCGAGCGGCAGCTCGGTGACCGACGGGCGGCCCAGGCCCTCGAGCGCGACCCGCGCGGCGTCCTGCTCGGCCTCCTGCTTGCTAGCGCCATGACCGGTGCCCAGCGGTTCGGCGCCCGCGAAGACGACGGTCGTGTATTCGCGGTGATTGCCGACCCGCGCGCCCTCGCTGTCGTAGAAGGGCGTGGTGCCGTACTTCTCCTGGGCCACCTGCTGCAGCCGGCCCTTGAAGTTCTCGTCCCGGACCGGCGAGGGCAGCGAGCGATAGCGGTCGAGGTAGTAGTGGTAAGCGGCGTCGTAGCCGGCGTCGAGGAACATCGCACCGAGCACCGCCTCGAACGCGTTGGCCAGAAGCGACTTGAGGCTGCGGCCGCCACCCTTCGCGATGCCCTTGCCCAGGTAGAGGTAGCTCCCGAGGTCGAGCTCTTCGGCCAGCTGCGCCAGCGTGTTGGTGTTCACCATGGCGGACCGGGTCTGCGTCAGCTCGCCCTCCGTCGCGCCGGGGTGATGCTTGTAGAGGTACTCCGCGCTGATCAGCTGGAGGACCGCGTCGCCCAGGTACTCCAGTCGCTCGTTGTCGCGCGGCGACACGGCGGGGTTCTCGTTTGCGAACGAGCTGTGGGTGACGGCTTCGAGCAGAAGACCAGGGTCACGAAAGTGAATCCCGATCTTCTGCTGGAGCAGCTGCAGCGACTGCGCGAGCGGTGCTGCCTGCGGCTGTGCTATGAGCCGGCCTTCTCCTGGATGTACTCCCAGGCCTGCCCGACGGTCGTGATCTTCTCAGCGTCCTCGTCGGGGATCTCCAATCCCGTGTTCTCCTCGAACGCGTAGATCAGCTCGACGAGGTCCAGCGAGTCCGCGTTGAGGTCGTCCTGGAAGGACGCATCCATGGTCACTTGCTCGGGTTCGCAGCCCAGGCGCTCGACGACGATGTTCTTGAAATCCTCGAAGCTCAGCTTTTGAGTTTCCATACGCGAACTACTGTATCACCGACTCAAGCCGGGCCCGGGTGGGCACGGATTCCGCGGCGGTCACTGCGGGAGCGCCACCTGGTCGACCGCGTCCGGCGTGCCGGCCGCCGCAGCGAGCTTGCCGGGCGCCAGCTCGCGCATCATCCCGGTGAGCGCGCGCTTTGGTCCCACCTCTATGAACGCGTCGCACCCCATCTCGACGAGCGATCCCACGCACGCCGCCCACCGGACCGGGGAGCGCAGCTGCATCTCCATGACGTGCGGGATCCGCTCGCCGTCCTGGTGCGGGCGGCCCGTGAGATTCGCCATCACCGTGATGCGAGGCGAGCGCCACTCGATCCTGTCCAGGGCGGCGCGCAGGCGTTCGGCAGCCGGGGCCATGAGAGGCGTGTGGAACGCTGCGCTGACGTTGAGCGGGACGACCCTTTTGGCGCCCGCGACCTGGAGCCGCTGCGTGGCGGCCTCGAGGCCCGCCATCGTGCCGGCGATCACGGTCTGCGTCGGGGTGTTGTAGTTGGCGGGCCACGCGTCGTTCATGCCCGCGAGCGCCACCTCGACCGCCTGGGCGTCGAGACCGAGGACCGCGGCCATCGAGCTCGTGCCGGCCGGCGCCGCCTCGGCCATCGCCTTGCCTCGCTCGACGACCGCCTTTATGACCTGGCGCGGGGCGACAGCGCCGGAGGCCGCGAGGGCGGCGTACTCCCCCACCGAGTGTCCGGCGGCCGCGACCGGCTCGATGCCGCGGCGGCGAAGAAGCAGCGTGAGCGCGATGCCGGCGAAGCAGAGCGCCGGCTGGGCGTTCTGGGTCAGCCGAAGCTCGTCGTCATCGGCGTCCGTGAGGAGGCGGCGCAGGTCGATGCCGGCGGCCGCTGCGCAGTCGTCGCAAAGTGCGGAGATCTCGCGGTCCATGAGCAGGTCCGCGCCCATGCCAGGCTGCTGCGAGCCCTGGCCGGGAAACAGGAAAGCAACCCTGGCCACCTCAACCTCCTCGTGGCGTCGTGAGCGTGCCTGGCCCAGGCCGTCCAACCCGCGTCCCTGAAATCCTCCAGGCTGCCGCGGGAAAGAGACTAATCGATCATCTTTCCGGGGAAGGCGAGCAGCCGGGTCGATTTCGACGCGGCGATGAGCGGAACCCCCGAGGCTTCCGCTCTTTTGTTACTCCTTTGCCTTGATGACCTCGCGGCCCGCGTAGTGGCCGCAGTTGGGGCAGATCGCGTGCGGCCGCTTCGGGCGCTTGCAGTTCGGGCAGGGCTGAATCTGGACCAGCGCGAGCGCGAGGTGCGAGCGGCGGCGGCCTTTCTTCGACTTCGAAAGCTTGACCTTCGGTAGAGCCATGGCTCCGGGAAGTCTACCGGACGCCGTTCGGCGGACGCTACGAGCCGGTCGCCTGGTCCGGGCTCTCCTCGGCCACCGGCTGGTTCGACTGCAGCGCCTCCACTCCGCGTCGCACGGTCGCCAGGGTCCGACCGAGGTGTGCGTCCAGCTGCTTCAGCTGCTCGAGCGCGTACGCCTCCGCCTCGCGAACGATCTGGTCCGACTTCGCCTGCGCGTCCTTCACCACCTGGGCCGCGTGACGCTCCGCACGGCGCAGGATCTCGTGCTCCGAGGCCGTCTCCTCGGCGCGCTCGTTGGCCCGCGACATGATTCGCGCGGCCTCGGCGTGCGCCTCGGAGATGATGCGCTGCTGCTCCGACACGGTCCAGTTCGCCTGCTTGATCTCGTCCGGCAGGTTGAACCTAACCTGGTCGATGAGCTCCATGAGCTCGTCCTCGTTGACCATGACCTGGGTCGAAAGCGGGACGTGGCGCGCGTTCTGGATCAGGTACTCGAAACGGTCAAGCAGCTCGTCGACCTTTATCTGTACTTCTCCTTCAGCGCCCTCGCGACCGGCGGCGGGACGAGGTCGGACACCTTGCCGCCGTAGCTGGCGATGTCCTTCAAGATACTTGACGAAACGAATATGTGGGCGAACCCCGACATCAGGAACACGGTGTGGATGTCGGGCGCCAGCTTGCGGTTCATGAGCGCCTGCTGCAGCTCCGCGTCGAAGTCGGAGTAGGCGCGCAGCCCCTTGACGAGCGTGCGCGCGCCCTGCGAGCGCGCGTACTCGACAGTCAGGCCTCTATATGTGGACACCTCGGCGCGATCCCTCCCGTTCAGTGAGGCGCGGATCAGCTCGACACGTTCTTCGACCGTGAACAACGGCTGGCGCTTTTCCGGGTTCGCCGCCACCGCGATGATGAGCTTGTCGAAGATGCCGAGGGCGCGGTCGACCACGTCCAGGTGACCGTTGGTGAACGGATCGAAGCTGCCGGGATAGACCGCGATCTTGGAGTCCGGCGGCCGGTTGACGGGGTTCGGTCGGGCCATCAGCCGGCCTCCGGCGCGACGAGGAGCGTCACCACCGTGTCACCGTAGCGCCGCTGGCGGTCGACCTTGAGCCGCGCCAGGGCGGGGAGCTGCTGGCGGCGCGAATGCTCCGCGATCACGGTCGCCCCCACCGCCTCTCGGTCGAGCACCATCAACGACCGGTCCAGGACGGCGTCGTCGTAGGGCGGGTCGAGGAAGACGAGGTCGGCGGCGCCGACCGCTTCGGGGGACGTCTCGAGCCATCTCACGGCGTCACCACGGACGACGCGTGCGCGCTCTCTGAGGCCGAGGGCGTCCAAGTTCTGCCGCAGGATAGCAAGCCCGCGAGGTTGGCGGTCCACGAACGTCACGCGCGACGCGCCGCGGGACAGCGCCTCAATGCCGATCGCCCCCGAGCCGGCGAAGAGGTCGAGCACATCCGCGCCTTCGATCGAGGCGGCCAGCATGTTGAACATCGCCTGCTTGACGAGGCCCTGCGTCGGCCGGATGTTCTTGGGGGCACGGAGGCGCCGGCCCCTCGACTCGCCGCCGCCAACACGAAGCCTGGACAACTAAGCGGTCACGCGGATCCGGCCGTCCGAGCGCATAACCCCGATCCTCGCCGCCGGATAGGGCCCCGAGCCCATCGCCTCCTCGAAACGGCCCGCGCTTCCCGCGGGGACGGCGACCAGCAGGCCTCCGCTCGTCTGCGCGTCGCACAGCATCAGCTGGTCGATCTCGGCGGCCCCGTCCCATTCCACCCGTTCGCGGTAGGCCGCGTGGTTACGCCTGCTCCCCGCCGGGAAAAGGTCCCTGGCGGCGAGCTCGCGAACGCCGTCGAGGAAAGGGACCAGCGCGAGCGACACATCGGCCCCGCCCTTCAAGTTCGCGAGGTGGCCGACGAGCCCGTAGCCGGTGACGTCGGTGGCGGCCGTCGCGCCGGCCGCGATCATCGCCTCCGACGCCCGCATGTTCAACGTCGACATCGAGGCGACGGCCGCACGCACGAGTGACGGTGGGCACAGGCCGCGCTTGATCGCTGTCGTAACGAGGCCGGTGCCCAGGGGTTTGGTGAGGTAAAGGACGTCGCCTGCGTGCGCGCCCTCGTGTCCGATCACGTGGTCGGGATGGATCTCACCCGTGACCGCGTAGCCGAACTTCGGCTCGGGGTCGTCGACGGAGTGGCCGCCGACCACGGGGATGCCCGCCTCGGCAAGCTTGGCCGCGCCCCCCGCGACGATCTTCTCGAGCAGGCCGGTGCCGAGCTTCTCGCGTGGGAATGCTGTGATGCCGAGCGCGAACAGCGGCCGCGCGCCGATCGCGTAGACGTCACTCACGGAGTTGGCCGCGGCGATCGCACCGAACTCGTACGGGTCGTCGACGATGGGCGTGAAGAAGTCGACCGTCGCGACCAGCGCACGGTCGGGCGCGATTCGGTAGACCGCCGCGTCGTCGCGGGCGGCCGAGTGCGTCAGCACGTTCGGATCGACGATCGGGGGCAGCGCCCCCAGTACCTGCCCTAGCTCCACCGGGCTGAGCTTGCAGGCTCAACCCGCGCCGTGGCTGTACTCCGTCAACCGAAGAGGTGAGACTTCTTCCATCGGTGTGCTAAGTATCGGGTGTGGCGGTTGGGCCTCCCCATCCGGCGCTTCGCGCCACCTTCCCCGCATAGCGGGGAAGTGATTGCTCTCCGTGCCTCCCCATCCGGCGCTTCGCGCCACCTTCCCCGCATAGCGGGGAAGGCGAGTGCTCTCCGTGCCTCCCCATCCGGCGCTTCGCGCCACCTTCCCCGCATAGCGGGGAAGGCGAGTGCTCTCCGTGCCTCCCCATCCAGCGCTTCGCGCCACCTTCCCCGCATAGCGGGGAAGTGATTGCTCTCCGGCCCTCCCCATCCGGCGCTTTGCGCCACCTTCCCCGCATAGCGGGGAGGGCGAGTGCTCTCCGTGCCTCCCCATCCGGCGCTTCGCGCCACCTTCCCCGCAGAGCGGGGAAGGCCAGTGCTCTCCGTGCCTCCCCATCCGGCGCTTCGCGCCACCTTCCGCGCATAGCGGGGAAGTGATTGCTCTCCGTGCCTCCCCATCCGGCGCTTCGCGCCACCTTCCGCGGCAGACGTGATTTCCTTTAGCTGAAGTGCCGCTCGTTTTCGGGGCCATCGCGCCGCACGGAGGGATTGCCATCGCCGAGGCATGCTCGCCCGACGAGCTCGAGGTCGCGGCGAAGACTCGCGCCGGGATGGAAGAGCTCGGCCGGATGTTCGAGGCCGCCCGCCCCGAGGTGGCAGTCGTCGCCACGCCTCACAACATCCACATCGCAGACGCTTTCGGCGTCATCGTGGCCGGCCGCGTGGCGGGCAAGCTCACCGGCACCGCGCCCCCCGTCGCCCTGGACGTGCCCTCCGACATCGATCTCGCGTGGAGCATCGTGCGCTCGATGGTCGAATCCGACGTCCCCGCCCTGGCCGTGAGCTTCGGCTCGAACGACCCGGTCACCGCCGTGGCGCCGATGGACTGGGGAGTGCTCATCCCACTCTGGTTCATGGGTGGGCGGCAGGACCCACCGGTGAGGACGATCGTCGTCACGCCGGCCCGCGGGCTGTCCGCGGCAGACCACGTCAACGCGGGCGCCGCCATCGCGTCGGCCGCCGCCGCCTCCGATCTTCGCATCGCGCTGATCGCCAGCGCGGACCACGGGCACGCGCATCTCGAGCGTGGGCCGTACGGCTATCACCCGGCAGCCGCGGAGTACGACGGCCGCGTCCGCGACATCGTGGCCGGCAACCGGCTCGAAGACCTTCAGGACATCCCCGACCGGCTCGTCGAAGACGCCAAGGCCGACAGCTGGTGGCAGATGCTCGTCCTGCACGGAGCGACCCGTGGCTGGTCGGGCAGCCTGATCAGCTACGAGGCACCCACCTATTTCGGGATGATGACCGCCGCATACCTGCCCCGCGACTAGCTGATCGAGGTCAGCTCCAGGCGGCGAGCCACCGCCGTCCTCAACGCCGGGTGCTGCTCGTACCCGGGGTCTGACGCGAGGACACGCTCCGCCTCCTGGCGCACCTCGCTCAGGAGCTCTGGCTCCAGCAGCGCCTGCATGGCGGCGTCGGTCATGCCGTGCTGGCGGGCGCCCATCAGCTCGCCCATTCCCCTGATCCGCATGTCCTCCTCGGCAAGCCGGAAGCCGTCGGAGATTCGTGTCATCAGGTCCAGGCGGGCGAGCGCGACGTCGGCCGGATCGTCGGTGAGGAGGAGGCACCGGCTCCGGCCGCCTCCACGGCCGACGCGGCCGCGAAACTGGTGCAGCTGGGCGAGACCGAACCGATCAGCGCCCTCGATCAGCATCACCGTCGCGTTGGGCACGTCGACGCCGACCTCGACGACCGCCGTCGCCACCAGGACCTGGGTCTCCCCCGCGACAAAACGTGCCATGACCTCTTCCTTCTCTTTGAGGCGGCCGTGGACGAGGTCGAGCTTCAGGTCCGGGAACACGTCGCGCTGCAAACGATCCTTCTCGGCGGTGGCCGAACGTGCGGCGAGAGCCTCGGACTCCTCGATGAGAGGGCAGATGACGAACGCCTGGCGGCCGGCTGCGACCTCCTGGCGGACGATGTCGTAAGCCCGCGCGCGGTCCGCCGGGTCGATGACCTCAGTCTCGACGGGCGTGCGTCCGGGAGGCTGCTCGTCGATGACCGAGACGGACATCTCGCCGTACAGCGCAAGGGCAAGCGTGCGCGGGATGGGCGTGGCCGTCATCGCCAGGAAATGCGGCCGCCCCCGGCCCTTTGCCCGCAGAAGCTCGCGCTGGCGCGTGCCGAAGCGATGCTGCTCGTCGACGATGGCCAGGCCCAGGTTGGCGAACTCCACGTCGTCCTCGATGAGCGCGTGGGTGCCGACCACGAGCGCGCAGTGGCCCGATGCGGCGGACGCGCGAACGCGCCGGCGCTCCGCCGCGCCCTGGCTGCTCACGAGGAGCTCGACCATGAGCCCGGGGAAGCTCTCTTCGAGGTACGAGCGAAAGCTGCGCAGGTGCTGGCGGGCGAGGATCTCGGTCGGCGCCATGACCACCGACTGAAGCCCTGCCGCGTGCGCCATCGCGACGCAGGCCGCGGCGACCGCCGTCTTGCCCGAGCCCACGTCCCCGTTCAGCAGGCGGTTCATCGGGACCGTCCGCTCCATGTCCTTGAACGCCTCCCAGGCCGAGCGCCGCTGCGCCCTCGTCAGCTCGAATCGCAGTCCGGCCTTGAACGCGTCGATGACCCCCTGCGCGTAGGGAATCGGTGTCGCGGCCTCGGCCGCCTCGTTGGTTCGCATCAGCGCGAATGCCGCCTGCAGCTCGAAGAGCTCCGCGAAGGCCATGCGCCGCCGGGCCTCGCGCCAGTCCTCGTCCGACTCGGGACGGTGCCCGCGCTGCACCGCGTCGGCGACCCCTAGGAGGTGGTGGCGCTCCCGCACGTCGGCAGGGAGAACGTCCTCCAGCTGCGCGGCCAGGGGCAGCGCCGACTCGACCCAGGCAGCCATCTTGCGCGAGCTCAGCCCCTCGACCAGGTGGTACTTCGGCATCAGACCCCCGATGCGCGCCGGCGCCGCCTCCTCGCTGTCCTCCAGCCGTTCGTGGTGCGGGTTCTGCATCTCGAGCTGGCCGCCATAGCGGCCGGCCTTGACCAGTCCCGCGACGGCCAGCCGGTCTCCTTTGTGGATCTGTTTGACGAGAAACGGCTGGTTGAACCACACGACTCGAATCGCGGCGCCGTTGTCGTCGCGGATCGTCGCCTCCGTCAGCCGCATGTGCTTACGGGGCGTCTGCTTCGCTGCGATGTCGACCACCGTGCCGACGACGGTGGCCTGCCTCCCCGGCTGAAGCGACGCGACACCCGCCGGCGCCCCGTATGCCTCCCAATCGAAAGGCAGTGTGAGCAGCAGATCGCGGATGGTCTCGATGCCGAGCTTGGTCAGCTTTTTCGCATCCGAAGGCCGCACCTTGGGCAGCGCCGCGACCGGTGCGTCAAGCGTCCGCGGCAGAACCAGGATGCCCATGTGCGTTATGGTCGATCAATCGACGTGATCGCGCCGCCAGACGACCTCGCGCCTGCCGGAGCGCCACGCCCGCCGCGAATGTCGTCAAGGCTACGCATCATCATCTCCGCGGCCGTCGTGGTCGCCCTGGTCGCCGTGGCACTCGTCGGCTATGTGGCAATCGGCTTTGCATACGCACAGATTCGCATCGTCGCTGCGGACCGCGTGCTGAACACGGTCGTGTCGCACGAGAACAAGCTGAACACCGCCTTCAGGCAGATCGACAGCCGGTTCAGCAGCCTTGGCGGAAACAATCCCTTCAATGCAACGCAGGCGCGCGCGCTGGTCGACCAGTTCGTCAGCAGCTCGCGGTCCGCGCAGCAGACCGTGAACCAGGACGACTCCAGCCTCGCTGCCGCGCAGAGCAGCCTCGAAGGCCAGCGCTGGCTGACCGCGGTCGCACGAGGCAATCTCGACAGGGAGTCGCTCCGCATCCGCCACGCCCGCAACGCGCTGGGCAGCGCCCGCACGGTCGTGAGCGACTATCTCCTCGACGGCCAGTTCCTCCAGTCCTTCTTCGACTCGCTGGCCGACCTCGACACGCTCGACAACCAGACGGCGTCGTCCGATTTCACCGGAGCGCAGGCCACGCTCGTGACGATGAAGGCCCACGTGGACAGGGCGACCGAGCTGTCCACAGCGCCCGGCCTCCCGAAGGAGCTGCACAGCATGATGGTCGACTTCCAGTCGCTCGTCGGCGATTTCGGCCAGCTGTTCACCGCCGCGCAGGCCAACGACGACGCCGGCGTGACCACCGCCGAAAACGCCCTTCAGAACGATTCCACGAAGGTCGCCGGCTACAACTTCGACGCGATCAGCGCCGAGGTGGTCACCTTCTACCAGCCGCTCGTCGACAGGTTCAACTCGGAGATGGCCGCCGCCACGGCCTAATCGGCGCGGCGCCTGCGCCGGGCCTCCGCCCTCGCAAACCACACCAGCTGCGCGGCCAGCAGGAGGACGAGCACGATGAGGGCCGGTGCTCCGAGTCGCGAGACGGCGAACCAGCCGGCCGCCACGATCAGCAGGATGACCGACGTCTGGATCCAGTCCGCGACGAACAGGCCAAGGACCTCGGCTCCGGCGGCGCGCAGGAACCTCACGCGAGGGCCGGGCGCCGTATGAGGCCGACCGCCAGTCGCGAGGCCACGAAGTAAGCGACGACCAGACCCGCGATCGAGACGAAATCGAGCGGCCACCTCGCCCCCATTCCCTCCGCCGCCCAGAACGTGCCGAGGCTCGTGAGCAGCACGCCGACCGCGTACTTCAGTGTGTTCTCGGGCACGCGCGCCAGGGGCTTGCGCACCACGACGCCCGCGACCGCGATCACGACCATCGCGACCAGTCCGCCCGCCACCGCGTACGGCAGGCCCACGCCGGTGCCGCCGACCGCGATCACGATGAACACGACCTCCAGGCCTTCGAGGAACACGCCCTTGAGCGCGAGCACGAAACCGATCCAGTCATGAGTCGAGACCGCGCCACGGAGCTCTTCGACGGTGTGGCGATACGCGCTCTCCTCGTCGTGCATCGCGATAACGCCCGCCGAGCGGAGCACCGCCTTGTGCAGCCACCGCAGGCCGAACAGCAGAAGAAGCGTGCCGACGAGCAGCTTCAGCGCGAACTCGGGAACCCGCGTCACGATGAGCTGCCCGAAGAACACGACGAGGATCGCCAGGGCCAGGAGCGCCGCCGCGGTGCCGGCCAAAGGAGCGCGCCAGCCGCGCGTGAGGCCGACGGCCAGCACGATGGTGAGCGCCTCGGTCGACTCGACCGCGGACCCGAGGAACGCCGAACCGAAGGCGAAGAGCTGCTGGTACATCCTCTATAGAGATTAGGGCGGTGTTGGTTTAATGAGCTCCGTGCGGCCCGGCATCTATGCGGATGACTCGATCACGCGGCGCGTCAGCCGGGAGAACGTTCTGCTTCTCGGCGGCGGGCGCGCGCTGCTCATGCAGCTCGCGCACCCGAGCGTTGCCGCGGGCGTGGACGAGCATTCGGATTTTCGCGTTCGCCCGATCCGCAGGTTCCGGCGCACGATCCGGATGACGATGGCGATCATCTTCGGTGACCGCAACACCGCGATGGCCGCGGCGCGTGCCGTCAACCGCGCGCACGCGGGCGTGAACGGTGCCGGCTACAGGGCGATGGACCCGGACCTCCTGCTGTGGGTCCACGCCACGCTGGTCGACACGTCGCTGGTGACTTACGAGACGTTTGTCGGCCGGCTCACCAACGAGGACCGCGAGACCTTTTACCAGGAGTCGAAGATCGGCGGCGAGCTGCTCGGCATCCCGATGGAACGGTTTCCGCGCCGGCTTGCCGACTTCGACGATTACGTGCGCGACATCGTCGCGTCCGGCGTGGTCAGGGTCGGGCCGCGGGCCCTGGAGCTGTCCCGCCAGGTGCTGAGGCCACCGATCACCATGCTGCCGGGCCTGGCCATGATCCCCTTCGAGGTCGTGACCGCGGGCCTCCTCCCCGCACCGCTGCGCGAGCAATACGGCCTGGCGTGGGGGCGCGGCCGGCAGCGCACGTTCCGTATCGCGAAAAGGACCGTGCCGCGCGCGGTCGCGCTGACTCCGCCTCTGTTGCGCGTGTGGCCGCTGCCCGGTCACAGCGTGTCGCTGAAGGCGCTCGCCGCCTCTTGACGCAGCCGGGCCCGGCTACGCCTTGACGTACACCAGGCCGAGCGCCTTGGGCCCGGTGTGCGTGCCCAGCACGCAGCCGATCTGGCCGACCGGGATCTCCACGTTCGGGAGCTCGCGGCGCAGCGCGGCCGCAATCTGCTCCGCCTCTTCCGGCGCCTGCGCGTGCATCACGGCCACGGACTCGACGGGCAGCTCGTTGCGGAAGAACTCGACCATGCGCGGGATCGCGCGGGCGCGCGTTCGCACCCGGTCGACCGATTTGATCTCGCGCTCCACCACGAGCAGCAGCGGCTTCAGGTCCAGCATGGTGCCGATCATCGCCTGGGCACGGCTCACCCGGCCTCCCATCTCGACATAGCGAAGCGTGTCGAGCAGCGCGAGGACGCGGCATTTCGCAACCCGAGACTTGACCTCGCGGTTCGCCGTCTCGAGGTCTGGCGCGCCGGCCGCGACGCGGCACAGGAAGGCCATCGGCATCGAGACCGTCTCGCTGTCGATCACCTCGACCCTGAACCCCTCTACCGACTGGGCGCCCACGCGGGCCGCCTCCGCCGTGCCCGAGAGCTGAGCCCCGATGTGGATCGAGATACAGCCCTCGTAATCCCTGGCCAGGCGCGAATAGACCTCCGCGAACTCGCCCGGGGACGGCGCTGACGTCGTGGGAAGCGAGCTCGAGGCGGCGAGGCGGCGGAAGAACTCGTCGTCGGTCAGGTCGACACGGTCACGGAAGGTCTCCTTGCCGAAGAGGACCTTGAGAGGTACGACCTCGACGCCGTAACGGCTGCGCCATTCGTCGGGAAGGTCGGAGGTGGAGTCCGTGACGACGGCGAAGGGTCGCTTCATGGCGAGCCGCTTCTATTCGACGGAGAGGATGAAGGGGTAGTGCTGCTGGCCGCCTTGCTGGACCTCGACCTCGAGCCCGGGATAGTTCGACCGGATCGCCGATTCCAGGCGGTCCAGCTCGGCCTCGCTCGCCTGCTCGCCCTTGTAAACGGTGACCAGCTCGTACGACTCCGGGCCGAGCTTGCGCAGTGCCATGTTCACGACCTCCGCGTAGTCGCTGCCCGCGAACTCCAGCTTGTCGTTGATGAGCCCGATCACATCGCCTTTCTTCACCTTCAGGCCGTTCGAGCGGGTGTCGCGCACGGCGTGAGTGACCTCGATCGTCTGGACCCGGTCCGCCTCCGCCCGCATGAGGCGCAGGTTCTCGTCCCCAGGCCGGTCCTCACGAAACGCGACGACGGCCGAGACGCCCTGCGGCACGCTGTAGGTGTCCACCACGTGGACCTCTTTCTTGGTGAGTCCGATCACCTGGCGCGCCGCGGGGATGACGTTGCGGTTGTTCGGCAGGAGAAAGACCTCGTCGTACGGGATCGATTCGATCGCCGTGAGCATGTCCTGCGTGCTCGGGTTCATCGTCTGGCCGCCTTCGATGATGGCGTCGACGCCGAGCCCGCGGAAGATCTCGACCAGGCCGCGTCCCGCCACAACCGCGACGAGACCGATGCCGTTCGGACGCAGTGGCTTGGGCGCGGCGTTTTCGCTCTCGAGGATGCGCCGGTGCTGAGTCGACATGTCGCCGACGTTCAGCTTCAACACCTTGCCGTAGCCGCCCGCCAGGTTGATGACGCTGGTCGGGTCGTCGGTGTGCACGTGCACCTTGACGAGCTCCGGCTCACCGACGACCAGCACCGAATTGCCCAGGGCCTCGATCTGGCCGCGTATGAGCTCCACGTCGAGCCCGCTGCCTTCGATGAGGAACTCCGTGCAGTAGCCCCAGCCGCCTTCCGGCAAGCTCAGCGAGACCTGCGCCGCCGGCACGACAGCCTTCTTCGGCTCGCTCGCGCCGCGGGTTGCGGCATCCGAATCCTCGACCGTCTTCAGCATGCCCTCGAGGATCAGCTGGAGGCCGAATCCTCCCGCGTCGACGACGCCGGCGTCGCGCAGTATCGGCAGCTGGCTTGGCGTCTTCAGCACCGCGGCGCGCGCGCCGGCCGCGGCGGCGGCGATGACTCGCGGCACCGTGGCGTCAGGCGCGTTCGCGGCCGCGGTGGCGGCGCGACCGGCTTCGCGCGCGACCGTCAGGATCGTTCCCTCGGTTGGCTTGTTGACCGCGCGATAGGCTGCGTTGGCCGCCTCCTCGAAAGCGCCCGCCAGCTCGCTCGGCGTGAGCGAGCTCTTGCCCTCGACGGCGCGTGCGAAGCCTCGGAAGATCTGGGAGAGGATGACGCCGGAGTTGCCGCGCGCCCCCATCAGGCTCCCGTGCGAGGCGAGCTTCGCGATCTTGCTGACCTCGGAAGCGTTCGACTCCTTGACGTCTTCGACGGCCGACTGCAGCGTCAGCAGCATGTTCGTCCCGGTGTCGCCGTCCGGCACCGGAAAGACGTTGAGGCGGTTGACCTCTTCATGGTTGGCGGCGAGCCAGCTCAGGCTTCCGAGGAGCGCGCCCTTGAAGACCTGACCGTCGACGCCGGCCGAGCTTTGCGCCACCACGGCTCAGGGACGCTCTTCTCGGACGCCCTGAACGTTGACGTTCACCTTGAGGACCGGCACGTTGACCGAACGCTCGATCTCGAACTTCACCGTCTCCTGCAGGTTGTGCGCGACCTCCGAGATGCGCACGCCGTACTGGACCACGACGAACACGTCGATGAGCAGGCCTTCATCCGTCGCCACGACGTCGACTCCCTTGTCGACGTTCTCCCTGCGCAGCAGCTCGGCGAAGCCGTCCCGGAGTCCCCGGCCGGCCATGCCGCTGATCCCGTAGCATCGCGTGGCCGCGTGGCCGGCGATCGCCGCCACCGCGGAGGGGAACACCTCGATGCGGCCCCACGGGCGCGACTGGACGAGCGTCGGGGTGGTCTTGGAGGCCATCTGGAAGGCTCATGGTACAATTCAGCTCCGCGCGAAGGCGTTCCTGCGATGACGCGCGTCCCAGATCACCAATTCCCCGCCGGAAGGATTTGCATGGCCAAGCGTTGCGAGATTTGCGGCAAGGAGCCGCAGTACGGACACCACGTCAGTCACGCCAAGAACCGGGTGAACCGGAGGTTCATGCCCAACCTTCAGATGGGCCGCGTGACGGTGGCCGGGCGATCGATCAGGGCCCGGATCTGCACACGCTGCCTGCGGACCTACTCGGCGTAGCCCAGGTCCAGCCCGTGGACCTCGCCCAGGCGGCGTAGGTCCTTCCGGAGAGCCGCCCAAACCCTTTCCTGTGCCTCCGGCGCCGGCAGCGTCGAAGCCGGATCGTTGACCTCGGCGGCAAGCTCGGGCCGCTCCACCATCTCGGCGAACAGAAGCGTCCACGCGCGCGGCACCACCTCGCGGATCGCGTAACCCCCACCCCCCAGCGCCAGCCATCGGCCCTCGCACAGCTCATGGGCCAGCTCGTGAAAGGCGCGCCCGACGTGCGGCCAGATCCGCGTCGTCGCCGCAAGGTGCGCGAGCGGGTCGAGATAGTGCGTGTCGCAGCCGTCCTGGGTGACGATCACGGTCGGCTTGAACCGGCGAAGCAGAGCCGGCACGACGCGGTCGAAGCCCTCGAGCCATGGCTCGTCCCAGGTGAACGGCACGTACGGCAGGTTCGCGGCCGTGCGCTTGCCGGGGCCCACGCCGCAGTCCTGCGGGAACCCGGTGCCCGGGAACAGCCACTGGCCCGACTCGTGAAGGCTGATCGTCAGCACGTCGGGGTCGCCCTGGAAGATCGCCTCCACGCCGTCGCCGTGGTGGACGTCGACGTCGACGTACGC
>Ga0070741_10007378_pt1 | contig 22777 bp, 17 predicted proteins | sample Coa_R1_4_FD_66440 | JGI IMG/M metagenome (GOLD analysis project Ga0070741, IMG submission 66440) | Surface soil microbial communities from Centralia Pennsylvania, which are recovering from an underground coalmine fire - Coalmine... | ecosystem: Environmental > Terrestrial > Soil > Unclassified ... | reverse complement strand
GTCTATTACAACGTCCATGTCTACGACTCAAAAGGCATTGAAAGAAGCAATAATCCAAACTGCTCCAATTATTTACTCACCTTACGCACGCGCCGTCATTTCGAGCCGCTTCTGCGGCGATGCAGTTCATCGCCGAAATCTCACGCTGAAAAACCGAGATTTCTCACCGAGTTCACCCCGAAGAATTGAGGGGTTCGAAATGACCTGTGTAACATGAGTTAGTTAACCTTAAAAGAGTCCCGTATGACAAATTTGCAATTTGTCACCTGCGCGCACGAAAAGTAGCATCGGGATGACAAATTACAAATTTGTCCTACCTTTTCATAGCAGGAATAAAACACAAGTCGCCAAGTCACCATTTCCGAATTGCGCACAATGCGAGGATATGCTAGAATGGCTGGGTCATCCAGAGTCGTTTGACTGCCGCGCCAATGCCATTCAAACCTCGCCCGCGTTGCGCCAATTGTGGTGAATTTGCCGATCGTTCTGTAAACAAATATTGCAGTAACAAGCGCCGGATTGATTTTCAGCACCAGCAATGGGTTCGGGATTGGCTCGAGGGGCGCAAAGACGGACTGAAAAGCGGGATCGAAATTTCCGAGCATAGCAGACCGCTTTTCGTTCAGAAAAAAATCAAATAGGCGACTAGCTCAATTAGGCAGAGCGCCGCTCTCCAAAAGCGGAGGTTGGGGGTTCGATTCCCTCGTCGCCTGCTTCATCCGATGCCTGTGAATCTCAAAGGTCGCAGGCATTTTTTATTGGCTTGCTCCACGTAACTTGCGCGATTGCCCCTCCCTATTTTTTCCCGGCACGTGTCCGAATATTCCGGCGCATGCCCTTGACTTGGGGTGCTGTTCTTGGTACAATTGTTTGCATTATTAGCCGAGGCAAGCGGTTACAATTCTGCGACCAGATCTGTAACAGGAGGGAATGATGGCGAATTCGTCAACTCCCACTGTCCAACCCAAACCCGTCCTCGTCGAAATCCTCACCTACGCGCCAACGCAATTTTTCCACTGCCAACATTGCGAGTTTGTCTGGCAACAAGTGGGTACGGGCGCCGCGCTGCACCAAGAACAACTCGATTCTTCTATCCCTGACAATTTGAAACAAGAATATAGTGCCCTGTCCCGATGGGTTCGGAACACGGTAGCAACATACGGCGGACGCGTCGTCTTTAAGCTGATTGACGCCGCGTCGCTGGAAGGGATGTTGAAATCCGTACGCTATCGCGCGCGGCGTTATCCCGCGTTCATCGTCGAAGGCGCCGAAAAATATATCGGCACCGATTTCGAGCAAGTAAAAGCTTTGATTGACCATCGCTTGAGTTGACTTGCCGCTCACCACACAACAGCCAAAATTGATTTGACCGCTTCGGTTGGATGAGAACCAGAGATTGCTCGAGTGCTGTACTGCGCAAGGAGGTGACGTCAGGCGCTCACGTCTCGCCAGCGATTTGGAATAATACGTCGTTCTTTCATAGCGTTCCAAACGCCGTGTCTCGTTCGCACCCGAAATGTACTATCACGTCACGCGGTTAAGGTCACAACCAAGCCGCGAGTACGCTCGCACATGCCGACGAGGACCTGTGCGATAACGTCTCAAGCGCAAGTGCGCCAATCGAGGACGCGGCGTTTTGGAGTTGGATGGACAGGAGGGCAAGCATGAATGCTGCAAAGGCAGGTATGAATATCACCACGACAATCATCATCCTCGTATTGATTCCGATTGTCGTCGCAGGTGGGTTCGCGCTACTGGGTCTGCCGATGAATGCTGCGGTCGTCGCGATTCTGGGAGCCGTAATGATTTATCTCGCCTATAACTGGTACGCGCGACGTATTGACAGCGAAATCATCAACGCCGATGAGAAAAAGCCAACCCCGGCAAAAATGTACATGGACGGCGTGGACTTTATGCCGACGAGTCGAAACGTGCTCTATGGCTATCACTTCAAGTCCATTGCGGCAGCGGGTCCCATTGTCGGCGTCATTACCGCCGCGAATTTATGGGGCTGGCTGCCTTCGATTTTGTGGCTGATCCTCGGCGTGACCTTTATCGGTTGGGTGAGCGACTATTCCGCCATTATGGTTGCCGTCCGCAATGAAGGCAACTCGCTTTCGGCAATTGCGCATCGGCTGATTGCGCCGCGCACGCGTTTGATCATGTTCGTGTTCATCTTTTTCTATCTGCTGCTCATCGCAGGCGCGTTCGTGGGCATCCTCGCGGGCATTCTTGACCCGCGCGCCGATGTGCCGTTCGGCATCTTGATGCTCGCGATCATGGGTTTGCTCATGGGGCAAATGCTTTACAAGTGGAAGATGGACCTCATCATCGTGACCATCATCTGCGTTGGCGTTACGCTTATCTCGATGATGCTCGGCGCGTGGAACGCGAATCCGAAACAGGGCACGGACGCGAGCGGCAAACCCGCAACGGCATTAGTGTTTGAAGGTCCAATCAATGGCGCTGTCGCCGCGCTGGGCAATGGCATTAACACCATCACCGGCGGTCATCCGCTTTACACCGTCGTGGACCCGACGCGCGCGGACCCGCGTCTTGGGGCGACAATGCTCACAGCGGACGGAAAAGTGGTACCCAAATATATCGTGAACGGACAAATCGCGATGACGCCTTCGTTCATCTTTTGGGTGCTGTTCCTGTTCGTATTCAGTTATCTGGGCGCGAATCTGCCCATCTGGAGATTCGCGCAGCCGGTCAACTATATCGGATTCTGGATTACGGTGCTCGTCATCGGCTTGAGCGCAATCGGCGCACTGCTCGGCGGCTTGCTCGGCATCTTTAATCCTGACCTGATGAAAGCTGTCACGTTCCAGACCTCCGCCTTTACTCAATTCTTTGTGACCCAACAGGCACAAGGGCAAGCGGCGCCTGCCCTGCAATGGTTATGGCCCATGTTGTTCGTGACCATCGCGTGTGGCGCGATTTCGGGTTGGCACGCGCTCTTTGGCTCGATTGGCACGGCGCGGCAGCTCGAGTACGAAACCGACGCGCTGCCCGTCGGCGGCGGCGCGATGTTCAGTGAAAACACACTCGCGCTGTTGTCGCTCGTCGCAGTCTCGATTGCGGGCGGCGCGGGCGCCGCAGCTTTCGCGTCTGGCGTCGGCAAACTGCTCAACATTGTCTCGTTCAGTTTGATTCCGCTTGCCTACGGGACCGCGCTCGGTTTTGGCGCGTTCGTCGTCATCGTGCTCACGGTGGTGCAGCTCGTGTTCCGCCTCATGCGCGTGACGTTGAGCGAATGGCTGGGCGAGCGCTGGGTCGGTTTCAAGAACGCGAATGTCGCCACCATCGTTTCGATGGTGCTGACCCTGCTGCTGGTCATGAGCGGCACGTGGATTTACCTCTGGCAGCTGTTTGGCGCATCGAATCAGTTGATGGCGGCTCTGTCGCTGTTGATTGTGACGTTATGGCTGCGCGAGACGAAACGCAATCCGACCTATGCGCTCATCCCGATGCTGTTCATGTACATCACGACCATGGCGGCAACCCTCTTTACGGCGTGGAATCTCTACGCCAGCATCCTTTCCAATCCTGCCGTCGCGTCGCAGCCGATTAACCTCATCGGCGCGGTGGCGATGATTGCCGTCGCCATCCTGCTCTTTGTGGCGGCAGGCTTGATTGGATGGGACGGTTGGAAGGCGTGGAACAAATACAAGGGCGCACCGGTGACAGCGCCGGCGTCCGGTCCGGCAGCCGAATAAGCGTGCTTCCGACAAAAAGATGACCCGGAAGGGCAAGCCCTCCCGGGTCATTTTTTTAATGGGAACGCGATCGCGTTTCAGATTTGCAGTGCCGCCTCACTGAACTCACGCAAACCTGTCAATACACGCGCGGCAGAGACGCGGTCGAATTGGGGAAATAGCAAATGCACTTCCAAATTGGGCACACTGCGGCTGAGCGAGAGGCGTGTGACGTTTCCCCCCCCCCATTTCGCATCGCGCAGCAAACGTGTGACTGTATCTGCGCTCACCGCGCCGCGATATTCCGCGCGCAGTCCATGCGCCGAATCTGGCAGCGTCGTCCATTTGCCGCGCGGGTCGCGTTTGGCGCTTGCCGCTTTCCACGTCGCCGCGCCGCGCGCTTCAAAATCAAAACGCGGCGCATTGACGAGTTGGGAACGCAAGATGATTAAATCGCGCCGTCCATCCATTCGTCCCAATACCCAAAAGACGGGGATATCGCGCGGTTCGAGGACAATCATGACTTCGAAGGTGCGGAAGGGTCCTTTGACATTCACGAGTTTCAGTTCGACCACCGAAGAGCCGAGCCAGCGGAACGTCGTCTTGTCGCCGACGAGCGGCAAGCCCTCTTGCAGCCACTTGAGCGCGCTATTCCCGCGCCGCACATTGTATTGTGTGCCCCACGCGTACCAGCCCAGCACAAGGACGACGGCAATGACAAAGATGACGAAACCCGCGTTATCGAACATACAACCGCATCACGCGAACGTATACTGCGCCACGCGCTTGAGCGCGTCGGTGCCGCGCACCTCGTCGTCAAAGAGCGGGATAATCGCGCGCACGTCGCCGTCAAAATCGTTCCAGATTTCTTGCATGTAGCCGTCTTGCATTGCTACGCGATTTTTCACAAAATCCGGCGCGTCCTCCTTGACTTCGGCTTTCTGGATGACACCGTTGACAATGACACCGCCGACGGGAATGCCGAAATCGTGGAACCAATGGATAAAGCGTTTGATGACCGCAATCGGCAGGGCTTCGGGCAAGGTGATGAAAAAGAACGCGGTCTGCTCCGTGTCGGTCAAAAGTTGGCGCGCGTGTTCCATTCGCTCGCGGAACGAGATCAAATACTCCATCAGCGGGTCTTGTTCTTTTTTCTTGGTGAACGATAACATCTCGCGCAAGCTCTGCGCTTCCTCGCGCGATTTCATCATCTTGTTCACCCAGAGCGAATAGACTTGGCTCATGCCCAACAAACGGCGCGCGTTCGCCGTCGGCGCGGTATCGAACACATACGCGTCGTACTCGTTCTTGAACATCAACTCGACCATGTTCTCGAACATCGCCGATTCTTCGAACGCGGGATTCATGGTCGCGGATTCGACGAACGCGTCCGCTTGCGTCGAGATTTCCGCGAATTTCAAAAAGTATTGAATCTTTTGTTTAATGTCCACCTTCGAGCGTTCGATGGTCTCTTTGGTATCAATCTCGTACGCCCAAAGGTTTGGTACGCCGTTCACCGCCGTCGGCTTGCCGTACACATTCTGGTCGAGCAGACTGCTCAACGAGTGGACGGGGTTGGTGGAAGCCAGCATCGTCTTTTTCCCCTGGTCGGCGAACCACCGCGCGGTGACACCTGCCAGCACCGTTTTGCCGACGCCGCCTTTGCCGCCGAAAAAGACGTACTTTAATTTCGGATGCGCTGCGACGTACTGCGACATAGAGGTTGTGATTTCAGTCATGGTCGTCAGGTAAAGCGGGAGACAAGTAAATAGGGACACAGGGAACAAGTAGACAAAATTTCTTGCTAGCTGTTTACCTGTCTCCTTGTTTCCTTCTTTCGTCAATCCCCATACATAATCTTTGCCAGTTTTTCAATCATTGGCAAGCCCGTCACATCGCGCTCCAACTCGGGAATGCGCGCGACCACTTGCCCACCAAACGCCTTGTCAATCTCGGCAAGATATTTGTTCTGCATGGTGATGCGATTGCGCAAGTACGGCGGAATGGCTTGCTGCTTGAGTTCTTCGGGCAGAACGCGATTGACCACATAGCCCGCAATGGGCACATCAAACTTGGCGAAAAGTTCGGCTGCCTTTTGCGTATCGAGGATAATCATTTCTTCAGGGACGATGACGAAAAAGAATGCGGTCTTGTCTTTGTCGGTGAGCACGCGGCTGGACGCGTTGATGCGCCCGCGAATGTATTGCAATTCGTCGAGAATCTGGTCCTGCTCGACATCTTTTTCGCGTCGGATGCGCGCGACCATCACTTCGTGCTCACGCATTTCTTCGCGCAGCTTGGTGATTTTGTTAATCCATTCGTCGTACACCTTTGCCATCGAGAGGTAATACAACGCGTGTCCAAGCGGTACGAGGTCGTAGATGTAATAATCAAAGTCGCCTTTAACGACGATGTCTACGACCGCGTCGAAAATCGCGGACTCTTCCATCGCGGGTTCCGCCGAAGCCGCCTGAATGTAATTTTCGATTTCATCGGGAATGGCATCAAAGCCATACATATCGAGAATTTTTTTGCGAATCTCGTCTTGGTACGCTTTGATGTGGGAATCCGCATCAATCTCTTGAGCATAGAGATTGTCCATAATTTTGACCGCGCCCTTGCCAAAAATGTCGCGTTGAAAAATATCGGTCAGACTTGCTTGGGGGTCCACCGAAAAGACGAGCACTTTGTGTCCTTGCTGCGCGAGCCAGTACGCCGTCGCGGCGGAAAAGGTCGTCTTGCCCAGACCACCCTTGCCGCCGAACATGATGTAGCGGCGGTCCTTGTTTTGCAGAAAGGTTTGTTTGAGGGACATGAGGAATTTTCGATTTTCAATTGACGATTTTCGATTATGCTCTACTGTGCCACAGCAATCGAAAATCGAAAATCGAAAATTTCAAAACATCGCGTCGGAAATATCTTTTTCGCGCAACATGCGCCGTTTCCAGGTGGCGATGTTCGGAACGACGTACGGCAGAATCCGCAGAGAATAGTACGGCGGCAGAATCGGCACGCCAATCAAATCTCCCATCGTAATCAAGATAAAGAGATGTTCCATGCTGGCGCGGGTGCGCAGCGCGGCGCGTGACATATCATGCGCTGCCATGCCGTACATAATCTCTTTGAAATTGTCGAGAAACCCGCGTTTTTTCTTGGCTTCTTCAGGCATGTGACCCTCCTTGGTCGAACACACGGCTTACAAGCCGTGCAAATCGTACTCGTGCGAATCACTAAACTCGCGTTCGCGCGCCACACGACGCTTCCACGCTTCAATGTTCGGCAGCATGTAGGGCAGCAAACGAAGCGAATAGTACGCCGGAATAATGGGCACGCCCATCATGTCGCCGAGGAGAATCGTCATGAAAAGATTTTCGAGGGAGGCGCGCATTTCGACAGCGTGGCGTTCGAACTCGTAACCATAGAGTCCGTAGAAAAACTCGCGCAGGGAATTCCAAAGACCGCCGAACGCCAGTGGCTGTTTCGAGGAGTTGTCGGACACAATTCAAATTGTATCGCCCTGATGCTCACTTGTCAATGCGATGGCGATTTTTCGATTTTTTCCTCAGCCGTGAAATACCAAATACAATTTGCCGATTTGGATGACCGAACCGGGCTTTAGGACTTGGCGCTTGCCCGGCTCGAGACGATGGCGGTCCAGAAACGTCCCGTTCGCTGAATTCAAATCCTCAATTTGCCAATCGCCGTACCACACCAAACGCGCGTGACGACGCGAAACGCCCGCGCTCGCTGTGCCCCCATAGGGCGCGAGGTCAATATCGGGTTTCCACTCTCCGTCCAGAGCGGAACGCCCAATGGTCAATTCCACCCGCAGCGGCACTGCCAACAGGTGGTCGTTGAGTGTGATTTTGGGCGCCGTCAAGTCGGGCGCATCCATTGCCGGAGTGTTTTCCAACACAGTCCCACAATATTGACAGTTCAAGTTCGATGCGAGATTCCGGCGCTCACATGTGGGGCACATTTTCACTTGTGCCATAGGGCAAACCGCTCCGACTTGAAAATCATGCCGGTTTATCCGGCACCATGACCAGGCGAAAGCCGACATAGTCGTACCGATTTTCGGGATTGAAATTCGTGCGGTCCGCCGCGCGGACGTGATATTGGTCGCTGAACCATGCGCCGCCGCGCAGCGCCTTGTAATTGCCCGTCTCCGGACCTTGAGGGTTCTTGCTGACGCGCTCGGCATAATAATCGGGCTTGTACCAATCGTTCACCCATTCCCACACATTGCCCGCCATATCCCACGCGCCGTACGGACTCGCACCGCCGGGAAAACGGTCCACGGGCGTCGTGCCGCCGATGTTGGCGTCCGCGCAATTCAGGCGCGCCGCATCAAACTCGTCGCCCCAAGGATAGATGCGCCCATCCGTGCCGCGAGCTGCTTTTTCCCATTCCGCTTCGGTCGGCAAACGCACCTGCTTGCCGGTCAAATCGCTCGCCCAACGACAAAAGACCAACGCGTCGTACCAGCTCACGTTCACCACCGGATGCCCGCTCTTTTGGGGAAAATCAAACGGCGCCGGACGATTGGTCGCACTGGTGAAAAGCGTAAATTGCGTCACGGTGACCGGATATTTTGAAATCCAAAATTCATCCAACTCGACTTGACCCTGCGGCAGCTCATCCGGCTGCGCGTGCAAATCTTTATTCGCGTCGCTGCCCAACACAAACGCGCCCGCCGGCACGCGCACAAATTCGACATAGTTCCCCAAACCAAGCTGCATTCGCAAAACGCCGCGTACGAGTGATACGGACATTTTTGGGTGCGCGGGCAAGATCCGCGTACTGTCCCGAGTCACCGCAGTCGTTTTCACCGGCGTGTCAGCACGCGCAATGCCGCGCGCTGCCAACCAGCCGGTCGTCGTCTGTTTGACCGGAGAGACCGACATTTCATCTTCGGATGCGGCAGAGGCGGCAATTTGTGCTGCCGCGTCCGGCCTGGACGACGCGTGCGGTTCCGCCTCCGCATTTTGCGCCCCGACAGATGGGGGGGGGTGAACGGTTGCCGCTTCATCCGGGCGCGCAGTGGGCAGCGAATCCATTCTTGCCGCATCCACCAGACGCGACGGGGAAAAACCAAAAGCCTGGAGCATGTCACTCGCGGTTTGATAGCGCTGTTGCGGATACAAACCCATCGCCTTTTCGATGATGGTCTCGGTGCCAAACGAAACGTGCGGATTGAGCTCACGCACACTGTGCCACGCGTTGGGGCGTAAAAGTCGCGCGTGCACATCCGGCGGCGGTTTGCCGGTCAACAGGGTATAAAGCGTCGCACCCAGTGAGTAAATATCCGTGCGGGGGTCGGTGTGTCCCACTTCGCGCGAGTATTGTTCCAGCGGCGCGTATTCGGGCGTGCCCACCCCGCGCAGTAACGTGAGCGTGCTCGGCTGTTCCGGGTCAAACAATTTCACCAGACCAAAATCCACGAGGATGATGCGGTCATCGGGCGTGAGAATCAGATTGTGCGGTTTAATATCGCGATGAATGATCTTGCGCGCGTGTAAATACACCAGCGCATCAAGAATTTGACGCGTCCAATTCAACACCAACGCTTCGGGCTGCGCGCCGCGCTCTTGGACGCGGCGATGCAGATTTTCACCCTCAATCAAATCCATCACGATGTATTCACTGTCGCCGATGGAAAAATAATCATAGATGCGCGGTAGATTTGGATGATTCACTTGGGCGAGCACTTGGGCTTCGCGGCGAAACTGCGCACGCGCCTGCGCCATCCCGCGTTCGGTGCCGTTCGGGTCCGGCGTGCGTTCTTTGAGCGCGACCGTACGGTTCAACGTCAGGTCATAGACGCGATACACCGCGCCCATCCCGCCCTGCCCGAGCATGTCGAGAATTTCGTAGCGTTCGTTTACCCGATGTCCTTTGCCCAATGGCATTTCACGTCACCGCGTCATTCCGTCAAAACGAATCACAATGACACTGATATTGTCCGCGCCGCCTGCCAGATTCGCCAATTGGACGAGCTGCGCGCACGCGAGCTGCGGTTCTGTCGTCTCTTTCAAAACGCGACAGATTTCCGCGTCGCGCACCATTTCCCACAAGCCGTCACAGCACAAAAGCAGTTGGTCGCCCGCTTCTAACTGCAGCGCGCCGCCCTCTTCCGGAAAAATATCGGCGGCAGCCGTCACATCGCCCAAACTGCGCAGAATCAAATTGCGCTGCGGATGATCGTAAACCGCATCCGGCGTAATCGTTCCATTCGCCACCAACGTCGCCACATACGAATGGTCGCGCGTGATGGCAGCCAACTTGCCTTGACGATACAAATACGTGCGGCTGTCGCCGATGTTGACAATGTAGGCGTCTCGATTCAACACCAGCGCAGCGGTCAGCGTTGTGCCCAACAGCAAATTGTGTTCGCTTTGATATTCCAGCAAACGCTCGTTCGCGGCGCCGATTCCCGCGTGCAATTTCGCGCGGATTTGTTCATCGCTCAGCGTCGTCCCATTCCAGACCGGCAGGAGAATTCGATTCACCCATTCGTGCGTCAACGTTCGCAAAGCCAGTTCGCTCGCCACCTCACCCGCCGCCGCGCCGCCCACACCATCGGCGAGCAGAAACAAGCCAAGCGTTTTGCCATGCGCGTCATGCGCCTCCAACGTCACCGCCGCAATACTGTCTTCGTTGGGTTCGCCGAACGCGCCGCGTTTCAACCCCGGGTCGGTTTGCAGCCCATAGTAGAGTTTGAGCATCGGCGCCGCGTCATTCGACGGCGTCGCGTTTTCGTCAGGCGTCAAACTGTACACGCAGTCGCCGATTTGAAAACTGGCAGGCGGCAGGGCGCGCGCATCCGACGGCGCGCGCTGTTCGATCAAGCGCAGCAATGCAACTTCCGGCAATTCACTGCCACAAAAACCGCACTCGGTCGCATCGCCTTGATTCTCTACTTCGCAGACCGAACACGCACGCGTCGGCGCGACCAAATATACATTCGCCGCGCCACTGCTGGAAACGAGTTCGACGATGGTGTACCGATCGAGCAATGTTGTGCCGGGCACAAGTGGCATGAGTGATGACGACGACGCGTCGCGTTGACTGGTAGATTCTTCCAACACCCGAGTCCCCCAAAAAACAAGAATATTTTTTCCCTGTCTCGCGCGGGAATCGAACACCATTCTAACATGAACAAGAATCGTTTGTCATCGTATTTCTCACTCGCGGGTGTGCATCAAATGCTTGGATTCGGCACTTCAGTCAACATAAACTCTGTTCACCGCCAAGGATGAAAATCTCCCCTCGCCCATTGGGAGAGGGGCTGGGGGTGAGGGGTTATTTTCGAATCAGCTGGTTTTGCGCGCATGTCAATAAACCGCCTAAAGACTAAAATCCAAATGCTCTATTCGTTCACCCAAAACTGTGACGCACACCCCTCCCCCGCACGGGCGGACACAGAAACAAAAAAAGATTATATGCGCCGCGAGATTTTGTATATAGGAATAATGGATGGGGAATGCGGAGCGGCAAAAGGATTGATGATACAATCGGTCGGATATTGCGAGACACATTCCATGAACACGGACATACGAATGATTGACCCATTGATGCTTGGCATCGCCGCCGCAATTTTTATTGCTGCTTTTACGCAAGCGGTGACGGGCTTTGGCTCGGCGCTGGTCGGGATGCCGTTATTGACGCCAATGCTTGGGATTGCGCTGGGCGCGCCGCTGATGGCGTTGATGTCACTACCGCTCAATGTGATTCTATTGGTGAGTCAACGGCGCGGTTTTGACGTGCGCGCGGTGTGGCGGATCGCGCTGGCGGCGGTGATTGCCATTCCGTTAGGCATTCTCGGACTCGGCGCGTTGAGCGAACGCGTTGTGGTCACTACGTTGGGTGTGATTTTGGTCGGCTATGGCGCGTATGCATTGATAATGCCGCGCTTGCCGACATTGGCGGGCAGCGCGTGGGCGTACGTCTTTGGCTTTTTGTCGGGTTTGCTCACCGGCGCGTACAACGTCGGCGGTCCGCCGTTGGTGATTTATGCCGCGTGCCGCGAGTGGCAAGCCGATGAATTTCGCAGTAACTTGCAGGGATTATTTTTGTTGATGAACGTGGTCGTATTGGCAAGTCACGCGCTGCATGGGGCGTTGAATCAAAACGTGCTGCGCTATGTGCCGCTCGCACTCGTAGGGCTGATTGCTGGCACGGGTACGGGACTGGTGTTGGACCGATTCATTCCCGAAAAAATCTTTTCCAAGTTGGTTTTGGTCATGCTGATTGGCTTGGGCTTGCATCTCATTTTCGGCTGAGGCGGACTAAAGTGGGCTTAAGCTTTGCATCATTTCGACCTAACGTCGAACCCATACAATCAAGCTGTGCGTACGTATAACATGGGCAAAGGAAATGGCAAATGAAAACTCGTTTACGGTATTTGGGAATCTTGTTTTTGGTCTTGAGCATCTTTACATTCGGTCTCGCGGGCGGTGTACTGCTCGACCATTACGTCACAGTGGCGAATGCCGCCGCGCCGGGCGCCGACGCGCAGCTCAATCTCGATTTGTTGATGCAGGCGTGGCGGCTGATTGATAATCATTACGTGGACCGCCAGGCGGTAGAATCTACGCGTTTGACGTACGGCGCCATCAGCGGCATGGTAGATTCGTTGGGCGATACGGGGCACTCGACCTTCCTCACGCCCGAAATGCTCAAGCAGCATGAAAATTACACGGCGGGTTCGTTTGAAGGCATCGGCGCGCAAGTGGAACAGCGCGGCGACTATGTCGTCATCGTCGCGCCGATGGATGATTCGCCCGCGCTCAAAGCGGGGTTGAAACCCGGCGACGCGATTCTAAAAGTGAATGGCGAAGACATGACCGGCAAGAGCGTGCAAGATGTCATCAACAAAATTTTGGGTCCCGCCGGCACCCAAGTGACCTTGACCATTCTCGACGCGTCGAATGGCTCACAGCGCGATGTAACCCTGACGCGCGCGAAAATTATTGTGAACAATGTGTCGTGGGCGCAAGTGCCCGGCACAACTATTGCGGTCGTCCGCATCGCGGGCTTTAGCGATAATGTCAGCGTCGGTTTGAAAAAAGCATTGACCGAAATTCAAGCGCAAAAATTGACCGGTGTGGTTCTCGACTTGCGCAACAATCCCGGCGGACTGTTGAGCGAAGCGGTGACGACGGCGAGTCAATTCTTGAGCACGGGCGATGTCTTGCTGGAAAAAGACGCGCAAGGCAACGTGACCCATGTGGCAGTGGAATCGGGCGGCGTCGCCACGAACATCCCGCTGGTGGTCTTGATTAATTACGGCAGCGCGAGCGCGTCGGAAATTGTCGCGGGCGCATTGCAGGACGCGGGGCGCGCGAAATTGGTTGGCGAAACGACGTTCGGCACGGGCACCGTGTTGAATACATTTTCCTTGTCCGATGGTTCCGCGATGCTTTTGGCGACGAGCGAATGGCTGACGCCCAAAGGACGCGTGATTTGGCATCAAGGCATCCAGCCCGATGAAAAAGTTTCACTGCCCACCGGCGCTGCGCCGCTCACGCCTTCCGTTTTGAAAACCGAAACACCCAGTGACTTGCAAGCCAGCAGCGATTTGCAACTACAGCGCGCTGTCGAACTCTTGAGTTGTCCGAATGGAGTTTGCGCGAGTGGCGCGCTGCAATTTCCGGGCAAACAAAATTAATTCGAGCCCCCCGCGCGAACGGGGGGCTTGGAATTTGTCACTCTTGTCATTTTGCGCGCGATGGCGTATGCTTGGCGTGGGGAGTTGAAAAGAAAATTCCCCTCGCCCATTGGGCGAGGGGTTAGGGGTGAGGGCTCATTCATTTTCAAGGAAGCGACCATGAAAAAATTTCTTGTTCTCGGCTTGGTCGCGTTGCTCACCGCGTTTGGCGCGGTGGCAACCGCGCGCGCCGAAGCGCCAAATACACAGCCCGCCACCGCGCGGTATATCAACGGGCAGCCGCAAAGCATTCCTGCCAATTCCGCGACGTGGTACAAATTCGATTACGCGGGCGACAAATCCCAAGTCACCGTGTTGATGCCGAACGGCGCGAATACGTTGATTGCGTTCAATGTATACACGCCTGAGCAAGCCCAGTCGTGGTGGGACGCGAAAACCAAACCGATTGGACGCGGCACCGCGTATCAAATTGACTGTGCGACGGGCGAAGAAAATTACATGGGGCAATGCCAATCGAACGACTTGAAATGGGTCGGCAAATTCAATTTTCCCGGCACGTTCTATGTTCAGGTCGTGAATTACAACACCGGCACAGCGAATTTTACATTGACGATTCAAGGCACCGGCGTCAGCGTCGGCGCAGCGCCAACTGTCGTGACACCGCAACAACCATTACTGCCCGTGACCGGCGGCGTATGGGAAAATGTGCCCCCGCAATTTCGCATGAGGTTTTGGTGGAAAGAGCCATAAATCAAAAAACGGCAGACAAAAATTTGTCTGCCGTTTTTTGATGCCGCATACGGGGTTCGAACCCGTGATCTCAGCCTTGAGAGGGCTGCGTCCTAGTCCACTAGACGAATGCGGCGAGCGCGCAAAATTATAACATGCCTTGCGTTTTAATCAACTATGGCGCAATTTCGAGCGGCGCGGCGAGGTGGTCGCCCTGCACCTGCCACATGCCCCAATTCGCGCCGTGGATTGGCAAACGCGTCAACGTGTCCGCGCGATACGCGCCCCATTCCAACGTATAATTTCCCGCCGCCACCTCGCGCGGAATTTCCACGCGCAATGTGTCGCGCACCTGTTCGTTCTCATTCCACAAGCTCGTCGGATACAAATTGTCCAGCGGCTGCGCGTCGCGTTGAGCGACGATGTTGCCCTGTGCGTCCACCACATGCGCGAACAAAACATCGTCCGCGTTTAGAATTTGCCGCGCTTGCAGCGTCAATGCCACATTCAACACATCGCCGCGTTTCAACGCAATCGTTTGCGCCGCATTCGAATCGAACGAAATTGTTTCTGCGCCGCGCGTCGCGCTCAATTCCAAATTCACCAAACCCAATGCATCGCCGAGCGCCACGCGCGCGGGAACGGGCGGATTTGCCGCTCGCGAAAATTTGAAACGCGCGAGCGTCGGCGTAATTTCTTGTCCCGAAGGGTCGCGCGCGACGAGCGGACGCGTTGTGCCCGCGCGCGCCAAGCCCACTTCGACGCGTCCAATCGGCGGATACGCGCGCGTCGGCGTGAGCGGAATACGATAGTGGTCCACCAAAATTTCATGCGGACGCCACAACCGCGTCGGCGCGAGTCCGTTGCCCGGGAACGCGTCCCACTGCCCGATGGAATTGCCGTCCACATCGTACACGTGCGCATACATTGCCAAATCTTCGGCAATGGGGGCATCGGTGCGCCAATACAACGTCAGCGGCAAGACATCGCCCTGCACAAAACGCGCAACATCATAGCCGACCAATTCGGGCTGCGCGCCAGCGGCATCAAAGCGAATGCGCACCGGATTCGGCACCGCCGCGTCATTTGCCCAACGCGCCGGCTGCGCGTACACCGGCGCAATCAACCAAAACGGCGCGGCAGCGGCAAACCCAAAAAGGAACAGCGCAAGCAAGGTGGAGAGGGCGAGAGGCGAGAAACGAGATTCGCTTTCCGCTTTCCGCTTTCCCCTTTCCGCTTTCCACTCTCCCCTTTCCGCTTTCCACTCTCCCCTTTCCGCTTTCCACCTTCCGCCTTCCGCTTTCCGCCATCCGCCATCCGCCAATTCCGCCAACCCCACCGCCATCAAAATTCCCACCGCCGCGATCGCGGGAAAAATCAAACGCCCCTGCGACGCGTACGTCAACAGCGTCCAACGCATCAACGCCACCAACACAATCACCAGATGCAGCGCGGGAATCCACAACCACGATGGTAGGGGCAACTTTTTGTCATTGCCTTTTGGAATCAAGAACCCGATGCCAAGCCCAATCAACGCGAGCGCGGAAAAAACATCGAGCGTCGCGTACACCCAATCCGGCGCAATCACATTCACGCCGCCGAAATTGCCCCAAAACGAAATGCGAAAACCCTGAAACTCGTCGAGCAAACCCAACAATGTTTGCGGCGCGCGTCCGCCCGCGATTTGCAGCCACACGTTGAATGCGAGCGGGTCGCCATACAAAAAATAATTGCGCGCGAACCACCAACCCGCGAGGAGCGCGACGGGAACGAGAATCAAGCCCCCCCCCCGCAGCGCCAATTTCCAATCGCGCGCGCGCCACGCCAGCCACAACACCACCGCACCCGCGACCGCAATCACCGCCACATTGCTGACTTTGGACAACAACGCGAGTCCACACACGACACCGATTGCAAGCAGCCGCCGGTTGGTCGCGCCGCGCGTCGTCAATTGCATAATCAGGTACAATGCGCCCGTCGCCGTCAACGCGGCAAGCGAATCATTGTTCACCGACGCGCTGATGAACAAAAACATCGGGTTGAACGCGACGATACACGCGGCGAGGAGCGAGAGCGCGTGAGAGAGTGCGGGAGAGAAAGAGCGCAAGAGTTCGCGCGCGATTTTGTAGGTGAGCAAAACAGTGCCCGCGCTGAACAGGACCGAAAGCAAACGAATGAGATGCACGGCAAGCGCGGTATTGTGCCAGGGGAAATCTTCCGCGCTGGTATGGACAATCATGTTCTTGTTGCCGTACGCCAGCGGAATGCCAATTTTGGCGTACGGATTGCGCCACAAGCGGTCTTGCATGTCGCGCGTGTCAATCCAAAACGTCAACGCCGCGCTCGTCACGTAATACAGCGGCGGCTGTCCGCCTTCTTGCGCCCACAATTGTTTTTGCGTCGGGTCCTGCACCGGCAAACCGTTGCCGCGCGCAACCCACTGCACGTGCGGGTAATGCCACAATTCATCGCCCGCTTCAAACAACGGCGTCGTCACCGAATACAACGCGCCGAGCGCGACAAACAACGCGACCACGACATAAATCGCGCGCGGATTTGCCAAAGCATTGAACAGGCGCGTCATGGTCGAATTTGAATCACGTCGTCGAGCAAGACGCGATTGTCTTGCAGCGGCGCGCCGTTCGCATCGCGCAGCGGCACGCGTTCGCCCGAAGCTTCGTCGTACATTCCGACCGCCAGGCGATAAGCGCCCGGCGCCAAATCGCGCGGCAGAGCAATCGTGTATTCGTCCGTAATGTATTCGCCGGGGAACCAACGATTCGTCGGCAGCGCGCCGTGCTGTGGAATCGAATCTTGCTGCGCGCGCAGCACGCCGTTCGCGTCGAGCAAATGCGTAAACACTTTATAACTCTTGTCCGGTGTTGTGTTGGCGTTCCAAATCAACGTGAGCGGCAACGTCTCGCCGGGGCGAAACGCGGTGCGCTCCAATTTGTAACCGAGCAGCTGCATCGCGCCGCCGACGATGGCGATTTGCGGATGCGGAATAATCGGCTCGCGAAATTTGCGCTGCGATTCGTCGAGCGCCAAGCGAATATCCGGCAGCGGTTGTCCGTTGTAGGTCAAAAGAATGCGCGCAAACCCTGCTGCCGCCGTCGGCGGCAGGGTCAGCGTTTGGCGCGCGCGAACGATTTGGTTTGGATTCAACGCGCCCGAGGACGACGGCAGCAGCGCGCCCTGATACAAAACTGTTTCGGTATCCTTCGCGTCGCGGAATTCGATTTCTAAATTTCCGTCCGCGCGCGTCACTCCTTGCCACCAACTCGAAAATTCAATCACGTCGCCGCCGCGCGGTTCGGGATTGTCAACGCCGTATCCCAAAAATTTTACATCCTTCAACGGCGCTTGCAGGGGGCGCGGAATTCGCAGCACATCGGCGGCGGCGGCAGTCTCGGAGGCGCGCACTGCGAGCGTTTCCGTGACCGTGTTGTTTTCGCCGACCAGCGTTTGCGGCGCTTGCGAATCGCGCTCGAACGCGGTCAGCACAAGCGTATAGTTACCCGGCGGCGCGTCGGGCGGAACAAAGATGCCTTGCGTATCGCGCAGTGTTTTGTCGCCGCGCGAAATTTCGCGTCCGCCGAACGGCAGCGTTTCTTGTTCCCCCCAAATCGCGTTGCGCGCGTCGCGCAGCTGCCACACCAAACGCGTTTTTTCCAGCGGCGCGTCGGGCGCCCAGTCCAGCACGACATTGACGAAATCGCCCGCGCGCGGTGTTTCATTCCAACTCAACGCTTGCAATTCGTCGCCCGCGTCAAATTGGACGGTCGTCAAATCGCGCGCGGCTTGGCGCAAACTGACGCGCCACAAACTCGCAATCGGTTCGAGGTCAAATTTGGAAAAATCGTCGAGCGTCTCGGTATCGTTGGGATGACGCGTCAAATACACGTGCGCGCCGTTTTGCAATTCCGCGCGCACCTGCTGCGCCACATCGCCTTGCGACGCAAGTTTGAGTTGGTCCCGATACACAATGATTTTGTCGCGTTTCAAATCGCGCCGCGCGCCTGCCACATATTGATAATATTCCAGCGGCGTCAAATCTTCCCACGGACCCATAATCGTCGCGTTCGCTTCGAGCGGCTGCGCGAGAATTTCTTGCCAGCGCGTGTCGGCTTGGTCGTTGTTGCTCTGGTCGTTGCGCGCAAAATTCGTCCCCAACAAAAACGCGGCGACCACGACGACGATTCCAATCACCCCCCCCACAAGCGCGCGCCGCCGCGCGCGCGCCGTGACGCGCGTTTCGATTTCGTCACACAACACCGCGAATCCAACGCCGACAAAAAACAAAAACGTCAGATACGACGGAATGAAAAAGATTTCGCTGTCTACCACCCAAAACACAATCGCAAACGCGGTCTCGGCGAGATGCGCCAACCCGAGCAGCAGCAGCCATTGCCGCGCGGGCAATGCTTGCGGAAAGCCGCGCGGCACGCGTCGCCCTGCCAGCGCCAAGATTCCGCCCAAACCCAACGCAAAACCGACGCTGGTGAATTGTTCAATCAACAGCGGCAAATACACTTGCGTGATGCGGTCCCAAATAAAGCCGGGCGGACCGAAACGCAAATCGTACACGACGTTCAACGCGAAAATATTGATGGTGTTGCGCGCGTGATATTCCACCCCCACATCGCTGTCCCCGCGCAGGGGAATGTACAAATACAGCAGCAGCGGCAAAAGCAGCGCGGCGGAACTTTTCAACAGCGCGCGCGGTTCAAGCACCGCGCGCCCCCCCCCCCACAGCACAAACGCCGCCAACGCGGGCGCGAACCAAATCATCGTGCGATGATGCGTGAGCGACAAACCGTACGCCAACGCCACCCACCACAACGGCACGCGTCCCATCCGCCACAGCACCGCCAGCCACAACACCAAGACGATGAAAAACGAATTGAGCGTGTACACGTCGGGGATGAGCGCTTGCGACCACTGCACGCGCGAGAGCCCGAACAGGATCGCGGTGAGCAGCGCGACCGCGCGCCGTTCCGTCAGCGTGCGCATCAACGCGTAAATCAAGACGAGCGTGAGCGCGCCAAACAAACTCGAAAAAACATTCGCGCGATACGCGAGCGTGCCCGCCGGCATGAGCAGCGTCCACAATTTCGCCAAAATAAAGTACAGCGGATACCCCGTGTGACTGACGCCGAGATTGTAAATGTTGGTCTGGAATTCGCCGCCGTCGCCGTCCATCACGCCCGGCACCGCCGTCCGCGCGTACAGCGCAAACGACGCGAAAAAGAGCGCGAGCGCCGCGATGAAATCCCAATTGAGGCGCACGGTGTGGAGCGTCTCGTCGAACGATTTCGTGACGCGCGGCGTCATGGGCAGCCCTCCGCAGGCGCGTTGACCTGCACCGCGCCCAACGTCACAAAATCGCCTTGCGAATTTTGCAAATTCACGCGTTCGTCGGGTTCGCCAAATTTGTATACGCCGACGATGACGTTATACGCGCCCGCGCGCGCGCCCTCATTCAGCGGCACGTAAATGGTATCTTGCAGCCACGCGTTCGGTTTCCAATACACAGTCGGATACGCGCCGCCGCCGGGAATCACATCTTTGTTCCCCGCGACGACGCCTTGCGCGTTCACCAAATGCGCAAAGACGCGATAGGTCTCGCGGATGCGTTTGTCACTTGTCCAATACAACGTCACTGCCAATTTGTCGCCGCACGACACACTGCGCGCGCCGAGCGCGTAACCGCGCAGCTGCATGCCATTTTCAAAATTCGCTTCGAGCGGCGTTCCGTGTTGGGCAAGCGCGGCGGGGTCGAACGCGGCGGGCTGCGCGTACGCGGGCAGCGTGTAGGCGAACAAAACCAACACAGGCAAGGCAATCGCCATCGCGGTGAAAACAATGCCCACCGCGCGTCGCGCCTCGCGTTCCATGAAATGACGCCGCGCGCGTGAAACAACTTGCCACACGATTTCGGTCCAGCCCAAAACCAAGATCAGCGCCAGCGTCGCCAGCGCAGGAAACAAATAGCGCCCCTGGTCGGTGCCGCTGGCGGTGCGAATGAATTGCAGCTGCGCGATAAAAATGAACGCGAGCCACGCGCACAAAATGCCGAACATCACCAAACGTTCCGCGCCCAACGCGCGCCGCGTGCGCGCAACAAACAACAGCACGCCGCCAAACGCAACAATCAAGACAATCCAAAGCGCCTCCAAAAACGCGCGCGGGAAATCGCCCGGCGTCGGTCCGCCCCAAAACGTTTGCCACAACCACGGCAAATTGATTTGCAACAATTCGGGCAGTGTGAGCGGCGCCTCGCGCGGCGGCAGCGCGGACGCGGCGACGAGCCGATACGCGAGTGGGTCGCCGTACAGAATTTGATTGCGCGCAAAATACCATCCGCAAAAAACAATCAGCGGCAGCGCAAACGCCAGCGCGCCGACGACGAACATGCGCGCCGCGCGCGCGCGATACGCGACGAACACCATCGCCGCCAACGCCAGCGGAATCAAGCCCAACGCCGTCGTTTTGACGAGGACGCCGCCCGCGACGAATGTGCCCATCAGCGCGAACGTTTTCCCATTCGCGCTCCACGCGCGCGTCACAATTTTTGTCATCGCCCAAAGCGTCAACGTACAAAACGCGACGAGCGGCACGTCATTGGACACGAGCGCGCTCGAGTACAAAAACGACGGATTGAGCGCGGCGACGGCTGTCGTCGCTAGCGCGAGATAGCGTTGTCCGGGGAACAGGGCGAGCATCAGCGCATAGAGCGCGGCTACCGTCACGAGTCCGAACAAAATTGTTACGCCGCGCGCGAGATGTACCGCGAGTGTGGTGCGTTGATACGGAAAATTTTCGGCGTCGAGATGAAAGTACTGATTGCGCCCACAGCACGCGCGGTCGCCGGTGAGCGCGGCGGCAGGATTGCGCTGCAAGCGGCGTTCGTAATCGGACGTGTCAATAGGTGAAATCACCAGCGCGGCGAGCGCGTAATACAACGGCGGCTGCCAACCCTGATGTCCCGCTTCCCCCCCCCCTGCCTGAAACAATTGCACGGGCAGCGCGCGATGGTCGGCGAGATATTTGGTATAGCGAAAATGGTCGTCCTCGTCCGGACCTTCAAACAGCGGAACGACGACCGCATCGGTCGTCGCCAAGAGGGCAAACACGCACAAGAGTGCGATTAGAAAAGGGTCAGCGCGGCGCAAGTTGAAATAAAACTTTCGATGAATTGACGTGCGGAGCAAGTGTGGGATAGTGAAGCGATTATAGAACGCGGTCGAGAAAAAACCAAATGTTTGTTTACGGCGCCAGCGTAAACGAATTGACGAGCGGCGTAATCTCATTCCCCGCCGGGTCGAACGCGGGAAGGTCTTGCTGTGTTGTACGGTCAAAGACGGAAACTTGAAGCGAACCTTTGACAACCGGCGCGTTCAGCGGCAGCCAATACGTATCGTGAAAAATTTGCCCCGCCCGCATCAAACGCGTCGGCAGCGTGCCGTGTCCGGGAAAACTGTTGCGCGTGCCGACGACGCGATATTGGTCGTCCAACGCGGACAAATTGATGGAATAGTCTTGGTCCATCGGTTTCAAGACACGCCAATACAAATCCACTTGCAGCGCGCCGCGCGGATTCAACGGATGCGGCGTCACGCGCGAACCGAGCAGCATCAACGCGTAGCCGTAACGAACATCCACGCGCGCGGGAATGTTTGCGGTGTCTGCTTCGCTCAACTGTACCGGATACGCGTATGCGGGCGCAAGCAGCGTAAACGGCGCGGCGACTGCCAAGCCAAATGCCGCGAGCGGAATCAAACGCGTCGCTACAAACTGCGCGCGCGGCGGCGCGAGCTGCGTCCAGCCGACCACGAGCAGCGGCATCAATGCGGGCAGCGCGGGAAACAAAAGGCGTCCGTGCGGCGCTTGCGTGGACATCATCCAGCGCAGCAGTGAAACAAAAACTATCGCGCACCATGCGGCGAGGACGAGCAGCGGCGCGTGATTTTGCAATGTGGCGCGCCATCGCGTACGCCGACGCCACAGCGCGAGAAGCAACCCGACAACGCCAGCGCTCAACATCAAGCCCCAAAGCGCATACACCCACTCCGGCGCGCGGATGTTGCCCCAGCCAAATCCGACCCAAAACGTTTCAAAGACTTCGTACAGCTGCGCGCGCCATTGGTCGAGCGTCAACGGATTCGCGCGCGCGCCGAAAATTTCCAACATGCGCGCCGTGCCCGTGAGTTCGCCGTACAAAACAATATTGCGCGCATACCACCAACCCGCAACCAACACGCATGTGACGGCAGCCAACGCGACTTGCCAAAACAATTCGCGCGCGTTTTTGCGATTCGCGTACGCGATGACCGCAAGCGCCAAAGGCAGCAGCGCCAGACCGCTCACTTTGGCGAGCGCGCCAAGTCCGCACACCGCGCCAATCCACAGGGCATCGCGCCGCGTCGGCGTTTGCCGCAGCGCGCGCACGAGCAAAAACAACGCGAGCGCGCTCAATGCCACAATCGTACTGTCGTTGCTTACCGCGCTGCTGATAAACAAAAACTGCGGCGTGAACGCGACCATCGCCGCCGCCCCGAGCGCGAACCCCCACGAATGAAAACCTCCCCTCGCCTCTTGGGAGAGGGGCTGGGGGTGAGGGATTCCCCTCGCCCTCTGGGAGAGGGGCTGAGGGTGAGGGATTCCCCTCGCC
>Ga0070741_10007377_pt1 | contig 22779 bp, 18 predicted proteins | sample Coa_R1_4_FD_66440 | JGI IMG/M metagenome (GOLD analysis project Ga0070741, IMG submission 66440) | Surface soil microbial communities from Centralia Pennsylvania, which are recovering from an underground coalmine fire - Coalmine... | ecosystem: Environmental > Terrestrial > Soil > Unclassified ... | reverse complement strand
GAGGGTGTAAGCGGCACCAACACGCTTGATACCTGGATCGGCAAGAGCTTGCTGGAGGGCTGGCACTGCAGCAGGACCAATTTGTTGGATTGCTGTTATTGCGTGATTACGGCGGAAGGTGTCACTCTGGTGGCCTAATGCCTCTAACAGGACAGGAAGAGCCTCTGGATTGCCCATACGGGCCTGTGCGATTGCAGTGTTGAATGTTGTCATCCAGGTGGGGCTGAGAAAAGACTCATCTGCTGTTGCTTTGCTTGTATCTGCATCTCTGGTCATACGTGATCCTTTGTTGCTTGCTTTAACACGATAACACCTGGTTCTACGTATCAGGACGATTTTTGTTAGATATCCGTGCAAGAAAGTTGTCCGCCAGCACTATTTTTCCTTTTTCAGAGGGAGCGTGTAGTGTCTATCGGGGATAGCGGATATACACAGGTCGCTTGATATTAAAATATGATAAATATGAAAGAATTTTCATGGAATTATATTGAATAGGGAAAGTCTCTATGGTATAAGATAGACACATACGGGTGTGAAACACATGAATTTACATGTGTTGGCATGTATTTCTTGAGAAAAAATTTAGGGGGAAGGTCGTGTATGGGACAAGGTGTACTGCTTGATCCCTCAGATGATAAATCGTGGGATGAATTTGAGCCACCTATAGAGATTGGTCCTGATGATAGTGACGAATGACAACAAAAACAAACAAGGCACCATATATATGGCACCTTGTTTGTTTTTGTTGTAGATGCTTGTCAAACCGTTGCTGCTTCTGGAGCCGTTCTGGCCGAGAAGTAGGAGGCTTGCTGATGATGTACAACGATGGCGGCGGTAGATTGTTCCGGGACGAGCTGGTATGCTTCGGTGAGATCGACACCGATAGTGCTGCGAACCGGGAGCAGTTGGAAGAGTTTGGCATGATCTTCCAGGTCGGGAATAGCAGGATAGCCCCAGCTGTAGCGGCGTCCCCGCGATTCGTCCAGGCCTAACTCGCGGCGGACAAGACGGTTGGTGTATTCAGCAAGACCCTCAGCCATCTCAACGGCAAGGCCGTGCATGAAGTAGGCTTCTGAGTAGGTGCCCGCGTCTTGCAATTGTTGGATCGCTTGACTGGCGACATCGCTCATCGTGACGACTTGCAGCTCGACAACATCGATCTTGCCGCTCTTGAGCGAAGCAAAGTAATCGGCAAGACAGAGACGCTCGCGCTCTTTCTGGCGTGGGAAGCGGAAACGCGAGACCTCACGCAAGATTGTGGGGGCCGCGCCCTGCTGGAACGGCTGCGGATCGTAGATGATCAGTTCGTTGCCGCTGGATTGGCAGGGGAAGTAGCCGTAGACGACTTTGGGTTGCAGGTAGCGCTGCTGGCGAGCTTCGCGTAACATGCGCTCCAGGCGTGGGCGGAACTCCTGCTCAACCAGGCGCGTGAAATCTTCACCATGCGCCTTGCCGCCCCAATGCAAGCGGTAAAGCGTATTGAAATCCATACACTCGGCAACGTCTTCGATGCCGATACGCTCCAACACACGCGGTCCCCAGAAAGGCGGCATGGGAATGGAGAGGGCAGGCTTGATGCTGGCAGAAGGCGTTTCTATGTCCTTGTTGTTCTTGCCTGGGCTCTCGACAGCAGGCGTCGATTTGCGTTGGCGCTCGTTCAATGCATCGCGTTTGATTTGTTGGACAAAACTGTCACGCTCTTGAGGAGTCGTGAGCTTATCGATAATATCGAGGCCCTCAAAAGCATCACGCGCATAAAAGACACCAGGATCGTAGGGCATCGGCGTAGCATCGGGGGTCTGCTCATCGACGAAGAGGATGCGACGACCAAAAGAACGGTTGATGGCCGCACCACCCACAATGACCGGGAAGTTTAAGCCACGCTTGTGCAGTTCCTTGACGCAGAGCGGCATCTGCTTCGAGGTGCTGACCAGCAAGGCGGAGAGACCGATGGCATCGGCCTTGACCTCGATAGCCTTGTCGAGGATCGTATTGAGCGGCACCTGCTTGCCCAGATCGTAGACGGTATAGCCGTTGTTGCTCAGGATCGTGTTGACCAAATTTTTGCCGATATCGTGCACATCGCCGAACACCGTTGCCAACACCACCTTGCCTTTCGTATAGCCTTCCTTTTTCTCCAGGTAATTTTCCAGATGAGCCACAGCACGCTTCATGACCTCGGCGGATTGGAGCACGAAGGGCAGGATCAGTTCGCCAGCGCCGAAGCGGTCGCCGACATCTTTCATGGCAGGCAGCAGTACAGTGTTGAGCACATTGACGGCGGCCTCGCCGGTGTTTATGGCCTGAGAGGCGACACGTTCCGCGATCACCTGATCGATGAGAGGCTCAATGCCTTCTTTGCGGCGATGCAGAATTTGCCAGTGGATACGCTCTGCAGGCTCCATGCCCTCGGTCGGGTCAACTTTCGTATTGGTATCATTTTTTTTAGGTCCGTGCTCCTCAAAGTAGGCGATGAAGCGCGGCAGAGCATCGGGACGGTTAAAGATCAAATCGTCGGCAAGCTGGCGCTGCTCGGCATCCACCTCAGCGTAGGGCTTGATATGCGTCGGATTGACGATAGCCATATCAAGACCAGCTTTGACCGCGTGATAGAGGAAGACGCTGTTGAGCACAGCACGAGCATGCTGCTTCAGACCGAACGAGAGATTACTCACACCCAAAATGGTCATCACGCCCGGCAACTCCGCTTTGATACGCTTGATCGCATCGATAGTCTCGATAGCGGCGGTCTGGAGTTCCTCCTGCCCCGTAGTGATCGGGAATGTCAGCGGGTCGAAGATCAACGCATTGGGCGGCAGGTCGTACTCGTTGACGCAGATATCGTAGATCTTATGCGCGATTTCGACCTTGCGATCGGTGGTCTTGCCCATGCTAATCTCGTCAATGGTTAGCGCGATCACCGCCGAACCATGCTCAAGCGCTAAGGGCAGAACATTCTCGATACGCTGACGACCGTTCTCCATATTGATCGAATTGATGATACAGCGGCCGGGAGCAATTTCTAGAGCAGCTTTGATCACATTGGCCTCGGTGCTGTCAATGACGAGAGGAGCTTCAATGCCCATCGAAAGCTTTTTGGTGAGTTTTGCGATTTGCTCTGCCTCGTCGGTGCGCTCCGTGAGGGCAACCTGCACATCCAGGACGTGCGCGCCACCTTCTACTTGCTCTCGGGCAATTGCTAGCAGAGTATCGTAATCATCGGCGAGCAGGGCCTGTTTCGCCTTACGGCTGCCGGTGGAGTTGACGCGCTCACCCACCAGCAAGGGGGGCGGATCTTGCTGCATTGAGACAGAGCGGATGCCACTGGAGACGAATGGCGGCATGATCTGCTTGAAGTCTTTGTCGCTCAGATTATGATCGGCAATAGGACGGGGAAGGCGCGGTGCATTACGACAGGCATTGACGATTGCGCGCATGTGTTCGTGACTGCTGCCACAGCAGCCACCGATGATATTGACGCCGAACTCGGTGATAAATTCGCGCAGCGCTGCCGCCATCGGCTCCGGCTCCATCGGATAGACAGCCAGACCATTGACGTTGAGCGGAATGCCCGCGTTAGGGATGGTCGAGATAGGCAGCGGACAGTTTTCGGCCAGGAAGCGCACAGGCTCACGCATATGCTCAGGACCCGTCGAACAGTTCAGCCCAACGACATCGACACGCAGCGCAACCAGCGTCGTCATCACCGCCGCAATATCGGTGCCTAAGAGCATACGGCCACTGGTATCGAGCGAGACCTGTGCCTGGATAGGAACCTTGCGACCTGTCTGCTGCATGGCGCGACGAATGCCGGTAATGGCTGCACGCACCTCTAAGATATCCTGGCTGGTTTCGATCAGCAGCACATCGACTCCGCCCTCAAGTAGACTCGTGGCCTGCTCACGGAAAATCTCGACAAGCTGCTGATAGGTGATATTGCTCAGAAGCGGATCGTCGGACGAAGGAAGCATGCCGGTGGGGCCGATAGAACCCGCGACGAAACGCGGCTGCTCAGGTGTGCTATAGCGGTCGGCAAGGTCACGCGCGAGGCAAGCTGCCGTAAAGTTGATCTCGTGCGTCAGATGCCCCAGGCCATATTCATCGAGCTTGAGACGACTGGCAGTAAACGAATCGGTTTCTAATACGTCACAGCCGACCTCAAGGAAGCCGGAATGGATTTCTTCAATAACGGAGGGCTTCGTGAGAACGAGATATTCATTGCAGCCCTCGGTGGCCTGACCACCATAATCTTCTGCGGTAAGTTGATAACGTTGTATATTGGTGCCCATAGCGCCATCGTAAATCAGTACACGATGTGCTAGAGCATCGAGAAAACGACTCATTAGCCCTCCAGGATTTTTTCTAGGGATATTGAATTAATTATAGCTGATACGTCTAGATGTTTGGAAGCAATGCTGTAGAGCTATGTTGTTGTGGAGATCAAGCTGCTGAGTCGGGAAGGGTTACGTCGAGATAGCGAGCGGTTGTATGAGGGGTAGGGATGGGCTCGTGATCCTCAAGCATGCCTTGCAAGTGCATCTCAATAGCCTCTTGCATGTTTTTCTCGACCTCTTCGATTGTGTCCCCTACGGCTATGCAACCGGGTAAGTCGGGGGAATAAGCGCCGTAGTTTTCGTTGCCTTTTTCGATGATAATGAGAAAACGGTACATTTTATTTCCTCCTGGAAAGTTGTGCTTGCTTAAAAATACTTACCAAGGTACCTGGCGGGACTTCTTTACTAGGATCGGCCTGCAATGGTTGCACGACCAGATTTGATAGAGTATTTGTATTGCCGATGGTCACCTTTCATGCTGAAGAGACACCACCCATCTTCTTCTATCATCTTAATAACATCCCGAACTTTCATTTATCTTACCGACCCATCCCACATACTTATACGTATTGTATCGACAATTCGTCTTTTACTTAGCAAGAGTGGCAAGTAACCGCCAACAGAGAACGGAAATGTTACCAATCTGTGCTGCTATTTATCACCTTTCCCTAGCTGCCCCCTTTACTTTCTATTAGAACACAGTTGTCTGGGGAGATCAATACTTATTTCTGGGTGTATTTTTATCCATTTTTATCTTGTTGATGATGAGTATGGCTTAATATCTTAGAAATGGCGCTATTGTAACCGTTTTGGTTGCAATTAGTGATTTGTGCATGTAAATAGGAATATCATAGACAAAAACTCATTGTGGCTAAATGTGTTGACTTATTCTTGTGTAAGATTTATAATTTTTGCGTAGTAAACGTTCTCTCTCAATGTTTCTATAGCGGTTACTTACTTACGCAGCTTGTATGCTGTGGCAGAGGTGCCGATTTTTTTGGAAGGGAGAGGGAACGTTGAATAGGCCAAGGATGGCATCAGGGTGATCACGACGTTTCAGCTCCGGTTTGAGCAGGTTGCCCAAACTTTTTTTGGCTGGTTTATTTACGAAGGGATGCGCAATCAGCAGGAGAAGAAATATTTCCGGGGCTGGAACGGTGATCACAATGCATTCGTAGAGCACATATGCGTGAAGATTTATTGTTGTTCAATGCTTGTTACATGGATATCGGCGAGCTCTCCTGTTACGCCGTTATTCTTCATTCCAATGGCTCCGTGAGAGAGTGTGGTGTTTCCTGGGTCGGTTAGATTGAAGATGCGAACGGTATCCCAGAATATTTGTATAGAGGTTTGGGTACCGCTACTGTGAACCCGGATTTCAAAGTCATAGTCGATCCCGAAGCGAAGTGGTGTGGATATGTCTCCTAATGAAGTCTCCTGGCCGTTCTGTCGCCTGAAAAGTTGAATGCTGTTGTTGTTGGGCTCGATGTTGACAAAGTAGTAGTTATTTGTGTCGAGGTAGCGAAATACAAGGCGCATGGCCCTCCATTTCAGAGAGCTTGATGTTGAAACGGGATGCGCTATTCCCCGAAATACGTAATCTGCAATAGGGACTTGAGCAATGACCTGGGCATTGAACTCATGCGCACGCAGCCTGTTATGATAGTTGTAGCCATCACCTGTGAATGATTGAGTCGTCCCATTTTTGAAATCATTAGAAAGTAGCGCATAATAGGTGAGCGTTTTGTGGCGCGTTAAGTACTTCCAGATATCATGGGTTTGAAAGGGAGAACTGGATTGGATTAGACCAAAACTGTTGTCCTGGATTTCGCGGAAGGTAAAAAGCCAGATGGAGACGTGCTTGTGGGCAGCATAGTTATAGCGGCGCATGAGATCACGTGTCCAGGCTTGCTCATCATCATGTAAATCGTGTAGCGTCGTCATCGTGCTGATCTCGCCTATTTCAGCGCTGTTGCCAAATGTAGTGACAATCTGATCAAGGGCATTTTTGAATGTATGCCAGGGTTCGTAGAGGGTGAAATATATTTTATGTAAAGGCCCTAGCTTCGCTGTATGCCAGCTATCACTTGTATACCACCCATCTTCATAGCCTTTGGCACCTGGAAAATTGGCAGCACAGGCGGTTACAAGCTGCTTGATACGCGCAGGGAGAGAGAGGTTGTTGTAGCCTCTGTCACCATTGTTGTGGTTGGATATTTCATTACCAACTAAAAATTCATCTGCACCAACACTACGCGCTTGAGCAGCATCAGCGATAACATTTCTGACGTAGTCCGGCCAGAGCGCATCGGTCAGGGGGAGAGTGTCATCGTTTTCTGTCCATACAACATACATATGCTGCGCCTTCGCCCTACGAACAATATTCTTCACCACTTCTAATGCGTTAGAGTGTGTTTTATCAGCACGTATGTAGGTATGCACGAACGGGTTATGATAGACTTTGATTTTGTGCGTTACCTGGCGTATCTGGCTAAGATCACTGTCGATCTGCTGGTTGGTACGCCATAAATAATCCATAGATTCATGGTAATAATCCATGCCTATATCATTGGCTGTTGGGATGGTCATCGTGGTGATAGGCCGTGTGGTCAGTGGATTACGCTGAATTAATTGAAGGAATATGATGAAAAGTGATGATAGTACACAGATGGTGATAATCAGCAACTGATAACGCAACTTGATTCTTTTCATTGGCAATTGCGGCATTGCGAAGTCGCTAGATCGCGACTGCCTATCTCATTTACGGGAAAGACCGCTGCTCCTTTCTTTTACATAATTTGGAAGCATGTTGAGTGATAGCGCGCTATGTTAGAGATACAGGATTGGTAACAGGTCTGATCACCCGCAAGGGGTGGCGCTACTCGGTCCGCGCCAGCGTTGCCCCTTGAGGGGATCGGACCTGTTACCAGGATTTTAGCCTGACTGCGAGCTGGTTGTTTCTCCTAGTTGAGTCGCAGTATTGACGTAAGGTGCTGACTTTCGTGCAATGAGTGGGGTATGCAGGCGCGTATTGAGCACGTAGGTGAATGCCTCGGTGATGATCGTACGCGACATCTTGGAGCTGCCAAAGCGTCGATCTATAAAGGTAATCGGCGTTTCAACAATCTTGAAGCCTTGATTCATTACGCGATAGGTTAGCTCTATCTGGAAGGCATATCCACGTGATTGGATGGTGTCCAGTTCAATGCGTTGTAGGACATCACGGCGGTAGCAGCGAAAGCCTCCTGTGCAATCATGTACGGGAATGCCCAGCATGAAGCGTGCAAAGATGTTTCCTGTACCACTGATCAGGCGGCGAGCAAGCGACCAACCGGGTGTTTTCCCACCAGGAATGTAGCGAGAGCCAATGACGAGATCGGCGTTCTCGATAGCATTAAGGAAGTCTGGCAGGTGATGAGGGTCGTGAGAGAAGTCTGCATCCATCTCAAATGCGGCATCGTAGTTGTGGGCAATAGCGTGTTTGAAGCCTGCAATGTAGGCTGTGCCCAGGCCAAGTTTGCCAGCACGATGCAGAACGTGTACACGCTGGTCTTCTTTAGAGATGCTATCAGCCAATTGGCCTGTTCCGTCAGGCGAATTGTCATCTACAATCAGGATATCTGTTTTGGGCGCGTGGAGGAAGATGTCTTTCAGAAGCAGAGGAAGATTCTCTGCCTCATTGTAGGTCGGGATGATTATAAGCGTCTTCAATGATATTACCTCCTGTGTGGTGGATAAAGCAAACATCAAGCTCATAACATGATGGCCGGTCCAATCGCTGGATGCTCATGCTGTTTGATTATTTTTGAGTAGAGCAGCACCTTCACGCTTGTGCCGATAAGTGAAGAAGTGATGCCCAACAAAATTGAAGATGGTTGCGACAGCCAGTGCAATCGCCTGGGAAAGCAACGCTAAAATGTGTATAAAATGTAATAATGAGAATGAGATGCAGAACGTTAGTAGTGTGCCTCCTATACTTGTGATATGAAAACGTACACAACGCATCCACCATGAGAGATCAGAGGTATGCAGGTGACGGAACGTGATGCGATCATTCAACACAAAATTCATCAAAATTGAGACCTCTGTGGCTAGAAAAAATGCGCCAAAGTAGGCAATCAAGGCGATAGCGAGCGGTAAGAGAGAAGCGTAGGCAACGGTAAAACAGAGCACATTGACGATAGCTCCTATTCCTCCTATGAAGAGGAAGCTAAAGAGTCTTTGAAGCAGGCCAGCACGTCTTCCTGTTACGCTATCGGCAAAATCGAGTACACGATTGGTCCAGGCCCATCGGGTAGCGTGATAGCTCGGTGAGTTCACCGGTTTTTGTAGATGTGATAGAAAGGAAGATATTTTTGCTTTCGTTCTCATTTATTTACCTTCCTTACCCTCATGGGCCAGCCACCTGTATCAAAACTAACGATGATGGTAGAGTGATCGATGATAGATTGGACCAGACGCATGTCACTCTCTTTCGCATCAATCGTCATCTGAGGGGAAGTAACCACGTAGTCGATATTGCGCCAATTGTTATGGAATATCGCATTGCGGATGGCGGGGTCTGTCTCTACTTTCCAGTAGTAGTGGACGTACTTGTGGCCGCTATCGTGCAGATCGGGCCACATGGATTGATCGATGACGATGCGACTGTTAGCTGGAATATGCTCTTCAACCCACTGGATAGCCATCATTTGAGCATCAGCCTGAGTGCCGTTCCAATCAATGAAGGGATTGTTTCTATCGCCGACGTCCGAACTGCGATATCCTAGATTGAAAGCAGGCGAATATAGAGGGATGACAATTGCCATCAGACAGAGAAGAAAGATGGCTGACTGTAGCACTCGTGCAAACTTCGCCTGTAAGCTGAATACGCGCTGCAAAAAGTTGCCCATGTTTTCTGCCAGTATCCCGAGCACCAGACCCAGGTTGAGAGCCAGCAACGGGAGCAATGGCACCAGGTAAAACACGATGACCTCTCCACCGTGTAAGAAGTAAAGCCAGAAACACAGGCTACAGAGACCCATGATGCCTACAACGCGGTACTTTTTAATCAACAATACTGATAGAATGGCAGCGCAAGTCCCGAAAAAGACAAGCACGGGATCATCCTGCAACCAGTACCTGGTCATGATCCAAAATTCGCTGTTGGGGTTGAGGATGCCACCATCATGCCCGCGTGAGGCTTGATAGAGCACGCCTTGTAGTAAGCTCACGTGTGGAGCATTGCCACCGAGCCAGGTACCCGATGGGAAAAGCTCGTTATTGATGATAGCCATCAATGGATACAGCGAGACAAGCGAAGCAAAAAGCACTGCCCATCCAAGCGTTGCTAACCAGCGATGAGATTTATCGGTCTGGGAGAAGACCAGGTAGAGCAGTGCAGGCGTTATAAAGACAGTTATTTCTTTAGAAAGGACCGCGATGCTAAAAGCCAGGGCACTCAACCAGACACGTTTAAGCGACAAACGCTTGGAGACCAGGAGCAGGATACTGAGCAACATCGTGAATGTCGTAATATTGTCGAGCAGCACACGGCGATGGTAGTAGATGCCATAGGGCGAAAGAGCAAAGAGCAGCGCGACGACCAGGGCAATCAGTACATTGCCCGAAATCTTGCGCGCGATAGCGTAGAGCATCCAGGTAGCACCTATTTGCATAATGAGCATCAAGACCCGACCAGAATATAGGGGCGAACCGAAGGTGTGGGAACCGCCGGTAAGGAGCGTCCACAGCGCAATCTGGAACCACCCAACAGGCGCATGATCATACCAATAAGTGTAATAGGCAAGGCGTCCTTGATTGACAACTGCCCACGCCTGAGAGAGATATGTTCCCTCATCATCCTCAAAATAGGGGAAGTGGAACATATTGATACCATGAGCAGCTCCGGCAATAGCAAGAATAGCTATAACCAACAATGTTTCCCAGCGCAGCAGAAAGTGCAAGAGGCGTTTGAGCTTTGAGTCTGTCACAGCACCCACAGGTGTTATAGGGGTCTGGACTATTGCTGGTGGGATAACAGCCTCTGGAGTATTTACAGAAGCTAAAGATCTATTCAATGTCATAATTTCCCTCTCTTTCTACTGGCTGAGTTATGGTTGAGCTTGTAATGGTCCAGTCAATGGGTTGAGAGCAGGTTCAGCCTGTCGATGGGCTCCAACGTGTGTCGTTTTCTCCCAATTGTTGTGTCCGTTCAGGTGACGATAGACACTGCGTGTAGCACTGAGAGCCAGCAACCACTGGTAAGGGAGAAAGGTGATGGTCATCCCGAGCAAATCGAAGATGGTGAACCTGAGTTTGTACTCTCTTGTAAACATGAAGGCACCCATGACCGTAAGCGCAAACTGAAGCCAGAGCGCATAGAGAGGTAGGAAAGAGATCATCGTTACCATAACAGGTTCTTTTAGCAAGAGCATGTTTGCAATGGTAAAAGGCCAGAGCAGTAAGAGAATGGCCTGAAAGTATGGGTAAGAGAGTGTGTAGAAGGCTAAAAGACGCTGCGAGAGTTTTGGCAGCCCGCGCCAGGCCCCTTTCCAGAGCACTTGTAAGAAGCCCTGATTCCAACGTGTACGCTGTCTAACAAATGAAGCAACAGTATTGGGAGTCTCCTCACGCGTGACGTGTCTGGCATCATAGACAACCCGTATAGGCTCTCCGAGCTCACTCAAACGCAGACCAATATCGGCATCTTCTGTCAAACACTGATTATCCCAGCCACCTACACGCTCAAGCAGGTCCCTACGAACAAAGATCGTATTGCCACCCAGAGGGATCATACCAACTTTTGCATGAAAGTGGAGGCGACTCTTGAACCAGAAGAAGTATTCCATGCAATTGTGTATGCTAAACCAGTGATCACTAAAGTTCATCAATTGCACACCGGCCTGTACAATACCAACACCCTCGGTTAGCATGACGGTGTTAATCATGTTGAATATATCAGGATCGATATCATCTTCTGCATCAAAAATGGTGACAACTTGATTAGCCGTGCGTTGTAAACCAACATTGAGCCCATGAGGCTTATTGATCGGCGGTTGAGAGAAAGTAGCAACGTGTATCTGCTGACTGCCAGTAGCGCGAATAGCTCTTTCGGCCTCTGCAATAGTTCCCGAGTCATCAGCATGGCAAATGACCATAATCTCTAACAGATCTGGAGGATAATTGGCCCTCCAGACGCGCTGTATGGTTTGATAGATTACCGCCTCCTCATGGCGGGCGGGGAGGAGCACAGTAAATGAGAGTCGTGCAGGTAAAAACGTGGAAGGTGCCTTACTCGCTTGCATTCTCTCTGGATGTTCCCAGGTATAGAGCATGAGACCAACAGAGATCATGGACTGCAAGAAGAAGACAAGAGAAACGAGCAATATAACCAGAGCAAGCGTATCCACTATATCCCTCCTTCCACCAACTGCCTGTCAAGGTTTGCCATTAACATGCATTGAGTTGTTCGCAATGATGTATGCGGGTTATTTGCTTTAATGCGGATGTAAGGGTGAGAAACACTAAGATGCGTCTGTCTCTCAATATCAGCACTAATTATTAACTGAAATTTGAATTCACAACATTTTCTTTTATACAATGAGCAAATCCTTTCTTGATCGTGTGCATATACTCGATTTTGAGTGCATGCTTTCCCTTGACCATCGGAATCTGCTCATGTTATAATATGAGAGTTCCAATGGTCTAACGGTTGTTGGAACAAATGGAACATGTTCAATGCTTTGGTCGGCTGGGCATGTTCCATTGGGTTATTTAGCGAAAATTTGGAATTTTCAGTTCCTCTATATCTTCTCTATAACTTTTCAGCTCCTCACTTCATATTGTTACTCATATTGCCCCAGATGACGTGCCTCTTCTGCCTGTGGAGACGGTAAGAAAACCTAGTGCTCCTACGAAAAAAACACGCAAACACGCGTGGGCAGTGAAAGGGCAAAACGGGATGTTCCCGAAGTATCAGCAATCTGATACATCTCGCACCAATGGTAGGTTGGATCTTAACGTCAATGTTCTGGGGGATAGGTCTAAACGCCATAGGGACGTTTTAGGCGACGATGCCTGGAGGAACCTCTTGCTCACATCTGTAACGTTCACAGATATTTACTATTTTAACGGCTTATAAAACATAATGTCAACCCTTAAAGCTCGACAGTTAAAATATTTCTATAGAAAGTTAATGGAAATTTCATTTTCAAGATCAATGATGCTGCTGATAGTGGTCAAATGCCAGTCCCTTCCAGATTTGCATAAGTGCATTTTGCTGATAATGTATACCCCTTGTTAGTACACGACGAGGAAAAGAAATTTGTGTCAGTGTTTTGATGTGTGAGAGAGGTCTTTTGGTTTTCTTGTGAAGGCACGACGATGAGGTATGACAAGTTTGTAGGGAAACTGACTCTACCTGTGATCCGTGTACGAAGAGTAGATTGTCTGAGCTTGATTTGATGGAGGTATATTGTTATGGCAGATCGTTTCACGCTTGGCATCGAGGAAGAGTTTCAGTTGGTGAACCGCGAGACGGGAGAATTGTGTGCGTGTGCACAAGGTATCCTGGAAAAAGGCGAACCTATCTTTAACGAGCAGATCAAACCGGAGATGCTGCAATCAACGGTTGAATTTGTATCTGCCATTTTGCCTGATATAGCAGCTGCTCGTATGGAATTGTATACAGCGAGAGCTTTACTGGCACGGTTGGCGCGAGAAGAAGGGCTCGCACTCGTTAGCGCGGGTACGCATCCGACGGCATCCTGGGTTGAGCAGCCAAGGACGCCTCAAGAGCGCTACATCGAGCTAGAGGAGGAGTACCAGGATGTAGGGCGCTCTATTCTGATTTTTGGCTTGCATGTACATGTAGCGGTAGAATCGAAAGAACTGGCAATCAAGATCATGAACCAGGTGCGCACATGGTTGCCTCACCTGATGGCGCTCTCCTCTAACTCGCCTTTCTGGCATGGACGTATGACTGGCATCAAGTCGTTCCGCTCGGTAGTCTGGAAGCGTTTCCCGCGTAGTGGCATGCCAGATGTCTTCCGAAACTGGGGCCACTTCGACCGCTATGTACAGGATCTGGTTGAGGCAGAATGTATCGATAACGCAAAGAAAATCTGGTGGGATATTCGCCCGCATCCCTTCTTTGATACCATCGAGTTTCGCATGTGTGACATGCCCGCAACGATAGAGGATACGCTGGCGCTGGCCGCGTTCTGTCAGGCATTAGTTGCGAAGCTGGTCCAACTTGATGAGCACGGGGTGGCTGTGCCGATATTGGCACGCGATTACATCGAAGAGAACAAATGGAGGGCTATGCGCTACGGCCTGGATGCCGAAGTGATCGATTTTGTGCAGCATCGCCGCTTGAGCATGCGTGAAGCGGTGCGAGAATTACTGGATTTTGTGGATGATGTGGTTGATGAACTGGGAAGTCGGCGCGAGATGAACTACCTGCGCAAGCTACTGGATGATGCTCGCGGTACAGGGGCAGATCGGCAGATTGCGGTATACAGCGAGAATGATGATATCCAGCAGGTGCTGCAGTTTTTGATGGAGCAGACGATGCAAGGCGTGCAGGTTGATGATGCTGCCTTAGCTGATAAGTTTTTGCGATTCAGATCACAGGAACAATTGGTATAATAGCAAGGGTTGGCCTAGCCGTTTAAGTCGTAGCGGCAGCGCAACTCTTGCTTTGTGCCTGTGTCGTAGATGAGCGCGATGTTGTCAATATGAATTTGCCAGTTGAAGGTGCGCTTACTGAGCTGCTGAACGATACGGGATAGATTGTCGCTGTTCAAGTCGTGCATTGCGAGGGTGATATGAGGCATCCAGAACTCAGGGCGATAGTAGTCCTGGATGCCAGCGGCGGCTGTAGAGATTTCCGGCCATAGGGCTTGATGGAACTGAGTCAGATGCTGGCTGCGCAATACTGGAATATAGAGAACAGAAACACTGCCGGTAAAGATGCCTAAGCCGGTGGTTGTGATCTGAAATGGTGCGTGGTTGAGCGCGAAACGTTGTAAGATCGGCTCAAGAGAGGCTTCATCGTAATCTGCTGCAACTTGATAGCTAAAATGAGGGTAAGGCGTGGCATAAGCGCCTGCTACCCCGAACTCGCGCTTTAGTTCGGCCCAGAGATCTGCGACAAGTTGATAATGTGTGCTGTCCAGTAGAGAAACAACTCCGTGCATTGTGTGCATACCTCCTGAATTCCTTTAAAAATTCGCAAGTTCCGCGATCTTTGCACAGAAGCGCTCGATCTCTTCCTCTGTATTGTAGTAATGAACAGATGCGCGTACGAGCGTGATGAGTCCTCGGGCTTCCAGGTCGAGCCGGGTTGATGTGCGTTCTGAGACCTCGACGTTGATGTTGCTGGCGGCTAGGTGACGTTTGATCTCGGCAGGGGCCTGGCCCTCGACGGTGAAGGTGACGATGCCGCATTGGATGATGCCGCGATCATGCACGATCAGGCCAGGGATGGGGCTGAGTTGTGAGCGCAACTGGTAAGCGAGGGCTTTGATGCGATGCCAGATAGCGTCGATGCCCCATTGCATGGCGTAGTCAATCGCGGTTGCCAGGCTGAGTTTGCCTGCCACGTTGGTTTCCCAGTTCTCGAAGCGGCGGGCGTCCGGGCGAATTTCGTAGCGGTCACGCGCAACCCAGGTAGCTGCGTGCATGTCCAGGAAAGGCGGTTCGAGGCGTTCGAGTGCTTCGCGGCGCACATAGAGGAAGCCTGTGCCACGCGGGCCACGCAGGTATTTGCGTCCCGTGGTTGAGAGCATATCACAGCCAATTTGCTCAACGTTGATGGGCATTTGACCCACAGACTGGCAGGCGTCCACAAGATAGAGGATACCGGCGGCACGAGCGATCTTGCCAACTTCGGCAATGGGGTTAACGAGTCCGCCACTGGTGGGAACGTGGGTGATGGAGATGAGTTTGACACGTTCGTCGATAGCATTGCGCAAGGCGTCGATGGAGATTTGTCCATAGGCGTCATCGGGAATGGGTTCAACGATGGCACCAGTTTTGTGCGCGACCTGCAAATAGGCGATGTAGTTGCTGGCATACTCGGACATAGCGGTCAGGATGCGGTCACCGGGACGGAATGGGATAGAGTAGAAGGCCATGTCCCAGGCACGCGTGGCGTTTTCGATAAATGCGATTTCGTCGCGTGAGCAACCGATCAGCGCAGCGGCGGCATCGTAGGCGTGTTCGATTTCGTTTTGCTTGCGTGCCTTTGCTTCGTAGCCGCCGATCTGTGCTTCTAGCTGGAGGTGGTTGATGGTGGCGTCAAGAACTAGTTGGGGCATGAGCGATGAGCCTGCGTTGTTGAAATGCACGACGTTGTGGCAACCAGGGGTGTCCTGGCGGGCGCGCTGAAGATCAAAAGGCATAATGGGACTCCTTTTTTCTCTCCATTGTAACAGATTTCTCTCTGCCGAGGGGAGATGACATCGCGCCTGCGGCGCTCACAAAGATTTTTCATCAGCAAAAAACTTTTTGTTGATGAAAAACCTTTGTGAGCGCCGCAGGCGCGATCATGATTACATGGTCCAGCTTGTCATGCCTGTGCGGAACATGCGGCCTGATCTGAACATGGGGGGAGGGCCGAGTTGATCTTCGGAGGGTTCCTGGGAGGCGAGGATGGCGGTGGCGCTGGCCATTTGTTCGCGTAGGGAGTTGACCTGTCCGGTCATGACTTCTTCCATTGTGCCCTGTTGAGGGTTGGCGATCCAGCGCATTTTTGAGGAGAGGAAGAGCTCTTTGAGGTAAGCGAATGAGAAGCCTTCGGTTAAGGCGCTGAGTTTCTCTATGCCTTCGTCTGAGAGGCGCAGTTTGGGTTTGAGCGAATCGTTCCACAGGGTGATGTAGGCGCGGCGCTCTGGTAGTTCTGGTAGATCGAAGGGATATTTGCGGTCAAAGCGGCTGGGACGGTCAAGGATGGCAGGGTCGAGTCGCTCGGGGTGGTTGGTGGTAGCGAGGGCAACGATGCCGATGTTGGCTGCGAAGCCGTCCAGTTCATTGAGGAAAAATGAACGGTTTTGTGACGTAATCAGTGAGTCGAGGTCTTCAAGTACGAGCATACAGGGGGCGGTACGGCGGGCACGGTCGAATACCTGACGGATATTGATTTCGTCGGCACCCTGGGTATGTGGGGAGCGAAAACTTTTTACGTAGAGACAGGGCTGCTCCAGAGAATTGATGAGGGCTTTGACTGCGTGCGTTTTGCCGTTGCCAGCGGGACCGACGAATAAGATGCCGCGTTTCCAGGGGATATCGTGCTCTTCGTAGATGTCGCGCGAAGCGAAGAATTGTACCAGATCGTCGCGGATATCCTGTTTTAAGGTGCCACGCAGGATCAGGTTATCGAAGGTAGCCCCTTTGATGTCGTGGAAGAGGTGCTCGTCTTTGTGCCAGTGCCCGCTATCGAAGACAAGCACTTCGCTGCGTATCTCCATATTCCATTTGCAGACAGCGGCAAAGAAGGCACGAGCGATGTCTTCGGTATCGGCAAGAATCCAATGGTGGATGCTGGACATGTTGTAGGTATCGAGCCGGATCATGATCACGTCCAGCGTATGCCCCTGCCAGACAACTTCGAGCCAGGCCCTTTTGACGGTATCGCGTGTGCCATGTAGGGCATCTGACTCGCTTACAGCTTGATCCTGCATGCCGAATTCATCGAAGCCATTCATGAACATAGGCATAGGCATGGACCTATTGTGCCAGCGCATGAGTGCTGGTTCGGGCGCTCTCCAATAGGTATTCATTTGATTGAAGGTAAAGGTCTTTTTCGTTAGCGTGCAGTGTTGAGCATTGGCGTAAGCCTCGATGCTGCAACCACCGTCGCTCTCAATCATAGCTTTGTCAGGGAAGAGTTCTACGAGGTTTTTGCTGATGTGATACTCGATGGCGGTTGGGGGAAGGCAAAGCATTTCACTGATGAGTTGTTCTTTGTTCATGGTTACTCCTGCATATCTTGCTTGAAATACATATGCTATACTTCACAAGTACAAAACAGGTTCCGTAAGTATATACGAAGCAGTTATGCAAAAGTTGTTTTTGTAGAACAGATGGAAGAAGCGCGTCGAAGGCGTTTAGTGCGATCGGCGCGCTTTGTGGAAAGCTTCAGGTGGTTGGGATAACGACGCGCCCTTGATTGATGGGAGGCATGTTGGGGCCACTGCCCACGTAGCGTATGGCAGTACCGATGGCAGTGACCTCCATCCACTCGTTGTTGTGCAGGAAATCGACTTTGATATCGACGCCGATAACGCCGTCTGCGCTGAGTTGATCTGCCTCGTACTGCATTCTGGCGAGGGCGAGTTCGCGTGCCTGGTACATCAATTCGGAATATTCTTTGAGTTCGCCCTGGAAATTTCCCTTGATGCCGACGAGCCAGTTGCGTACCGCGCCCATCGAATAAATGCAGTTGCCCAGGACTAAGCCCAGAGGTTGAAAGCCTTTGTCAACGACGAGCCAGAATTCCTGGCCGCTGAGATCGGAGGTAAATGCGCGTCCACGATAGCCCGGTCGGACTTCCATTGCGTTGCGTGGTGCACTCATGTCGTTATGTGCCCGCCTTTCTGCTGATAAAAAACGTTGTCAATGGTGCTAGCATATGTTACGAGGGAGTGTGAAGTCAACAATGGAAGATTAGGAGATGCGTCACCACGCGCCTACTCTTCTAAAGAGTCCGGGATAATCCAATACCAACCCATCGCGATCCACAGGAAGCTCGGCAGTAAAATTGCTAAATCCATTTGTAAGGCTCTCAAAGAGATATCTTCCTCCAGAAGGGCCAGCCTCCAGGCAGGTGTAACGCTGTTCGGTGACTTCCATGTGCATCTGTGGAACGGCAATGTATACCATACTGAGTGTTGTAGAGGAGCCAGATGGTAGTGCAAGCCGTCGGATTGGCAGTGTGTTGGTGAACGGTGTGGTAGAGATATCCACATCCAGGCATCCTTTGAGCGAAGGGATTGTCTCTCCGTTTTCTGTTGTCCAGGTTCCATCCCCATCTGTGAGAAGATGGAGGGATTGTGGCGGGCTACTCAACAGGCTCAAATGTACAGAGCGAAGCTTCCATTGCTGATTGCAGTGGATTTCATAGCGGACGCGAAATGGTATTTTCTGCTCTACACCGAGGATCAAGCTATCTGCCACGATGTTTCCCTGCTGTTGATACAGGTGCAGGTGCTCTAGCCCAGGCCCTGCCCAGGAGGACCACATCACATGTCGTTCCATAATTCAGCGCATCTCCTCGCAAGAGTCTTAGCGTGGTAAGCCGATGATGTTCAAATCCTGTGGATGCTCTACCACGAAGCGATATTCGATTTTTTGCTCGCCGTCAGCGGGTAATGAGAACTCCCAGGTGAGCACCTCTAGCTTTGTGCGCTCGGATGGTTGGGGCTGGAGGCTCTGAATCCTGACCTTGATGCGCTCGTGCTGGGATACCGGGAGATGGTCGAGCACTACGATATTTTTAGAGACAGCCGCATAGTTGTGAACGGTAATACGGTAGGCGTAGGTGGTGCGGCGAATATCGTTTTGCAGGATATTGCCCTTTTCGACGGTACGCTCGATTAGTTCACGCTTGACCTTGATAGAGTCGTCGAGGCCCAGGAAGATCTTGAACTTCTCTGTGGGGGCTGTCATCTTGACCTGGGTGGTGCCGACGTATTCGCCGCTGAGGAAGATGCTGGCCTGACCGTCGAGCAGCACACGCTCGGTTATGTTGGTAATGGTGGCTCGTAGATGGGTGTTCTCCTCGATGCCGGGCGCGCTGACGTAATCGAGTTCACAAGGGAGATTGTCGCGGGCAATCGTCGTCTTGTGAGGCGAGTTGTCCGAAGGGATATCGACGGAGCGACCAGCACGGAAGACAAGCGCCGTACCTGTACGCTCAACGGTGGTAGCAGCCACCTCGACGGGTACTGGTGGTGGCGGTTCGTATGCTGCTCCATATGCTGCGGCTGGCGCTGCCACAGCAACAGGCGCGAGCGGCATGGTTGACTGAGAGGGTTTTGCGGCCTGTATCGCGCGGGACCTTGTGGTCAATGCAGTGTCGGCAAGCGGGACGGGCGGCGTGTAGACGTTGAGATACCAGGGCTTTAGTTCGGGGAGCACAGCAGCAAGGCTGGGGCGAGCGGTAGAGAGCGAGAGCGCCACGTTCTCCCAGGCTTCACCAGTTGATTGTTGTACCTGACCAAGATAGGTCAGTTCGACCTCGCCAGTGCTTTGATCATCGTTGACCTGGACGCGAGCATCGTATTGTGGACGCCAGGAGGCGTTCATGACGAGATATGAGAGTTCGAGATGCAATGTGCCTGCCGTTGCCAGTTCTACCATGATAAGGGCAGCCAGGCGATCTGGCGTGTAGATGCCCTGTTTCCGGCCTATTTCACGCTGTTTGGCATCGATTTCCATTTGTACCTGTTTGATTTGTACTTCCAGATCCTGCCCTGCTTCGGCGTCTTGTAGCGCCTGGTCGGCCATGAATTTGAAAAATGAAGCGCAATCCTCTGGCTTCATCTGTCCCTGGGCCAATCCCCGGGCGAAATCGCGGGATTGCTCGCCGAGCGCACGCAGCCATTGGCGGCGATCATTGAGTGAATCCTGGCGCGCCTTGAGCAATTGACGGCGCTGCTGTAAATGTTCAAGCTCGATCTGTAATGTGAGTAATTCGGCTTCAGGGGGACGACTATGGAAAGCCGTCGTGATATCGACGTTGAGAATACGCGTGCCCTGAGGTCCCTGTCCCGCTGTACGCAACGAATCGCGTAAGAACTGGGGAAGGTTATTGACACGCAGTTCGTGTTCGCCTGCTGTAAGCTCGATGCTGCCCTGGCGAGTGATCAGGGCGCGATCAGAGTAGACGGTCACATCTTTAATGGGTGCTTCAAGCTCAGTCATTGTTTACCTCTTTTTGATCATTATATATTTGTATGTTTTTGGGTTGCGAGGAGGAAAATGGTCCTATTCATCATATGGAAATTTGGGTGAAATGATGAATAAGAGACTTTTGATGCATCGAAGTAGCAGATGCAGGATTGATGTTGTAAATATCTCACCATATGGATTACGCTACGGCTTTTGAAAAGTTGGATAGGACAAATGGTGTATCCTGGTTTTTTTGTAAAAGCTGTACGTATCGCGCGTGTGTAAGTGTAAGAAGACGATACAAGGTGGTGACTGGTGCCTATGCAATCGTATCAGTGAAATTGCTGCTCCATCGCGCTCCCTATACCACCTTGTCATCGCTCATTTGGTTCGACCAGGAGAGAAGATAGACGTTTAGTGGACTGTTACCAGTAAGGAGGACACGCTACATGTTAGTTTTGAAACGCTCTTTGTTGATTGTTGTAGGTCTGATATTGACGTTATTTGTAGCAGCCTGTGGTATGGATAGTAATAGTGCGATGACAACTACAGGTACCAACAATACAGCCAAGACGGCTAGCACACCAATGGCAAACAATGGCAACAATAATATGATGGATGCCACGCCAATGGCGACCACGCCAAATCAGCCGATGATGAACGCGACCCCAACAGCCGGTGCCATGAATAACGGCAACGGTAACATGAACAATGGTAACATGGACAACGGCAACGGTAACATGAACAATGGTAACATGGACAACGGCAACGGTAACATGAACAATAGCATCATGATGATTAAAACTGCCAGAGTCAATATCAATGGCAATATGGTCACGGTGCTGACTACAGACAAAGGAATGATGCTGTATTATTACCGTTCTGATCCCATGAATCAGTCTACCTGTACAGGGGCATGTGCCCAGGATTGGCCGCCTGCGCTCTCAGGCAGCATGACCGTCTCCAGCGCCGCGATGCTGCCCAAGAAGTTGGCGGTTGCCAAGACAGCGAACGGTAATCAGATCACGTATGATGGGCATCCACTGTATACGTACAAGGGCGATATGAAGGCTGGCGATTTCACTGGTCGCGGTATGGATGGCAAGTGGTATCTTGTGGGTATTGCCCTCTAGTCTGGGATGGTAAGCTCACAAAGCACCTTGTTAGATCAGGAACAAACAAAAGGTTGCCAAACCGCCAGGAGAGCGGTTTGGCAACCTTTTGTTTGTGCTTTATTGCTGCGGTTTAAACCTTGCTAAGTCCAGTTCTACAGTGCATCGCCAGACCATCTCGGCTAAGCGCTTATTGGACCTCAAGAGTGGCGGCTTCCTGCGTCTTGCCCAGTGCTTGCAACACAGTACACAACTGCTGGCGCGTTTCGGTGGTTTTGAGATACTCTGCCCCAAAGACCTGTTCGCGAATCACAAGAGCCTGTTGGTAGAGCGAGAGGGCCTCGGTGAGGTGCCCCTGCATCTGCCGGAGCCGTGCCAGGTCGTGCAAGGTTTCTGCCAGATCTGGATGCTGTGGACTCAACTGCCGCTGGCGAAGGGTGAGCGCGCGTTGGTAAAACGCCTCGGCTTGCATGTACTGACCCTGGTCCCGAGAGAGGTTGGCTAAGCCATTGAGGGGATAGGCGAGCTGAGGATGGTGTAAACCTAAGGATTGTTCTCGGATATGCAATGCTCGCAGATACAAAGGTTCTGCCAGGTCATAGTGGCCTTGCTCCAGGTAGAGGTTGCCCAGATTGTTGAGGGGATAGGCAAGCTGAGGGTGCTCAGGACCCAGAGCCTGTTCTCGGATGTGCAAAGCCCGTTGATACAACGGTTCTGCCAGCTTATTGTGGCCTTGCTCATGGTAGAGGGTGCCCAGATTGGTGAGAGGATAGGCGAGCAGAGGGTGCTCAGGACTCAGAGCCTGTTCTCGGATGTGTAAAGCACGCTGATACAACGGTTCTGCCAGTTCATAGTAGCCTTGCACCTTGTAGAGGAGCCCCAGGCTGTTGAGAGTATAGGCGAGCAGCGGATGCTCAGGACCCAGGGCCTGTTCTCGGATGTGTAAAGCCCGCTGATGCAGTAATTCGGCCAAATCGTGCTTGCCTTGCTCTTGGTAGAGGATGCCCAGGTTGTGGAGAGGATAGGCCACCTGAGGATGCTCAGGACCTAGAGCTTGTTCCCAGATGTGCAAGGCCCGCTGATACAGCGGTTCCGCTCGCTCAAATTGGCCTTGCTCCCAGTAGAGGAGGCCCAGGTTGTTGAGGGAAGAGGCGACTTGCAGATGCTGTGGCCCCAACTGCTGCTCCGCAATGGACAACGCTCGCTGAAATAGTGGTTCAGCAAGGTTGTAAGAGGCATGTTCGCGCAGATAGACCCCGGCTCGGTCCAGCAGATCAGCGGCCTCAGGCAACTGAAGACGATACTGCTGGATCAGCTGGTCGCAGGCCTGGACCTGTTCGAGGTAGCGCAGACACTGCGGCCATGTCTCAACCGCCTCTTTGGGATCAGCAGGAAAGAGCACATTGACCGCACGGACCATGCGCTCGGCCCACTGGCGTTGCTCCTCTGGTTCCATC